>Ga0068627_1000249_pt1 | contig 11355 bp, 3 predicted proteins | sample InSIn1gowninarea_FD_77430 | JGI IMG/M metagenome (GOLD analysis project Ga0068627, IMG submission 77430) | Clean room microbial communities from NASA Spacecraft Assembly Facility at Jet Propulsion Laboratory, Pasadena, California, USA -... ... | reverse complement strand
GGCTGCGACCACCTGTAGCTATAATAATGTGTTTAGCTTCTACCGTTTGTTTGCTGCCATCGTTTGCAGTTACTTCCAGCTTACCTCTGCCGGTGAGTTTGCCAAATCCCATGATTACATCAATCTTGTTTTTGCGCATAAGATAGGCAACCCCTTTATTCATTTTATCGGCAACACCACGGCTGCGCTTGATAACCGCACCAAAGTCGGGCTGACCACCAGATACATTGATACCATAATCGGTGCTGTGTTTGAAATAATCGTACACATTGGCACTTTTGATTAATGCTTTTGTAGGTATGCAGCCCCAGTTGAGACAAATGCCCCCAAGGCTTTCTTTTTCTATAATTGCTACCTTAAAACCAAGCTGTGAGGCACGGATGGCTGCGGGGTAACCGCCGGGGCCACTGCCGAGGACTACAACGTCGTATGTTGCCATAAAGGAGTGTTTTTACAATTTAAAGGTTAATTACCTGTTGAGAGGCAATCATAAGTGAATAATTTTTTCAGGTTGCGAAATTAGTTGTAAAGATGGAAAGTGACAAAACGGACGGGGATTTGGGGTGATAGTGGGGGTTGAGGGGATTGGGGATTGAATATGGAATAGGTAATATTGAAGATTTGTTAGTGACCAAGGAAGATGATTTAGTTTGTTGAGATTGTGTTTATGTCGATAGTTATCCTTGGGGCTTCATTCTCCCCTTTAGGGGTTGGGGTGTTATACTTATTTTTGACGCATGTTAGGGAAATTAGCAGGATGGGATGATACAATAGCGGCATTGGCTACACCACAGGGTGTAGGTGCGATTGGGGTTATAAGGGTGAGCGGACCTAAGGCTATACCGATCGTTAACGGGTTATTCCCTTCGAAAGATCTGGAGGCTGCGCCATCTCATACGCTGCATGTTGGCTATCTAAAATATAAGGATACGATTATTGATGAAGTAGTGATCGGGCTGTATAAAGCACCCCGCTCCTATACTGGTGAAGATGTAGTGGAAATATCTTGCCATGGGTCTTATTTTATTCAAAACAACATTTTACAAATATTAGCACAATGCGGTGCAAGAGCAGCTAAACCAGGTGAGTTTACGCAACGGGCTTTTTTGAATGGCAAACTCAATCTTGCACAAGCTGAAGCTGTAGCTGATCTAATAGCGAGTAATACAGCAGCTAGTCGTAAGGCAGCATTGCATACGATGCGTGGCGGTTTTACAGAAGTATTAAAAAGCATAAGAGAAGAACTGCTTACGTTCTCTGCATTGATAGAACTGGAACTGGACTTTTCGGAAGAAGATGTGGAGTTTGCAGACAGAAGTAAACTGATGCATTTGCTTGATGTAGCTGAGGAAAAGGTAAAGCAGTTGTTGCAATCTTTTACGTTGGGTAATGTAATAAAGAATGGAGTGCAGGTTGCTATAATTGGTAAACCAAATGCAGGCAAAAGCACTTTATTAAATGCCCTGCTGAATGAAGAACGTGCGATAGTAAGTGAGATTGCGGGCACTACGCGTGATACGATAGAGGAGACACTTAATATTAATGGGATCTTATTCAGATTGATAGATACTGCGGGAATACGCGAACATACATCTGATGCAATTGAGAGCGTGGGTGTACAGCGTAGCCTGCAAAAGATGCGTAGCGCTGATATTGTGTTGTATATATTTGATGCAGCAGCGATGAGCAAGGAAGAACTGCAAGCAACTTTGGCTTCGATGCAAACAGAAGGTATTAAGATTATTGCAGTGGCTAATAAGACCGATGAGGAGGGTGTTGATTATGCAGCGAAGTTTGAAGGAATTCCTGATATAGTTTTTATCTCTGCCCGTTATCAGCGGAATATTGATGTTTTGAAAGATGCATTATATACATCGGTTGTTAATGATGCTGCTGGTATGCCGGAAACTATTGTAACTAATACGCGACATGTGGAGGCTTTGGAAAGGGTGTTGCAGTCTATTGTGTTAATCAAGGAAGGTTTCGCAAATAGAACACCTTTGGATTTAATTACTTCGGATATAAGAATTTGCTTGTATCATATTGGGGAGATCACGGGTGAGATTAGTAATGAGGATCAGTTGGATTATATATTTAGTAAATTTTGTATCGGAAAGTAGCCAACTCACTGTTTATGCAGTAATTACGATGTTTATATTTATTTAAAGCAGATAACTTATCCATTTGCCTTTATTAATCTGCAAACGGAAAGATTACAAGCAATTAAAACAGTCATTCCCAATCCTCTGAAGAGCTTAAGAACAGAGTAGTCAAGAATGAAGGTAGGATCTTAAGGAAAATGTGAGAAGCGCTTTTAATAACTATTCCGTTACTCGAGATGCTACAATCCACTAAAATCAACAGTGTTCATTTTCTGTATTGTATCCAGATAAAATTTACACTTTTAATTATGTGAGTTGACAGTTATAGAGGGAGTTTATTCATGAGCTCACCTCTCACCTACTTTGTGTATTTATGTTCCTGGATAAAACATGAATAATGCGGATAATAGGACTGGTATTTAGAGTAAATTGGCAATAATACAATCACCTTACCATTTAGAATCAGAGGGTGAAAGCAAAGAGATGATAACAGCAGCTATTACCTCCTTATGTACTTCATTTATATCATTACTAAACCAAATGGAGGTATCAGGATAGGTTTCCAGTGCTGCCACCTGTTTTTTATTATATAAGAATACAACTCCTCTTGTAGCATTTTTGAAGAGCTTACGTTTGGTCGGAAAACCTTCCGCACCTGTTACTATGATTTTATCCAATCCGTTAGTTAAAGTTCTGTCGAATGATAAAGGGAAGTCATCATAATCTGCATGTTGATCGTCATTTGGAGGCATGTGCCAAATAAGCGAATCAGTTTTCACCTGCACCTGGATATCCTCGCAGTAGTTTGTCTTGTTGTTTTCATCGTCTTGTGCATTGCCGCTTTTCATTTCTATAAGGGCGTGCCCCCCGCCTTTTACTGTAGTCAGATCAATATTACTGATGATTGTATCTCCACCTTCCTGCACAATAGTTAAGGAAAACGGTTGGCTGTTGACTGTACTAACTGCATTTTTAATACTTGATTTCTTGTTCTTAATTTCCAGGTAAGCTTCTTTGTGTTTACCTACCAATTGTGCTTTTCCTTTGTGAATATCTATTGTTTTAAATGATCCGAAAGATGTCTTATGGAGATTGCCCGAAGAAAGACTAAATCCTCCGTTTAGTTTCATATTTTCACTGCTGTTGAGCAGGGCGTCATCAATTGTAAGTTGGGACAACAAGCTTAAAGGTATCATGGTAAGTAATAGACTGCTGATGATAGGGTGTTTCATATCTTTGATTTGGGGTTGTTGTTTTACTGAGTCGGATAAATTGAAGAGAAGGTAAACAAATTATCTTGTCTCATAACTTTAATTTTCAATATTCTGTATATGCTGATATTCAATATAGACTGCAGAGAAGTTCATTTTAGCTCGTTTAAAATCATTCATTTTAATGGCCCGTAACAGCCGGTAAGCTATCATTAACAATCAATATACTATGTATGCTTTTGTAAACCAGCTTGTGCTTGTAAGAAAAAATGTTTCTTACAAGCAATTTTATGTGACAATGACTTAAGGAGTATGAAATATTTTTAATGTAATAATGTAAATACAAACAATTCACACAATTGAGGAAAAGCACACAAGTTGCAATATGCCTAAACAGCGTTATTCTCTTCCCTCAATCACCATATAGGTAAATGTACTAGATCAACAAGCAAACATGCATATTACCGGATTATGGCAGCTTAAAACGCTAAATTAGTTCTGAAGATGATACCTGCTGGCAGGCAAAAATTTCATGCAGTACCATTTCAATCTTTTTGGTGCTCACTTTTTTCCGCACAATTTTGAATGACCAGGTGAACAAGCGTTCTTTCGCAGGGTTATATTCATTTATGGATGTCCAAATGGTACAAAAAGCCTCTTCAAGAGTTTGGTCACAGGCTTTCGGTTCATGAAGTGTCCGCTTGATGTAGCCATAAAAAGCAGGAGCACAAGAATCATAGAAAACACTAAAGCTCGCAAGGTTCCGCTGCTTTATTGCATTTAAGAAAGACTGCTCATCGGTGACTTTATACATAAAGAAGTGACAGAGTATTCAGATCATAGGCAAATCATCGTTAATCAAAATACTGAACTCAAATATACCTATTTTTTATTTATTCAATTAAATTTAGTCCCTCACTAAAGATGTTATTGTCCCTACAGAGGAAAGAACGCAGCCGAAGGGAGTATTAACAAGCCGCTAACCGAGTAGTCGGCTCCGCCAGATGGAACTGACGTAGTGTGCCTCTTACACCCCGTACATACCAGCCGGTATATAATGGATTATAAACCTTAAATTACTATTCCGTTACTAAAAACGCTACAATCCACTAAAATCAATACTTTTCACTTCCTGTATCGAAAAATAGCCAATTCACTGTTTACGCAGTAATTCCACCCATATTGCTCAAATTGGTAGATTACTCGCAAGACAAACATATAACCGAATTACTGCAGCTTCAAACGCCAAATGGAGGCTTCTTGAAATAAGACAGTTTGTATGTGGCAAGAAATACAACTCTACACTACTCTGTCCTGGCAAAAGGCAAAAGTTTTGGTTGAACATTTGGGCAAATTCCAAATATTTATTAATATTGAACAGCAAAATTATTACTCTAAGCAACAGATCCACTTTCTCTTAGATTAGGTTATTCCAGCAACAATCTTATCAATCTGCAATTAATATATAATAAATAAAACGCGTCAAGTCAGGTTCGCATAATAAAAACCAAATGCCTTATGATAATAAAAACCCTTACCATTACAGGTGAAGAACAATCTTTGCCAGATTCATCAGCAAATGGCACTCTTATACCAATCAAAACTTATCGCCTGAGTGACATTACCAGGGAAAGCCAAAAAACATATGAAATTGATGTAAAGGATAACGATAAGCTACTTGAATTTGTATTCAATGATGATAATAATACGAGATGGATGTGCGATGCAGCAACACTGCATGAGTTGTTCCCTGAAGTAGAACAGGCAAAACGTGCTGCTGATGAGTCTTTTTTTGTGCCAGCAACACTCCAAAGCCCTGATGGTGAAAGAGGGATCTTCGGTAAAATTGCAGTAAAACTGTTGAATGTATTTGCAAAGAATCCAGTAGCAAAAGGTATACAGAAAGCCGCAGAAAAATTAGAAGATAACCTAATGAAAGATGGCGAAGGGCTTTTCCATCTTGCGAACGATTTTACACTTTCCCCATTCGGTTCAAAAGAATCCAATTCCCCCTTTTTATTGTTTATACATGGTACCAATTCAAATACCTTTAACGCATTCTCCAAACTGAAAGAAGCAGACGTATGGAAGTTTATTCAAACAAGCTATGGCAATAATGTCCTTGCTTATCAACACCGTACGCTAACAGAAAGCCCTTTACAAAATGCACTTGAACTAATAAAGCAATTGCCGAATAATGCTGATTTACACATCATCAGTCATTCGAGGGGCGGCTTGATCGGTGATATTCTTTGCCGCTATTCTACTAACGGGGATAATCAGTCAAACGGCTTTACTGAAGATAATATTGAACTGCTTCGAAAGGAAGTTGGAAGGGAAAATGATATCGACTGCATAAAGTCGCTTAATGAAATTACACTAAGTAAAAAGATCAAGGTAAAGAAATTTATCAGGGTGGCGTGTCCCGCCGCAGGCACAAGGCTCGCATCGAAGCGGTTGGACAATATTCTAAATGTTTTTTTTAACCTTTCCGGAGCAGAGTTCAATCCCATAGCAGATATTATCAAGGAATTGCTTGCAGAGACCATAAAAACAAAAGACAACCTTAAGGCTCTACCCGGCCTTGAGGCACAAAATCCTGATTCTCCATTTATTAAAATATTAAATGATAAATCAACTAATACAGCGATTGATGGAAAATCGTTAGCTATTATTTCAGGTAATGGAAAATGGAGTGTCAGTTTTAGCGGGTTGAAGGTGATCTTAGGCAAACTATTTTATGAGCAACGGAATGATTTGGTCGTCAATACCGATTCCATGTATCTTGGTGCCAATAGAAAAGAAAAGATACAGTATTTTTTTGATCAGGGTCCCGATGTAGATCACCACAAATATTTTCTTAATCATAAAACACGCGAAGCCATCAGTTTTGCTTTGCAAACTGCAGACGGAGAACAAATTCCCGGCTTTACGCTTGTAGAACAATACCAGGTTCCGGCTTCTGACAGGAACTTGCGCGGCTTTGAATATGGTGAATTGTATCCATATCCTAATATGCCTTCGCCTTCCGGCAAACGACCTATAGTGGTATTACTTCCAGGGATTATGGGATCTAATATTTCGCGAAACGGAGATAAACTCTGGCTGGCCTACTTTAAGTCTGTTTTTGGAGGATTGACGGAACTGCAATACATAAATGACAAAACTGTAACTGCTACTTCACTGATAAAAACTTCTTACAGGCAATTGTCCGACCGCCTGTTATACAAATATGATGTTGTCATTTACCCCTTCGACTGGCGCAAACAGCTCAACGAATCAGCCCGAGAGTTCAATGACAAAATTCTTGAGCTGCTGAAGTACGAACGTCCTATAAAGATTATCGGGCATTCTATGGGTGGGGTACTGGTTCGAGATTTCATCATCAACTATGATGATACGTGGCAAAAATTAAATAAAACCAAGGATTTCAGGTTATTGTTCCTGGGCTCACCACTTGGTGGGTCGTTCCGGATATTAACAGTGTTATTTGGGAATGATCCAATCATTAACTCCTTGAATATGCTGGACAGGAAACACACTAAAAAAGAACTTTTGTCTATGTTCTCTGCTTTCCCTGGTATATTAAGCCTGCTGCCATTAACAAATAATGACCGGTACGATTTTGCAAACATCGATACATGGAAAAAAATGGCCGATGCCCTTGGAGAAATTACTTGGCCGATTCCAAGCCAAAAGGAATTGGATGAGTTTAAAGTATATAGAGATAAAATCTTGGCCAAACGGGATAGCATTGATTATACCAACATGGTTTATATAGCCGGTAAGGATAAGTACACTCCCTGCGATTATTACAATGACCTGATTCCACCCAGAACGGAATTGGTTTTTTTAGTAACAGGAGAAGGAGATCAAAGTGTTACCTGGGAGTCTGGCATACCGCAAAAAATAATTGACAACAATGCTGTTTATTATGCAAATGTGACACATGGTGCGTTGGCGAATGCACCTGAAATATTCGATGCCATTGAAGAGATTCTCGAAAAAGGTACTACCAATGATCTACGGAATACAAAGCCGGTCGTAAGAGGTGAAGACAGGATATTTCGCATGCCTGTGGTTTATAATTTCGATCTTTCGGAAAGGGGCCTAGAAAATGTGGTGTTCGGCATTACAGAAAAAGCAGAGCCCCCGGTTAGTCAGATACCCATTTCTATTTCCGTCAGCAATGGCGATCTGGCTTATGCCTCCTTCCCGGTATTGGCAGGACATTTCTTAAATGATGGCATTCTCTACGCCGAAAAAGCTATTGATACTTACGTAAACCAAAGTCTTTCTGCCCGGCATCGTCTTGGATTATACCCAGGAGAGGTCGGCACTAATATAGTCGTATTTACGGACCTTAAAAACAGCGATTTCTCCGGAGCTATCATTGTTGGTCTGGGTGACCCAGGAAATCTCACTTCCTTTCAGCTTTTGAAAACAGTAGAGCAAGGCGTTATCAATTACCTTCTTCAGATAAATAACCAGACAAGCGACCAAATCAGTACCAAAAAAGACATTGGCATCTCTGCTATTTCCATTGCCAGCGGCTATGGTGGATTATCCTTAGAAAGTTCAATAAAAGCAATCATAGAAGGAGTTAATAATGCCAACGCGAGTGTAACTAAGGTTTATAAAAATGAAACCAGGACAGTGCAATACATAGAGTTTATAGAAATATACAAAGACAGGGCACTAAACTGCTTATACACTTTACGGAAAATTGAAAGTTCAGAAAACAGGATGTATAACATCAAGATTGGCAACAAAACAATGAAAAAGCTGTTTGGATGGAAAGATCGTCTGCCGGTGGAGATGTCCGATGAATGGTGGAATAGGCTGACTGTTAGATGTAAAAAGGAGAAAGAAGGCTCTGAAGAAACATCGAGCCTGGTATTTAGTGCTTCCACTGGCGATGCACGGGAGGAAGAAAATGAACTCTTTAGCAGTACGCCGTTAATTGACCTGTTTATTGAGCAGATATCAACAAAAAATCAGTGGGATGTTTCTTCTGCCAAAACGTTGTTTGAATTGATGGTACCGAATGCGTTCAAGGATCGTCTGAAAAGAAAGGGAAACATATGCTGGATTCTTGACGAAGATACCGCTGATTATCCTTGGGAACTGTTACAGGAAAATATTACCACTGCAAAGCCGTTTTGCATTGGTTCTGGTATGATCCGACAATTGTCAACCAACACCTACAGCCCGATTATAAAACGAGTAGCTACTGAAATGGCGTTGATTATTGCAGATCCACAGTTGGATGGATTTGCCAACCAACTGAAAGGAGCGAGAGACGAAGGGCAAGCCGTAGAGAGAATGTTAACGGCAAATGGATACCCCAATGTCCCCCTCATTAATAAAACCTCAGCAGAGATTACCATAAATCTTTTTAAAAACGATTACAAAATAGTTCACCTGGCTGGACACGGCATTTTTAAGCCAAAAAACAAATCCATTAACAAATCGGGAATGCTTATTGGCAATAATGTATTCCTGGGTACCGCGCAAATTGCCCAATTGCCTTCTATTCCCGAATTGGTATTTGTTAACTGTTGTCACTTGGGAAGAGAAAGCGGTGACGATGAGCGCTATTTTCAGAACCGTTACAAACTTGCTGCTAATATAAGTACGCAACTTATAAAAATGGGTGTGAAGGCAGTTGTAGCAGCAGGTTGGGCAGTAGATGACACAGCAGCAGTAAAGTTTGCCGAAACTTTTTATTCTAAAATGTTAGAGGGTTACAACTTTGGTGATGCCGTAAGAGAAGCACGTTCAGATATTTATGAACTATACCATACCGACAATAATACCTGGGGGGCTTACCAGTGCTACGGCGATCCTTTTTACAGATTAATAAACAGATCAACTGCTAAAAAAGACAAAATCCCTAGCTATGTAATTGAGGAAGAGGTTACGATAGACCTAAATAATTTATTAAACGATCTTGATACAAGGAATATAACACCTAAAGAGGTACTTGATAAGCTAAACCTGATATCGCAAGCTGCAGACAAAGCCGAAATAAAAAGCTGTGAAATTGCCGAGATAGAGGCATTGATATACTATGAACTGGGCGAATATAACCTGGCTATTCAAAAGTATGCAAAGCTGATACAAGAAAATCAAGCAAAGTTTTCAGTAGCTGCTTTAGAGAAATATTGTAATTCACGGATTAAAAATTATGTACAGAGTTATAAATCAAACCATGATAGTAATGCATCTGCTTCAGGTATTGACAATGTGATTGGCGACCTTGAGAATATTCTGAAAATAAATAAGACCCCTGAAAGGCTGAGTCTATTAGGAAGTGCTTATAAGAGAAAGGGAATTGTAACAACCGACACAAAGGGCAAACAAGAGGCATATGCCCAGGCTGCTGCCTATTATAAAGATGCCTATGACACTTGCAATATATCTTATGCACTAAACAACTGGATAGTTCTGCAGTCTGCTTTAGATTTTATCGCATTAGACAACTCAACAGCAGAAATGTTTGATCCGGTCACCAGACAAAAACTAATTGACGATATAAAAAGAAGAAAGGAACAGCTAAAATCATCGTATACCAATATGGATTACTGGGAAATTATTGAAGACATTTGTTACGATTTGGATTTGTTGATGCTTGATTCGCAAACAGCAGAATCAGAAGAGAATTGGAAAAGACTGGAGGAAAAATATAGACGTCTTTGGAAAAGTGCTGGTTCAATAGGTAAGCGGATAGCCGAAATTGAAAGCTTTGAGGTCGTATCAGACCTGCTAAGACTCTCTACGTCTAACCATGCCATTTACTTAAAGCAAATGGTAGATGAGCTGCGATCTAAGTTGGAGAAGGAAATTACAGATACTATAATGTAATCTATACTATTTAAAATCTTTGCTTTGATTAAAAGAATAGATGTAGTTTGATAATACTACATATAAATTTTACAAGTGGGTAACTGATTTTAAATTTAATCATCGCCATCCTTTGAATGCAGCAAATGAAATACAGATATAAGAGGTAAATACCCTATAGAAAACAAACATTACACAGCATGGCTAATTTAGAACATTTAAGTATTTTATTAAAAGGAGTAGAAAACTGGAATCGGTTCCGGATTGAAAATCCTGAAATAGAGATAGACTTGAGTGGGGCAGACTTGAGCAACACTGAATTAAAATATGTAGACCTACATGGTACAAATTTGAACGGAGCAATATTATTCAATACAAACCTCCATAAAGCAGATTTGCGTGAAACTAATTTGAGTAATGCCAATTTGGATGAGGCACGCCTTTATGAGGCAGATATGTATAAGGTAAATCTTACATGTGCAAGCCTACAGAATACAGACCTCAGGGAAGCACTCTTACCAGAGGCCAAACTGAACAGGGCAGATTTAAGAAAAGCCTCTCTGTTTCATGCGGACCTGTTCAGAGCTGAGTTAGTGAGTGCTACGCTAATTGAAGCGAATTTGATTGAAGCAAATCTTACTAAAGCAAATCTTAGCGATGCAAAGCTAAATAAGGCTAAACTTCGTGGAGCAAGATTAGTCGAAACAAACCTCAGCCATGCAAACCTTACAGACAGTGAAGTATTTGGGATTTCTGCCTGGAAATTGAACATAGCAGGCACAATACAAGATAATTTAGTAATAACCAATAACAACGAAGCAGTCATTACAGTTGATGACCTTACAGTTGCACAATTTATCTATTTGTTACTAAATAGGGAAAATTTAAGAACCGTATTGAACACAGTCACATCTAAGGCAGTACTCATTTTAGGTCGTTTTACGCCTGAAAGAAAAATAATCTTGGATACTATTGCAGCAGAATTGCGTAAAAACAATCTAATACCTATAGTATTTGACTTTGAACAAGCAACCTCCAGAGACTTTACGGAAACAATCAAAATATTAGCAGGAATGAGTTTCTTTGTTATTGTTGATATTACAAATCCTAAATCCTCTCCCCTGGAATTACAGGCAATAGTACCAGATTATCAAATACCTTTTGTACCAATATTGCAGCAAGGAGAAGAGCCTTTT
>Ga0068627_1000245_pt1 | contig 11391 bp, 7 predicted proteins | sample InSIn1gowninarea_FD_77430 | JGI IMG/M metagenome (GOLD analysis project Ga0068627, IMG submission 77430) | Clean room microbial communities from NASA Spacecraft Assembly Facility at Jet Propulsion Laboratory, Pasadena, California, USA -... ... | reverse complement strand
TTTGCTGTAAACCTTCACAATAATAATCCCGCTGTTGCATCTGCCAGTAAATACATTACAAACTTTGGCGGGCTATACGAAGTTTACACGCTTGCAGGATTTTACATTTACGGTACTATTTTCAAAACTCAAAAGTCTAAAACAACAACCCTTCTTGCCACTCAAGCTTACATAATTGCAGGCGCCATACAAGAAGTTACAAAGTTTGTATCGGGCGAGCAAAGGCCTAATTATATAGATCCTGCTACCGGAAAAAATGGAGTTGTTTTTCATGGACCGTTTATTCGTTTTAAGAAATTGCCAAACGGCGAAAAGTACAATAACGCCGCTTTCTCTTCATTTCCTTCCGGACATACTACGGCTGCTTTTTCGGCAGCAACAGTTTATGCTTTAGAATATAAAGACAAGCCTTTAATTCCCATACTTTCCTATACGGCTGCTACCCTAATTGGTCTTAGCCGACTTACTGAAAACAAGCACTGGCCTACAGACATACTGGTAGGTGCTACACTAGGTTATTTAAGTGGAAGGCAGGTAGTAAACAACTATCACCGCTATTCAAAAATTAAACACGGACAGAAGCAAGCGAGACCTCTATCATTTAATCTACAATATTTGGATAAGCAGATAGTACCAGGAATTGTTTATAATTTTTAGGAGCTATATAGAAGCAAAATTATTAGAACTTAATGGAGAACGTATGCTCCCCATTAGAATAAGCATATCTTATGTTGATGTGACTGCTTTCGCAAATTTGATTCACAACAGCTAGTCCCAAACCTGTTCCGTTTGAATGATCGCTTTTTTGAAAGCGTTCAAATATTTGTTGCTCGCTAAAGGTTAAAGCAGGGCCACTGTTTGATATAGAAAATTCTTCCTTTGTAAGCGAACAATGGATATGACCTCCGGAATAGTTATGTTGTATCGCATTGCTTAGTAAATTATTTAAAAGAATATCTGCAAGCTCTTTATTAAGGATAACATTGGCGTCTTCAAGTTTATAGGTAAGCTTTAAGTTTTTCCCTTTTATCAATTCTTCAAACTGTTGAAACTTCTGTTCAAGCAAAAGTTTCAGATTTATTTTTTCGCTGTTCTTGTATTGTTCATTATCTATTTTGGTAAGCAATAACAGGGTCTTATTAAGCCTGGTTAACCTGCCCGTAGCATCGTAAACTGCTTGTAATTGTTCAACTTGTTTCTCGCTTGAGTTTTGAAGAAGAAGGTCGAGCTTAGAGTTTATAATAGCGAGTGGTGTTTGCATTTCGTGTGACGCATTATCAGTAAACGATCTTAGTGCTTCAAATTCGTTGCTTATACGTTTCGTCATTTCTAAAACAGATGAATTCAATTGACTGAACTCTTCAAGATTAGTTGAAGAAAGCTCGAGCTTGTTCGAGCTTCTTAAGTTGAACGATTTTAACTGCTCTAATGTATGATAAAACGGTTGCCATAGTCGAGCCAAAAGAAGTCTATTCATCAACGATATTATAACTAAGAACAATAAAAATATAGCTGCTGTTATTAGCACGATTAACTTAAGAAGATCTTCGGTTTCAACCTGCGACTTTATTACAATGGCCTTATATAAAATGCCATCTACAGTTATGGGGAAAGTTAATATTCGTACAGGCTTTTCTTCGTTTGACTTAACTCTAAAAAGCGAACTGCTTTCTATTTCTCTTTTAATATTGTTTGTTTTTGCAACTTCAAATTTTATTTCCTGGCCCTTATAATTTGAAGCCATTGGAAGCGCATGGTTCTCATTAACATATTCATGAATTTCCTGCTCCTCCACTTTTAAATCTTTATCAATCTGCGTGATTAAAATTCCACGGATTATAAAATAATAAGTGATGCTACTTACAAGCAAAACAATTATTGTTGTAATTAAATTAGTTCTGTTGTATTTGGTTAATAGCTTCACAGGTCCGAGAATTTATAACCCATTCCATAAACAGAGCGGATATAATCAACACTTCCCTTTTCCATCAATTTTTTTCTAAGATTTTTTATGTGGGTATAGATAAAATCGTAATTATCAGCCATATCCATTTCATCGCCCCACAGGTGTGCAGCTATTGCATTTTTAGAGATCACCCGTCGTTTGTTTGAAACAAAGTACAACAGCAATTCAAATTCTTTTTTCGTAAGATCTAAAGCACTATCATTATAGTAGGCAACCTTTGCTAGTGTGTCAATTGTAATATCGTTGAAGGATAGCAAGCTGTTTCCGCTAAAATTTTTCCGTCGTATAATAGCAGCTATTCTTGCACTTAATTCTGAAAGATGGAAAGGCTTAGGCAAATAATCGTCAGCCCCCAAATGCAATCCATCTACCCTATCGTCTACTGAATTTTTTGCTGAGATAATTAGAACGCCATCAGTTTTATTGTTGCGTTTTAACTGCTTTAAAATATCTAAGCCTGTTCCACCGGGTAAAGAAATATCAAGGAGAATGCAATCATAATCATACATCTCCGTCTTATCGATCGCTGTCTTGAAATCGGTGGCAGATTCGCAGATGTAGTTCTCCTCTTTTAAATAGGTAACAATACTTTTTACCAGTTCAACTTCGTCTTCAATAATAAGAATTTTCACTACCGCAATTTCATATAAATAACCAATAGAAAATTGAAGAAATACTGAAGAAGAAACTTAAGCGGACTTTTTACTGCCACCGATGTTTGGCAAAAAGCCGGTAAGTAATCCTATCAGCGGTAAAAAAGCGCACACTTTAAATACGTATTGTATGTTCGTTCTATCAGCAAGCGCACCTAATAAAGCTGACCCTAAACCTCCCATTCCAAATGCAAAACCAAAAAACAAACCCGCAATCATTCCAACCTTGCCGGGTATCAATTCTTGTGCATAAACCAAAATTGCCGAAAAGGCTGACGAAAGAATGAAACCAATAAATATGGTAAGAATACTTGTTGCAAAAAGTGGAACGTAAGGAAGTACGAGGGTAAACGGAGCAGCGCCTAGTATCGAAAACCATATGACATATTTTCGCCCAAACTTATCGCCTAAAGGCCCACCTAACAAGGTACCTGCAGCTACCGAAGCAAGAAAAACAAAAAGATAGATCTGCGAACTTTGAACAGAGATGTGGAACTTATCAATAAGAAAAAAAGTATAGTAGCTTGAAATGCACGCGAGATAAAAGTATTTAGAAAAGATAAGCACAAGCAGAATTACTACTGAAAAAGCAATCCGTCCTTTTGATAATGGTGGCCGCTTGGCTACATCTTTAGCAACACTTTTTCCTTTTATACGATGCGTGTTTTGACTATACCATCTACCCACTGCTATTAAAACAACAATGGCCAGCAAGGCAAGCAACGAAAACCAAAGAATATTAGATTGACCAAACGGTACGATAATTAATGCAGCTAGCAAAGGCCCTAAGGCGCTGCCTGCGTTGCCGCCAACCTGGAAGATCGATTGAGCAAGCCCTCGTCTTCCGCCCGATGCCATGAATGCTACTTTAGATGCTTCAGGATGAAAGACTGATGAACCCAGGCCGACTAATGCCACAGACAATAATAATATATGAAAGCTACCGGCTAAAGCAAGTACTATAAGCCCAATAAGCGTAAGCGCCATGCCCGATGCAAGTGAAAAAGGCTGCGGCTTTTTATCCGTATAAAAACCAATAAAAGGTTGCAGCAGCGAAGCTGCAAGCTGAAATGTAAGTGTGATTAAACCAACCTCCGAAAAGCTTAAACGATAAGTGCTTTTAACTAAAGGATAGATGGAAGGAATTAACGACTGTATCGTATCGTTCAGTAAATGCGAGAAACTAATAGTTAGCAGAATTGAGAAAACTGTTCCTTCGGCTATGTCTTTAGTTACTCCAACCGTTTCCGGCGCTAATTCACTTTTCATACCTTGCTTTTTTCGAGCGGCAAAGGTATGCTGATGCGGTGAAATTATTGGTATGGAAGGTTAACCCTTACTGCTAACAAAACAGGTATCTATGCTTTAAAAGATTTAGCATAATAGTTTCTTGACTTATACCACGTTTTTTGATTGCAGCTACCGTAGTAAGCATTACAACTGGTTAAGAAAATACTTACTAATACCATTAATAAAATAGTCTTCTTCATAAAAATTGGATTTTAAAATGCAGGTCCGAAAAGCTTTGGTTTAACCCTTTTTGCTAAACGGCCATTATCAAGACGACTTGCTTGTTAAAAAGGTTTCATCTCCTCAAAAAAATTTTTTGCTTATCAATAATATCAGTTGTTCCGGCTTTCTAAAATGAATATCTCTTACTTTTATCCCTTATAAAAAAATCACATGAGAATACTTATTCGCTTACTTTTTATTCTGGTTCCATTCTCTTCTTTCGCGCAAAATGCTGACAGCGTTTGGATAGTAAATAATTATAACAAGATTGAGCAGTACATACCAATGCGTGATGGAGTGAAGCTGTTCACCTCCATTTATGTTCCAAAAGATAATAGTGAGAAGCATCCTATTTTATTAACCCGTACACCATACAGTTGTGCTCCATACGGAAAAGAAAAATACAAAGCTTATTGGGATAGTTATTTAAAAGAATATATGAGGCAGGGTTACATAATGGTAACACAAGATGTACGTGGCAGATGGATGAGTGAAGGAGAATTTGTAGATGTTCGTCCGTTTAACCCGAACAAGAAAACAAATAAAGATATTGATGAAGCGAGCGATACTTACGATGCCATTGACTGGATGGTAAAGAATATTGCCGGCAACAATAGTAATGTAGGTGTTTTCGGAATTTCTTATCCAGGGTTTTATTCAACGATGGCTGCATTAAGCAATCATCCTGCTTTAAAGATTGTTAGTCCACAGGCTCCCGTTACTGATTGGTTTATTGGCGACGACTTTCATCACAATGGTGCTTTTATGTTGATGGATGCCTTTGCTTTTTATTCAAGCTTTGGTCGCCCTCGTCCCCAACCAACCACTATTGGCCCTGAAGCTTTTGATTATTCAACTAAAGATAATTACTCCTTTTATCTTCAAAACGGGGCATTATCGAACTACACAAAACGATACATGGGCGACACCATGAAGTTTTGGCAAGACTTGATGAACCATCCAACTTACGACGCATGGTGGAAGGCGCGAAATGTTCGAAACTTTACTACCAATGTAAAGCCAGTAACTATGATTGTTGGCGGTTTATTTGATGCAGAAGATTGCTTTGGCGCATGGCGAACTTATGAAGCGATTGAAAAGAAAAGCCCTGCCTCAAATAATAAAATTGTAATGGGGCCATGGTATCATGGTGGATGGGTAAGATCAACCGGAGCCTACTTAGGCAATGTTCAGTTTGGAAGTAAGACAAGCGAATATTATCAGCAAAATATTGAGATACCTTATTTCAATTATTATCTTAAAGGCAAAGGCCCTCAACCTAATCTTGCAGAAGCAACGATATTTTTTACAGGCGAAAATAAGTGGCATCAGTTACCTCAATGGCCACCTGCAGAAATGCATCACAAGGAATTGTATTTAAATAAACAGTCGAAGCTAAGTTTTTCAAAGGCTACCAATACGGAGAAAGCAACCAGCGATAGTTATTCAGAATACATAAGCGACCCTGCTAAGCCTGTTCCTTATACTGAAGACGTTCATTTTAAGAGAACACGGGAATATATGACAGATGATCAACGCTTCGCAAGCCGTCGCCCTGATGTACTTACATTTACAACAGATGCGCTAACTGAAGATCTAACATTGGCAGGTCCAATTGTAGCTGATCTTATGGTAAGCATGACAGGCACAGATGCAGATTTTGTTGTAAAAGTGATCGATGTTTTTCCCGATAAATTTCAATATAGCGACACGGATAAATACCTCATGGATGGTTACCAAATGCTAGTTAGAGGCGAAGTAATGAGAGGCAAGTTTAGAAACAGTTACGAAAAGCCTGAACCTTTTGTACCAAACAAAATAACCGAAGTAAAATACACGCTTCCTGATGTTGCGCATACATTTTTGAAGGGCCACAAACTAATGGTACAAATACAAAGTAGCTGGTTTCCTTTAGTTGATAGAAACCCACAAAAGTTCATGGACATTTATCACGCGAAAGACGAAGACTTTCAAAAAGCAACAATAAGAATTTATCATAACCAGGCGGCTGATAGTAAAATAATTCTTCCTGTGCTTACACAATAAAAAGTAGCATTTCATTTAATGATTGAGGCTGCATGTAAATATGCGGCCTTTTTCATTTCGAAATAAGGAGTTTAATCATTATGTTGCCAACTCAAATCTAAAAAATCGCTAGCCACTACTTTCAAATATTTGCATCAGTTATGAAAAAAGTTTTGTTTGTTACTTCATTGTTTTTTACCCAATATCTGCTTGCCCAGGATTTAAATATTATCCCCGCTCCGGTAAGCTACAAAATGGGCAGTGGTTCTTTTCAACTCACGCCTAAAACAACTATTGTTATAAAAGATGATGCAGAGGTAAATACTGCTGCATTTTTAAACGATTATCTAAGTAAGTTTTATCACCTCACTTTGCCCGTTGTAAAAGCTAAATCGCCTGCTTCAAATTATATTTTATTAAGTACAAAGCAATTTATAAAAGCTCCGGATAATGAAGGCAGGTACACAATGAATGTAACCGGTAACAGTATAAACATAGAAGGAGATACTTACCAGGGAACCTTTTATGGAATGCAAACTTTATTGCAACTACTACCTCCAATACAAAATAATTCTAATGAAGAAAACAAGGGAGGCAATGCAAAAGTTACCAGCAGAATCACTTCACGTTCGACGGTTACGCAAGCAGCTAATACTTATAGCTTACCGGCAGTATCTATCGAAGACTTCCCAAGGTTTCAATACAGAGGAATGCTTTTAGATGTAGGCCGCCATTTTTTTTCAGTTGACTTTGTGAAGAAATTTATTGACTTTATTGCTTTGCATAAAATGAACACTTTTCATTGGCACTTAACCGAGGATCAGGGATGGCGCATTGAAATAAAGAAGTATCCACGACTTACCTCTGTTGGTGCGTATCGTAACGGCACTGTTATAGGTCGTTATTTAAATAAAGGCAACGATAGCATTAGGTATGGCGGGTATTATACGCAAGATGAAATTAAGGATGTTGTAAAGTATGCGGCAGATCGTTTTATCACTATCATTCCCGAGATTGAAATGCCTGGTCACTCTTCGGCTGCCATTGCTGCTTATCCTGAGCTAAGTTGCTTCCCAACAGAGTCAACCAAAGTGGCACCGCAAGTACCGTGGAGCGGAAGCAGGCAAGGTAAACAGGTACAGCAATCATGGGGCGTTTTTGAAGATGTGTATTGCCCCAGTGAGTACACTTTTAATTTTTTAGAAAACGTATTGGATGAAGTAATGCAATTATTCCCATCTCAATACATTCATATTGGTGGAGATGAATCTCCTAAAGAATCGTGGAAGCGATCAGAGTTTTGCCAACAACTAATAAAGGAGAAAGGGCTAAAAGATGAACATGGCCTTCAGAGTTATTTCATACAACGCATCGAAAAATATCTGAACAGTAAGGGACGAAAAATTATTGGTTGGGATGAGATACTGGAAGGTGGCTTAGCACCCAACGCAACTGTAATGAGCTGGCGCGGAGAACAAGGTGGAGTTGAAGCGGCTAAGCAAAAGCATAATGTTATCATGACCCCCGGCGCTTATGTTTACCTCGATCATGCAGAGAGAAAAAATGAAGACTCTGTGGTGATCGGAGGTTTTACTTCCCTCGAAAAAATTTACTCTTATCAACCTATACCTAAAGAGTTAACAGGAGCAGATACATCTTACGTATTAGGATCGCAGGGAAATGTTTGGACAGAATATATAGGATACCCAAGCAAAGTAGAATACATGATATTTCCAAGAATGAGTGCATTAAGCGAAGTGTTATGGTCGCCCAATGCAACACGGAATTATAAAGATTTCGAAAGACGATTGCCGGTACAATTTGCACGGTATAACATGTGGAATGTAAATTACAGTACCGCTTATTTTGATATCGAGTCCACCATCTCACCCACTTTTACTAACAATGGCTTAATGGTTACCCTTACAAGCAAAAGCAAAGCGCCGATTTATATAACATACAAAAAAACGAACGCCGGAATGAAGTATACAGGACCCCTATTTATAAATGGTTCTGCAGATGTTGAGGCCCAGATAATCGAAAATGGAAAGGTCTTGACAACACTTGACCAGGATTTTTCAATTAATAAAGCAACGGGTAAAAATGTAAAGTTAGCGACACCACCTTCTACTAATTACCCTGGTAATGGAGGATCGTTCGGTTTGGTGAATGGCTTGAAAGCAAAACAACTTAACTCTTCTGAATGGCTTGGCTGGCTGACAAAAGATATGGATGCTGTTATTGATCTAACTAAAACGGACAATATCTCTAAAATAACGGTAAATGCATGGAAGCAAGAACAAACTTATATTTATCTGCCTACAGCAATCGACGTTTATACATCTACAGATAACATTAATTGGAAACAACTCAACGAAACATCAGGACAATGGAAAGACGATCGCTCGTTCACAATTGATTTAGGTAAAGAAGTGCCAGCACGATATGTAAGGATAGTCGCTCACAACACTGCTACAGTTCCTGAAGGCAAACCAGGCGCAGGAAGAGCAACCTATGTACTAGTTGATGAAATTGAAATAGAATAATAAAGGTTGAGAAATGTTTATTCATCACGCCTATCAAATAATAGCAGTTTAAATTTTACTTAATCCTTTTCTATCTTTGAACTTACCAAAACGCATAATAAATGCTCAAGCTTCGCGATATTGATCTTACTGATAGCTTCGAAAAAATTCCCGTAAAAATTTACAATTCTCCTGCAGAGGGTTCGCGATTTGTTGCGGAAGAAATAGCAAGTTGTATTCGTGAGAAACAACAGAATGGAGAGCAGATTGTTTTAGGTCTTGCAACAGGCTCTACCCCTATTAGTATGTACAAAGAACTGGTGCGTATGCACAAGCAGGAAGGCCTGAGTTTTAAAAACGTTATTACCTTCAATCTCGACGAATATTACCCTTTAGAGAAAGAGGCTTTTCAAAGTTATTATAGCTTTATGCATCGACATCTGTTTGATCATATTGATATAGATCCGGCAAATATTTATCTTCCAAATGGTGAGTTACCTAAAGAAGAAATCAAAAAACACTGCCACGAGTACGAGGAGTTGATTGAAGAGAAAGGCGGTATTGATCTTCAAATATTGGGCATTGGTAACAACGGTCATATTGGGTTTAACGAGCCGGGTTCAAGCATCTATTCAAAGACGAGGCTAATAACACTTGACAACAGTACACGGATTGCAAATGCAAGAGATTTTCAAAACATATCACAAGTGCCAAGGCTTGCAATTACAATGGGCATCAGCACCATTTTAAAAGCGAAGAAAATTATACTGATGGCATGGGGCATGAAGGCTCCTATCATTGCAAGGTCTGTTGAAGGCCAGGTATCAGAACAGGTACCGGCAAGTATACTACAGCAACATAACGATTGCACTTTTGTTATCGATAAAAATGCGGCAACAGAATTAACACGAATAAAATCGCCGTGGCTTACGGGTGAATGTGAGTGGACGCCTAAAATGATTAAAAGAGCCGTAGTTAATATGTCTCTTAAATCAAAGAAGCCTGTACTGAGCCTTACCACAAACGATTATAACGAGAATGGCCTGGCGGACTTATTAGTAGAGAAGGGAGACGCATACGAAATTAATCTGCAGGTGTACTACTTGCTTCGGGATAGTATTACCGGCTGGCCGGGAGGCAAGCCCGATACCGTAATGCCCAATCATCCTGAACGTAGTGCTATACAGCCTAAACGCTGCCTTATCTTCTCTCCACATCCCGATGATGATATTATAAGTATGGGTGGCACTTTTATGCGGTTGCACGACCAGGGACATCATGTAGATGTTGCTTATCAAACAAGCGGAAACATTGCAGTGACTGATGAATTCGTAACTCGCTTCCTTGACTTTGCGGTAGGTTTTGAAGATATGATAGGCGTAGACAATAACACCAGTAAAGAAATCTTATTGGAGGCTCGTAAGTTTCTGGCGCACAAAAAAATAAACCAAAGAGATACACCCGAAATACGTGGCATAAAAGGCTTGATAAGACGTTGTGAGGCTAAAGCAACATGTCGATATATAGGTTTGTCAGATGAGAATGCACACTTTTTAAATCTTCCTTTTTATGAAACAGGAACGATTGAAAAAAAGCCTATGGGCGAAGAAGACATTCGGATAACGATGGACATTTTAAGAAAGATAAAACCTCACCAGGTATACGCTGCAGGCGATCTTGCTGATCCACATGGTACGCATAAAGTTTGCCTTGATATTGTATTTGAAAGCTTACGCCGATTAAAAGAAGAAGGTGATGAATGGATAAAAGATTGTTGGGTTTGGTTGTATAAAGGTGCATGGCAGGAGTGGGATATTGCAGATATAGAAATGGCCATACCAATGAGCCCTGATCAATTAATGAAAAAGCGTTATGGCATTTTTATACATCAGTCACAAAAAGATATGGTGCCCTTCCAGGGAAGTGATAGCCGTGAATTTTGGCAACGTGCCGAAGAACGCAACAAAAACACAGCAGATTTATATGCCCAATTAGGGATGACCCAATATGCCGCAGTGGAGGCTTTTGTTCGTTGGCATTATTAACTAAGCAAAGAACACTTTATATAAAATAAAAAAACAGCGACGCGTCGCTGTTTTTTTATCATTAAGATCAATTTTCATTATTGTACGTCAGTCAATGTAACATCAAAAAACAAGACTGAGTTAGATGGAATTGTTCCTGCTCCGTTGCAACCATAACCCATTGATGATGGAATAATCAACTTTATTCTTCCACCCTTTTTTATTATTGGAATTCCAACTTGCCATCCTTCGATAACCTGGGATAAGTAAAGAGAAATTGGAGTAAGAGATTGATCGAACTGAGTACCATTAAGAAGCTTGCCGCTGTAAGTAACAGATACTTTTGAATTTAAATTAGGCACTGCACCTGTTCCCGGATCCATTATCTGGTAATACATCCCACTGCTATGTTTAACCGCTGTAATACCATTTGCTGCAGTGTAAGCTGTTATCTGGGCTTCTTCACTTTGTGGACTAACAGGGGTACATCCGGTATCTTTTTTAATGCAACCTGTACACGATAACAGTAAAACTGACATCACTAAAAAAACACTTTTCATTTTTTGCTTTAATTTTAATTTACCTGACTATTATTCTGTTGGTTGTGCTGCACCTCATGCAAAGAATTCTCCCTTTCCTTCTTAAACTTCAATTCTAAAAAGTGTTGTTCGTTCATCTCCCACTTA
>Ga0068627_1000244_pt1 | contig 11405 bp, 7 predicted proteins | sample InSIn1gowninarea_FD_77430 | JGI IMG/M metagenome (GOLD analysis project Ga0068627, IMG submission 77430) | Clean room microbial communities from NASA Spacecraft Assembly Facility at Jet Propulsion Laboratory, Pasadena, California, USA -... ... | reverse complement strand
ATGGAAGAGGTTATAGTGAGGTGTATCGACCACCAGGTAAAAGGCAAAGTGAGATGAGAAAACGAAGTATGCGACAGGCTCCAATTAACCTTTCTCAAAACGACAAGGGTCTGTATATCGGAAATGAACGCCTTGATGACGGAAAAGTAACATTCAATATATACTGGCATTACATACGATCTATATTCAACTGGTGGAACATACTGCCTGCTATTATCTTGTTTGTTGGTGCAGAATCAGCGAATTTGCAATTCATGGGTCACGTCTCAAACTGGCTTCAAGATGAGCATTCGTATATTGATTCGTATATTGAAGCCTATGCTATCTTAGGATCAATCGCTTTTGGTGCACTTGCAGCTCACGTGATCAAACTTATATGGTATAACGCTTCTGGACTAGATGGTGCTCAAGGCCTGCATGACAAGATGTTGAAGGGAGTTCTTCAAAGTCCTTTAAGGTTTTTTGACCGAAATCCTCTAGGAAGAATCCTCAACAGATTTGCAAATGACCTTGGAATCCTAGATAGATCCCTTCTGACGTCTTTCCTTGATGTCATTGAAGGATTCTGTTTCTTTATGGTCTATCTCACAGCCATGTGGGTGAAAGAGCCCTGGATTCTAGTGCCTGCTAGTATTGCCTTGACATTTTTTATAATCATCTATATTCTATGCCACAAATCTATAAACCAAACCCGAGGTCTGGAACTCACTATGAGAGGCCCATTATGTGGATTTTTCTCAGTCTTGATGAATGGATTAACAGTTATAAGGACAAGAAACCAAACTGAGAACATCATGGAAGCCTTTTTCCAAAAAGCCGACAGTTATTCCAAAGCGAACCTTTCTTATCGTCTGTCCGTACGCTTCATGAGTTTCCTAATGGACTACGTCATTGAAATCACCGTCATAGCAACTTTCTGCTTCTATATCCACGCTAAAGAGTCCAATATAATAAATGGACCGTTTGTGAAGATGCTGATGGCCCTGCCAAGTACAATGCAATGGCTGTTGAGAAACTTCAGTATCTTTCACTCATTAATGGCAAGTCCTGCAAGAATCATCAACTATTGCCAGAATTATCAAGGAATCGAGATGTTTAAACCAAATGATGAACAGTATTCTCGCCAAGGATGGCCTCAAAACGGAGAAATCGACATTCAACATGCGGATCTAAAGTATGGAGAGCATGAAAACCTTGCTATAAAGGATCTATCTGTACATTTAAAACCAGGGGAAAAAGTCGGGGTTGTTGGATATTCAGGGTTCGGCATGACATCACTCATCCATATGCTGACGAGAGCCTATGATATAGTTGACAAACCCAATGCACATGTCAAGATTGACAATGTAAGTATCAGAGATGTTGGAGTGCAATTATTGAGAAAATCGATGATTATCATTACTCAAGACTATTACTTGTTTACTGCAACTATTAGAGAGAATGTGGATCCCTGGAAGAAGTATAGTGATGACGAAATTTGGGATGCTCTGGAAGCAGTAGGGTTGAAACCCTTCGTTGAATCGCTCGATAAAAGATTGGAGACTTATTATACCAGAGGATCTTCAGTGTTCTCCGTGGGACAAAAACAACTGTTAAACATTGCTAGGGCTATCATGAAAAAATCCAACATATTTATACAAGATAGGGCCACTAATCATGTTGATTTCTTCACAGATCAGTTTGTGCAAATGAATATCAGGGAAAGATTCAAACATGCTACACATATAACCACAACTTTCAGGCTGTGGAATGTGGCTGATTTTGACAGGATACTAACTATCAAGAATGGACAGAAGACAGAGTTTGATGAACCATACAGACTTCTTGTGAATAGGATTGGAGACCAAGAGATTACGAACAACCATGGATATTTTGCAAGTATAGTGCAAGATATGAACCGAAAGAGAGCAAAGCAAACCTTTGAACTTGCTATGGTTAAATATTATAACACTCATAATCTTGCTTTGGATGAAGAGCGGGTGTATGACAGGCGACCTGGTCTAGAAAGCTTCAAATCAATAGGTCTACCAGCCAGGTTGACTTTACATGAAAGAGAAAGGTTGATAGATGAGGAATTATTAAAAAATATCTCTGGGTCTCCTGAAAGTGTAAGGAACTCGAAAAATCGTGCTAGTGTAAAGCCAAGCGATGGAGAGCGTAGGGCTACTGTTTTGCAAAGAATGAAAACAAATTATCTATATTAAGTTAGATATTATTGGTACCTGAGAAACATAAGAATAAATGTAAATTAGAAAGCTCTATATATTATTAAATATAATATGCATGTGTGTGTATATATTTCGAATATATGGTTTTGTATTAACGTCCATGTTGTTTACACTTTTATATGATCATTGAACATAAAAGTCATACTATGATTAAGTACTGGTATATTGTATCCGTCTCAATGGAAGTACCCTTTGCAAGCTGTCTCATTTCCTTAATAAAAAAAATACATCTATGAATTTCTCAAGCTACTAGTATTCTTCAATTACCTTTTGATTATAACCTTTTGATTAGAAAAAATCTAATGGTGCTTTTCAGTTTTTGTTTCAAAGAGACCTTTCTATCTACGATTCAACTTTCTGCGCTTTTACTCAAATGGAGCCTCTAAGCCTGTAGAATATGGTCATACTGGAGACTTTGGGAATCTGATGATCTTTTCTCATAAATTTTATAATATCGTCATAAAAAAATCAGCTTTATCGTTTACAGAAGTTATCAACAATACTCTATTTCTCTTGCGGATTCGTATATAAAATAATTTAAGAAGCATAGCTTAGGTTTGTCAGCTCTTCTCTGTTTTGCAAAGGTTTTTTTTTTAGGAAGGAGGAGGATTCGTTCTCACGAAATTGTTTTTACTTTTATTTTTGTCAAAATAGAAGAGTCACTCGAAAACTTTACACTTTTCTGATAGCAAGATGCCTTTGAGGATCATGAATCTTCGTTTAAACTTGAATTCGAAATTTTTCAAATTATGGAAAGCTAAGAAGAAATTTTGGTTAAAATTGACGCATATACCAGAATATTTGTATGCCACAAACAAAAAATTGCTTTAAAAAGTGAAGCAAGCTCATAATTATATATTAGTATAAATTTGAAACTATTGCCAATTTTGACTAAGCTATAGAGAGCCCATTATAATTCGTCCCAGTATTTTATTAATACTTACCAATGATCAACACATAATTAAAAGTTCTCTAGAAATTTTCAGTATTCATCCTCAACGCTTTAGTGGCCTACCTTTAAGTGCTTCTCCTTTCGGATCATTTCATATCTTTGTAATCAAAAGATAACCTAGAGCAGACCTTATAAACAATAGTAAGCAGATTGTGAATACTAATTTTTAAGCAACTTCCTTTACATATGCTTATATATAGAGATAGGTAGAAGCGCAACGTCAATCCTCTATCAAAAATCCATACATTCAATTTATTCAGAATAGAGAAGATCAAGATATAGTGCTGCGGACCACGAGAAGTTGTCTCCGCCGATTCCTTTCTGGTTGTCTGGTGTCTCAACCCTTGGATCAAAATACTCGTAAAGTCCTGCTGTTTCTACCAGCCGCAGACTATCTTTTCTCACTTGCACCGCCTCCTCTTCAAATTCATACCTCTTCAGCCCATGATACAGCATCCAGTTCACATTTATCCAGACAGGTCCTCGCCAGTACCTCAGTGGATTGAACGCTTTTTCATCCAGAGCCGTTGAAGGACACAGCATATAGTCATTGCCGCTCTTAAAGTTCTTCAGCAATGTGTTTTTCAAAGCTGAAGCCTGCTCTGGTGAGCAAGCACCGGCAAACAGTGGCATCAACCCATTGGAGGCCTTTATCTTGATGAGAGAATTTGCCTTGAGGTCAAAACCGTAGTAAAAACTACTATCTTCATCCCAGAATTTTTTATTCATTGATGCAATGGATTTTTGGTTCCATGCTTTGATCTCCTGGGCATCCTCTCCTATCAATGCGGCTAATTCAATCAACCCTTCATTGGAACGTACAAGCATCGAATTGAACAGAACATCCTGTATAAGGAACGGGCATTTTTCATAAATCAGCTTATCATCATAGCCGCATTCTCTGAACATATCAACAAGGTAAATGTAGCGTTTATAGTTCTCATTGGTGGGTCTTTGAGAGGCATCGACTGCTTTGATGTCCCTGCGTAACGCTGACACATCTCTTGCATTGGTTACATCAATCTTTTCAAAGGCTTCGTCCCATAGAGGGGAATTGTCTGTACCGGATTCCCAATTGTGCTCAATATAAACAAGCCCTTCTTTGGCTGGATCTCGATATTCGTACAAATAACGATGAAAGTTAACAATCTTTGGGAACATTTCCTTGGCTAACTCAATGAATTCACCTTCATTTCTCAAGTGTTTTGCCATCATGCTCATGATGAACCCAAACACTGGCGGCTGCGTAATGCCTGATGTAGCTAGGTCTTTCGGTGCCCATTTGCATTCCTTTGTTCCCCATACATCAGGGCCGGGGAAATAATTTGGATCCAAATGGTGGAAGTTGATGTGGGGCAACATACCATTGCTCCATTGGCCTTTGAACATGTTCCTGATTTCGTCATAGGCTTTTTGTTTATCGAAGTAGCTTAATCCTAAAGCGATAAAGCCTGAATCCCAATTCCATTGGAATGGGTAGAGTCGGGAGCTGGGGATGGTGTAACCACCACGGTTGTTCTCGAGTAAGATTTTCTTGGATTCTTCTGTAGCGCTACCAGTGCCAAAAGTCGATGTTGTTGAAGTACTCTTGTCCATAAGAGAAAGATTTTAGGGGCTATAAGTATGTAAAACTGTTTATCTTTGTTAGTATCTTATTTTTCCAAACTTGACAAAATTAAATATTTGTCGCTAACAGCAAAATAATAGAGGACTATGATTATGAACTATAATTTGAATCAAGGATTTCATATATTATCTATAGGTCTTAATAGAGATGTACAGTATATGTATTATTTTCAGTATCATGAAGGTAGCAGAGGAGTACTTCTTAATATCAAATACTTATTGAACTCAACACTTAGTAATTAAAATTTCAGACTAATGCTTTTCGATCTTAAGGATTTTAATCTCTGTGAATTCTTCTCCACATTTTCTAATCCCTGAAAGGTTATTTGTCCACATGCTTGAAAAGATAAGGTTAGGTCTGTCAGGTTGAGTTCATTAATAATATTTGTAAGAGATAAGATAGCTGAGTCTGTAATATTTGGAGAATAATAAAACTGTAGACGGAGTTCTTTCCAACCTTTGTGGGTTGCGAGAGCTTCTGCTAACATTGTAACGCCTTTGCTTGTCATATAGCTATGCACTAATGAAAAATCTAGGGACTTCAAAGCTCTTATTGCAGAGATTGCTTGTGATAGATATACCATTTGCTTGTCATGAACTGGATACAACGTAGAAGCAATGAATTTAAGCCTGGGTAATGTGAGACCAGAGAAATAGCTTGGTAAGTCTTTATACCATTCTTGGCACTCAAGACTGTGATTAATATTAACATTGTGCCTCGTCTCGCAGAATGAACGTGATCCACAAGTGATTATAGATAAATAGTCTACTGACCAAACTTTATGATCAGATAGAATACTCACTGTGTAGGTGATTGAGTAAGCGCATTCTAATAGGGCTTCTGGCATCGCTTCTATACTATCTTTGCTAATACTTGTCCTTCTTATACTGTCTATCATATTATTAAAGTTGGAAATGATGTCACTATAACCAAAATAACGTAAATCTGCCACTAAATCAACTGAATTCGAGAATTTTTGTAGTATTGCGATATTGTCAAGTACCAAGTCTCCGATAGACCATGTTTTGTCTTTGTTCACTGCATCATAGTTCACGGTTAAACCGACACAAATATGGAAAACTTCAAATGATTTAAGCTCTTCAAAGATGCCTTTTTCAGACTTTTCTGTAAATAAAGTGTAAAGATAGCTTTCATTTTTGATTAGTGACTCTGCCTCTTGCTTGAATTTCTTGAGGTTTGGTGTGGAGAAATTTGCTTCTGGTTCTTCAAACAGCTGCAAAAACATTAGTATGTTTACAAATAACTGCAAATTGCTTGGCGGTTTTATGAATAAGCTCTTCTTTTGGGAAAAGTATGAACGAAGTGATTCTACTTTGTTATATAAGACACTATTCTGATTTTGTTTTAACCTCTCCAGAAAGCAGGAGGATTTATCGACACAGAAGTTTGAGAAAAATAATGGATATAATCCATCTTCTTTAGTATGAACTGACTTTGTGTGTGCCTGCTTGTATAGTGAATACATAGGATTATCTATTCGATTTATAGTCACTCCATAATAATCACAGTTGCCTTCATGACCTTCTATACATCGATATAATATATCTGTCGCACACTCTGAGATATTTTCGATCAGCATATCATACATTAACTGCAAAGTGTGACTATATTCAGTATGAGATCTATCTATCCACCATTGAATGCAACCATAGTTATTGAGAAGAATTAGCTTGTGAATAATATCGGATGACACTTCTAATCCTCTCTCGAACATTTTCTTCATCTCAGAAATGTTCCCGGTCTCATAATAGTATGTTGCTAATGTAGAATATAGAAGAGGATCACAAGGAGTTAGTGCTAAAGCCTTATCACAATACTCAGAGACTCTACTATGTTTTTTGGGGTTTAGGGGATGATGGAGGATTATATCTTCATAGCATAACAGCGCTTCTTCTTTTTTATTAAGATTTTCATTGGTTCTTGCCGCCTCAATCATCTCTTTGACGAGCACATCAAAGCCTTTTTTCCTTTTTATCGATTGCTTTTCGATAGCAGCTATTTCATATTTATCGATAATCTTTGGAGAGGCATCACTTAGATTTGAAAATAGACTTTCGGCTATATTATTGATATCCTGGCTTTGAACAATATTTTGGCGTTTGATAATGTGATCAAAATATTTCTCAAAATTCTCAGAAAATTTTATATATGGCTTATTATTTGAAAATCTAAAATTGCAAAGTGACTCTAGCTTTTCTTGAATGACGTCTTTAGAGATACCATTATCAGCAAGCAACAGGATCTTAGGTATTGTAAGTTCAAGTATAGTCACGCCAAATGCGAACAAATCTCCCCAGATTAGATCATACTTATTAAGACTTTGGGGTTTTTGGTATATGTAAGGTGGAATATATCCAGGTGTGCCAGCTAGTCCAGAAATGTTTTCTATACCATAATGACAGATTGCAAAGGCATAATCAATAATTATAAGATGCAAGTCTTCTTCATGCGATCTATAAACGAGAATATTGTCTGGTTTGATGTCTCTATGGCAAATACCCTTCTTCCAAAGATTCAAATATTTGGTAAATAGTTCAAAAGAGAGCGATAGTATTTCTTGTTCACTAAGTTCATTGTTATTGGTTGCAAGAAAACATTTTAAATGCCACAGTGTCGCTATGCCTGAATCAAGGATTATACCATAGTAGTCTTGTGTTGCAATTACTCCATGCACATTCGTTGTATGTAATCTACTTTTGAAGAATAGTGGTACATGATATTCATTCATCCTTATGAAGCTGACTTCATTTAATAAGTATTTTTCATGCTCCTTTTTTAACAGCTTGATAGCACTTGTTTCATTATTTATTTTGTTTCTCACTTTTAAAACCAGTCCATATGCTCCTTTTCCTAGAACCTCGATCAGCTCATAATTCGCTATGTCCGAGAAAGAAACCTTTAATTTTTGTGAGCCTCCCTCGTCAAGACATCTTCTTTCTTCGCTACCCCTCAGCAGAACAGATTCAAACTTGATATCAATAAATAGCTTTTCAGCAGATTCTTTCAGTTTAGAAGCTTTATTAAAGCTCTCAGGGTAGTCTTGTTGGGAAATTGTCATCGCTTTCTCGAGGTTGAAGACATGAAAACATTCTTGCTGACTATCAGCTTCATCCATAGTATAAGGAAATATTTGAGAATCATCTTTTGCTTCTTGCATCAGCTGTAAGGTTTGCGAAAAAGGGTTGGAAGGTCTATTAAGATTGTTGTCGGATTCAAATTGAGCTTGAGGGAAACAATCAGAGTATTTTTCCTCTCCTTGTTTTTGATTGTGAAGATCTTGGCTCATTTTTTGTCAGAAAGCGTTTTCAGAAATCATTTTTTTGTCTAAAAACGAAAGCCTCATAAAGTTTTTAAATGAGCCTAACTAATACTATCTATTTCAGTTTAACAACAAAATTTAAGCTTGTAGTTGGATTAGTATATAAAATTTTATTGAGAGCAAACATTGAGCTTTGAAATCGGCACAGTTTTATAAGCACAAAGCAAATCAGCTAGCAATATCAGACTAGCGCAATAAAGATTAACTAAAAAAAACAAAGGAAATCAAATAAAAGAGCATACTAAGATCGAAACGAACAAGAGAGACATAAATACATTATTATTATAGCTGTAAAAGAAAATCTGGATAATTCCTATTATAAATATGTAAATTTTTTCTAATTTGAGGGAATTATTATGATGAGTCCTCAGACTCAGCAATCTCTACTATATATACGATACAGATGCCTTATAAATTTATGAGATAGGTATTTGAGGGAATAGCTTGGCACTATACCTATAGGTATAAATTGCCTTAAGAATACTAAAAGATGATAAGAACATAGGATTGCATTATAGCTGTTTGAAAAATGAAAATTTAATTTTTGAGTAAATTTAATATCGCTGTAAACATAATCATAGTTCGATACCTGACATGTGCTTGATGAATGCTCGAAGTTTGTCTATAAACGCTAAGAACTACACTATATGCGCATAAATTTATATAGAAATCGGCTAAGTGCATAATGAAAGAGGAACTTTAATGATTGTGGATATCCCTACCATAAAATCTCTTATTATGTATGCTCATAGGTTGGCCTATACTTAAAAATAAAGAGCTTTTGCTTTAACTTTTGGGTGCACTATTTACTAAAAAAGAAAAAGATAAATTTTCTTTAAATCGCTTTTTTAGCATTAACTTGGAATATGAAATGAAAAAAATAAAATATTAATTAATGATGGCTGATACACAGCTAAGGTGTCTCAAGAACCTTTAACTTTCATCAAGCAGATCTAGAGTGTCAGATTCAGGCATAGGGAAACCTATTATACATAACTATGACAACTAGCCAAGCAGAAATCAAATTACTGTCCAAATTTCATGAACTTGAATAAAAATTCAAACACTAGCCTTAAATTTCTTAAATTTCTAAAATAGATAATCTTTTGTGCTAGCATTTCCACTATAGACCAATTTACTAACCCTCTACTGGCCAACATTCAGACTTTTCAGCTATATGACCATACCAAGTCATGTGTTACGAGCTTTTACATTAGGGTTCCTGTTCCTTTCTTGCTTTTACATTCACCTTGTATCTAGTCGTATACATTTTCTACTTTACTTCCTTCACATGATAGAAATGACATATTATGTGAAGTATAGCAGAACAACTAACACTGCTGCTACTGGAACACGTGTCTCTCCTTTTACTAGTATCAATCAAGCAGCCACTAAGCTAGGGGCTGGAACGTTTGAGCTTCTTTTGCTAGAGAATAACGTTTCCCTGACTTCTTCAATTACTTTTCCAGCTAACTCAAGCTATTTGATTAGGTATCGACATTATAATTACAAGTAGAGTGGATAACTTTGTTAGGCCTGCTTCACTATCATCAGGACAGATATATTATCCAGTTTACATAAATAGTGGTGTTTATGCCTGGGTGAAGAACTCCACTCTGACTCTGCAGCAATTGCAGATTATAGATCTTGATCTTGCCAGAGCTACAAATAATCCACTACTCAGAGTCTCACAAGGAGGCGTCTTAACTCTTGATGTAATGCTTACTATTAATATTTTCATATATGACTTGTTCTTAGAGAGTCTTGGTTACTAACGTCAGCTATACAACCACTTTGTATTCGATGATTTCTACAGACGGAACATTGGGCCAGGCTTATATAAATATAACAGATTGTCAATTTAGAAGCCTGACTAATGCTCGAATACAATTGTCAGCTACTAAACTGACAGTACTAAATTCAGTTTTTTCAGACCTTGGACAGACGCTGACAGCTTTTATTTCTGTAACTAACAATTATGGACCTGACTATGAGCTTAGGTTTAAAAACATTACTATCAAGTACATTTCTTATTTGGAAGAATAGTGATTGCAATAACTCCCTTTATAGAAATTCGAATTTCGCCAATGTACCAACGGGTGCTACCTATGGATTTCTTTATATTTCTAAGTCCTCAGCAAATATTCTATTTGAAGACTTTGTGCTAAGAGATATAGCTATTACAAACCGCGTTGCTTTTATGCTTATGGCCGCAAACACAACAGGACAAACACCTATGCCTTACATGAAAGTCAAAAATGTGATCGTTGAAAACGTATTTGAAGTCCCATTCGCAGGATCTGCTACCTCATTAAGCCTCTTTCAGCATATTCAAGGAAATGTCAGTCTTGAATATAGCAATCTCACCATAACAAATGTACAGCTACAATGTAGAAATTAGTCTTATGCTTTATCTGTATTTATTGGCTTATAGATTCTTTCTTCATACAAGTCACTCAGGTTGCAACTTCAGGGACTCCAGTTCTGACTCCTAGCGCAACTTTTCGTGACATGGTGATTCAAAATAGCAATAATGTGTATATTATGGTGAAGTATTTTGATACGATTAATGTGCAGAATATCAAACTTTATCACAATACATACAGCTACCCATATAACATTCCTACAATGTTGGCGTTTGCGGATTCAACAAGAATTGTAGCTACCAATATTGAAGCTCGGAATAATACAGGGCCTTTACTCTCATTTTCCGATGTATTCAATCAGACCATCCGGAATTTGACCTTTACTGACACATATGCTTCCATTAATTGGAATTCGGGATATCCTCTATCTTTTGTGCGTAAAAGGAGCACTTCCTTAGCATATAGCCAATGGCAAGATCAAAGAGACCAAAGCATACTTATTATGGAGAACATCATGATAAACGTAAGAAAAGTAGAAAATAAGTCTATAACAAAATTCAGGGCTATACTAACATAGATGATCTAAATTCAACCGATGATGACACTGGTACTTATTTTATGGTATTCCAATCCGAGTATGGAAAGTAAGTAAAATGATTTTCTAATTGAGTTATAAATATTCACAGAGCATATCTAAACAATTCAACATGGTATAATATGAGAATGAGTAGCTTTGGTGCAGGCTATGTAAATCACCTTCAGGTAAGAAATTTGTCAATAGCTTCAATCTACATATGTATATATTTCATATGATAATCTGACTGCAAAAAAAAAAAAAGGAACACTTGTCTTTTCTTTTTTTTTTTTTTTTATTTTTTTTTTCTTTTTTTTT
>Ga0068627_1000242_pt1 | contig 11415 bp, 12 predicted proteins | sample InSIn1gowninarea_FD_77430 | JGI IMG/M metagenome (GOLD analysis project Ga0068627, IMG submission 77430) | Clean room microbial communities from NASA Spacecraft Assembly Facility at Jet Propulsion Laboratory, Pasadena, California, USA -... ... | reverse complement strand
TTTTGCAAAGTTTAAGAAGCTCGATAAAGTTTTTAGCATCATTTTTGTCAGCAGCATTGCCATCTAAACCGTAGTTAACACCATCATCGGAAAGATACTCCCAATCGAAGGAAATGTTGTTAAAAATGGGCCACTGTTGGAACAAGGTTTTCAAGCTGTCGATCATTTTTTGACGACCAGCTGCCGTGGAAACTGCTTTAGAAAAGTTGGAGCTGAAACTCCATCCTCCAGGACTGATACCCAGGTTAAACTTTTTACCCTGAGCTTGCAGTTTGCGGAATTGCCCAAAGTTGCCCAAGTCTTGAGAAGGACTAGACCAAGTATTCTGAGGCTCAACTCCTTTTCCAATAAGTGGATTTTGTACGTCAGCCCAGAGGTCTTTTGAATAGATTGTTCCGTCTGCAGCAACATCCCAGAAAGCATAAACTAGATCTGTGACGTGATCAATAGGGATATCTTTCACTTGATAGTCCCTCTGGTAGCAAATCCAATTTGGAAAATATTGGAAACAACGTTTACCAGAAACTGTGTTATACCAAGGTGCAGGTGTCACTGACATTTAGAGTTCTTGAAGCGTAGACAACAAAAAAAATTCAGACGGTGGACGCATTAACATTGGTGTCAGTCGTAGATGTCTTGCTTTTAGTTTTGGGCGTTATAGTGGTTTCTGGTTGAATATCGACGATTTTTAGGTCACCTTTATCATCAAGATAATCGGAAGCTGGGTAATTGGTGTAAGCGTTTACTCCATACAATTCAATCGCTTTTCTGTCGTATGCATGTGCAGCTTCTTCAGATGTTGGGTACTTTCCTATTCTCATTCCAGAAATCATCGTCAAAAATTTACTATCCACTTTGCTTACACCTCTAGGAAGGTCACGTTTAGAAGTACTTGACCGATTTTGTGAGTTTCCTTTGTATGATGTGATGCGAAGATTACACAAACGGTTGTCCATTTTGTTCCGATTGATATGGTCAATAACCTTACCTTGAGGTGCCTTCATGAGATATTGATGCATAACAACCCCATTTGTCGGGTATCCATCGCTGGCGCCATTGCTTGATGACCAAGAATTTTTGATGAGGGTATGCCACCAATTGTCGTCAACCATGGCGTATGTCGTTTCCTTTCCGCCTTTGAGCTTTACTGGAATGATGGCGATACCATCCTTATTGCGCGTAATATTCTTTTTCAGATGCTCTTCTTCCATCTTATCCAATTGTTCTTGGCGCCATTTGCGCATAACATTTAGTGCCTCCTCACGTGTATGGTGGTAGCCTAAAAAGATCTTTGTCCCATTGACCTTGAGACGTACGCCCCATTTGGTTTTATACTGGTATATACCTCTTTCTTCAACAGGCAGTCTACGTTTGATATCCGGTGGTTTGAAATTTGGATCTTCAGGAACATCATTCAAATTTGCATCATTCCCATATTTCTCAGTAGCTGCCCAATTGTATACTCTAGCGGCGTGTAACTCATCTTCGTACTTTCCAAATGACGTCTTTCCGAGCTTTACTTCCCACTTTTGCTGACGTTTATTCCAAACAACTCCAGCATAAGTATTTTTGTGTTTGCTATTTTTCTTCCGATTATGCGCGTTCAATGATGGTGTTGCTTCACGAAGATTACTACGACAGTTATTCAATGGATTGTGGTCAATATGATCCACATAAATACCTTGTTCGGTAGTTCCTAAGAGCCATCTACTGAGCCTACCAAGTTTTCCATTTTGAACATAGCCATTGGAACAAATCCAATTGTGCTTACTTACTTCTTCGAAATCTTCGTCATCGATCATAAAGTGTCCTTTGAGGAAACGCACACCATCCTTTTTGCCATAGAACGCAATTTCTTTCATCCTAACCCGTCATCAGCAAAATGTACCCTTTATTTAAGTGCGTTTGCGCGTTCAATCAGATCGATGCACTCCAGAGTTGACTCGATTGAATTCAAAGTCTCCAAATCGATGAACTTTCATGAAAGTCAAGTTCAAGTTGCCTTCAAAGTAAAACCACTTAATGAAAAAGCAACCTTTGGCGACAGACGTTGGTGGTGTCATTAAAGAGCACAAACGATTCGAAGGTGACGTAAGATGGGTGCCTGGCGCCAGATGGGCACTTTGTCGACTTTCTAGAATGTACAAACTTCACATAATATCTCATGTGAAGCCTGATGAAGAAGTTCGGCTAAGAAAGCTACTTAAAGATTCATTTGTGCATTACTACATTGCTGAAAAAAATTGGCACTTTGTTTACACGCGCCAAGACAAAATCAATGTTATGAAAAGATACAACATCAACACGTTGATTGATGACCGTCCAGACATCATTGAATGGGTAGAAGAAAGCGGTTTGAGGGGCATATTGTTTAGGTCCAAAACCTTCCCGGATTGGTGCACTGTTGTACGTGCATTGAAGTCATTTTGCAAGTGACCATTTCTTGTATTCAGGGAAGCGATTATGTAATACGCAATCTAGTGTATTCTACCACAACTAAAAGAATGATAAGTGGCGTCTTCTAAACAGTCTAGAAGGGCAAATTTTTTGCATTCCAGAAGCTTTTCAGGTCACGAATAACAAGCTTCTGGAAAACCATGGTCGATTCAGGATTCTACAAAACTCATGGTTCTGTTTTTTTCCCTTTCTCACAAAACCACCCATACAACTACAACTACATATCAGTACAATGGTCAGAAGCAGTTCGATTTACGAAAAACTCACCAAACCTTTGGAAACCACGGTCGGGCTTGAAACCATTCACAATCGCTTGTTTGAAGCTTTCGTGAAAAAAGACCATGTATTGGAACTCAAACTGCTGAAACGTCGTGTTACGATTTTGGGTTTCGCGTCGGTTTCGGATCAACAGCGCATCGCCACCCTCGAGTTGCTACTTGAAGACAACTTGGAGCGTCTGGCGTCCATCAATTACATTTTGGCACGTGCCACACAATTTGATAAAAAGTACATTCGGGACATCAAGAATACTAGAGTCGAGATCTTGCACGAATTGGGTTTCAGAGCGCAAAACAACAGAGTTGCAGAACTAAAGACACGAATGTAGCGTTATACTAGCACATTACAATAGAACCATAGACTAGAATGTAGCGAATATACCACATCACATTACATACAACCTGCGTCCTGGTGGCATAATTCCATTGTTTCATTTGTAATCACGATGTCATTTTTGTTGCGTCGCAAGCCCATCAAGAAAGAGAAAAAGTGTAGAGTTGACTTTTATGTATCACAATGGCTCATAAGTCCTCCCAAAAGAATAGGTCCGTTACTAATGTTTGTAGATTGTGACATTCGTCAAAACATGTGGAAAGGCAGCATTTTGATGTTCACTCGTGAGGACACTGAAGCCCCACAGTTGACATTTAATCAAGACGACTTGGATACTAAAGGCGGCGAATTGTGCAGGATGAATGGATTCGTATGTACTAGATGGTATGTTTCAGTTCCACAACTTGAATGTGATTCTCGAAAAATCAAGTACTCAATTCTTCATGAAGAATGGAAAGCGAATCATTTTTGGTACGTACCTGGAATCCAAGAGGCGTGGAGGTTAGCCTTTTGGTCGTGTGCCCAATTGCATCACGCCTCAGGTTACACAGGATATGCAGAGAAGTATGGTGGAACTGTAGGAATGTATACGGATCTTTTACACAAACATCATGATCATCAATACCATTTTCAGATGGGGCTTGGTGATGCCATTTATCTTGATTGTGTGTGGGAACATACTGATTCTCTAGATAAATGGACCAGAATTCCGTCTAGACTTCAGAGAGAGACAATGCCGGTACCGGAAGGTATGGAAGAAGAAGTAGACAGGTGGATCTTTATGGCGTACTTGTATCACTTTAGTGAACCAGCGATTTCGTCTACATTGGCGAGGATTCCGTATACAATGCTTAGTGGCGATCATGACGTTGTGGATGGGTCAGGCAGTTACCCAAAAGATCTAGAGACTTGCCCTGTTATGATCGCGTACAAGAGCCTTGCATACAAATACTACCTTTTGTTTCAACTTCATGTAGGTTTTGATGAAATGGACATTTGTGCGGGCAAATGTCGACAAACGGCTGAGAAAAAGTTTCCCTATATTGGGCAGCAAGGATACAGTTTTGTCAAGAGTCTCGGCACTAAGGTGCGTTTGATGGGCATAGATACGCGTTTGGAACGCACTCGAGACCAAATTGTATGTCGAGAAACGTACGAAAAGCTCTTTCAAACATTACAACAGAATCATGACGAATCAGGTGAGAAACCTCAGCATCTATTGGTGATTCTAGAGATCCCAATCATCATTCCGGACTTACGGAAGATTGAGAAGGTATTTGACTGGCTTTCATGGTTGCGAAGAACAAACACAATAACAAAGTTGTTTAGACCTTTCGCAACATTCAAACGGATAGGCTTTCCATTCAGCGAACCGGTGTTGTTGACTGATATGGTAGATCATTGGAATAGTACTTATCATGAACAAGAAAGACACTACTTGTTGAAACAGCTTCAAAAGTACAGCGCCAAGAATGATGTTCGTGTAACGTTTGTTTCTGGTGATGTACACGTGGCAGGTGTGGGCAAGTTTAGGACACCCAGTGCTTCTCACGATCCTTGGAGGAGACATTATGAAAATCAGATGATGCTACCGTTCGATTATGCGACTGATACAAAGTTGATGTATCAAGTTATTACGTCACCTATAGGAAATATACCACCTGCTGAATGGATAGTGAAAATCTATCATATTCTTGACAAATCGGAAACGATACATGATGACGAAATGGGCGACACTGATGCTCGAATGGTGCGTTTCTTTGAGCGTGGACCTTCTGGTAAAGTGTTTGGGAAGAAAAGCAAGAAATTGATGGCACGTCGCAATTGGTGTAGTATGGAGTATATGGATTCAGATGACAGTTTGTTCACCAACATTTACATGGAGTTGTTTATGGGGGCAGGACGAACAGTCAACTACAATCTAACTATTCCTGCCTTAGATCCGTCTAGTTTGCAATAAGTTTCACCTTAACGGGTGCTCAATGTTTTCAACAACTTTATCAACTTTGTTACCATTGTTGTCGAGAAAAACTAAATGTCGTGTTCGACTGGAAATGACTGATCTAAAGGACGGTAAAGGTAAAGTGGGAATTCTTGAGACATCAGGTATAGTTGAATGATTTCTTGAACGTGTAAGTTGTGTTAAAAGTCTATTAGAATATGAATCTATTCCTGATTGGTAAAATTCATTATATCCTTCTGCAGATGGAGCCATTTTAAAACTCAATACGCAACGCTATGTACAGACTTTTAGGAATGATACTTTCTACAAAGTTCCGCCACAAACTCCCTTTCAGAGCCACCATTATATAGATTGTAAACTAGATCTAGATATCGATCCCATTTGCCACCTAACATCCCACCGTTTGTCAATCTTTGGGTCGCAAAAAGTACAGCTTTGTAAAACCCTGCAAACTGACGGGTTTTCAATGGATCTGTACATTTGTCTTGGTGCCACCTGCAGACTTCTTCAAGGAGAAGTTTGAGGTCCGGTTTACTGCTTTGTATGATCGAAGTAATGAGAAATAGTCGCCCGTCTTCGACGAATGGCTTCAGAAAACAAGCAAAGTCGCGAGCTCGTGCGTCAGTAACTTGAATACTTGTGACTCCGGTGGTGCTGAATGTTGGTAGTAATCTGAACAAGAAAAAGTCTCGTTTAGATACGTAAGGTATCAAGTCGGATGGAACTGCTTGGTGCGCTCGTAGTTGCGCTGGTGTCGTGCTGACTTTACTGTTTTGAACAACGTCTTGTTCGTCGTCAGTGTCAAAAAACGAGCCCGTCGAAGAAGAACATGGAGACGAAAGCGGCGAAAGCGAAGGTGTCGGGGAAGGTGTCGGGGAAGGTGTCGGGGAAGGTGTCGGGGAAGGTGTCGCCGTTTTAACTCGTTTGTTGAACTTTACAATGATTTTGGTCGCCTTGCGTTTAGCAGTTCGTGGTAATGGTTTACGAAGTGTGGAGTCCTCGTCGTCACTTTCTTCCGGTTCACCTTTTTCATGAAAAGGTAAAACTTCGATTCTGGCGTAATGCATAGGGCGCTTCCGAACGATGGATCCGGGTTTGATGATGTTGACTCGAATGTTGTGATAACTTTCGAAAGTCGGATCGAGTCGGTACATATACTGTAATAGACCCCATCTGCAACCGATCTTGACGTTATGCGGGATTCTTCCGGAAAGATTCAAACGTTTAGCGGATAGGTCGTCTACATAGTATTCTGTGCGTTTCCTATCCTTCGTGAATGCATACTGTATCAAGGTATTGTCGTAATCTTTCCAAATACATAGAGAAACACTTTCGATGTCTCGATCAAAGGTTGCCCACTTGAAGGTGGACTTGATGATATCGATCGGAACTCCTTGATTGTCGGCGGCGATGATGAGCGAAAGAAGCCTTCCTGAGCGTTCTGATACGTCCATTGCTGATTTAGTTTAGTATGATTTGTGTTAGTCTGGGTGTGCAGATCTTTCGTTTCTTTTATTCATATGAAAAGAAGCAAAAGGATGTTCTGTAAAGGTTTGAATTAGCGGGTGTTCACTTGATTTCTAGAAAAAGTGGCGTTGTGCAGCCACCTGGGTCATTGGAAGTCTTGGCAAGGCGGCGTTTTGACGCCCTGGTCATTTGACTTCTTGGCAAGGCGTCAACGCCGCCTTATCACTTGATTTCTTAGCATTGCCACAAACGCCACCTAATTATCTAAATTTAGATACGTCAAGTTGGCGAAGAGGATCTAGATTGTTTCGAAGGCAAAATCACAAATTTGTTACCGGTTTCAGGAAACAGATTTTTGAATTTTGAAGATTATAAAAGAAAGCCGATCTGCATCCCTTTTCCGACATTCTGCTACATCACAACAACATCTGCTACTGCAACAATGTCAAATCTTCCATCTAACGTCGTCAATGAAGGTGGTTCCAGTTCCCGTGCTGCTCTCGTCGACCCTGCCGAAGCGAATCGCTTGAAACGTTTAGCTTTTGTGAAAGAAATCCTTTTTGACCTTGTTGAACGTGGTATCACAACTATTCGTGTTCGTACAATTTACAACGTCTACGTCGGTTCTGGTGAATTCCGGTTCGGAGTAGCAAAAGTGAAAACTCTATACAAAATCGATACACTGTTTCAAAACGACGAATATCACGACAGTACGCATTTAGAGGTTCCTCTTTTCTTCGCCAACCACCCGCATCCTCTTCATGTAGAAGATAATGAACAGTATCAAATCCGTTCCGACTTCGCCTATGCTGCCATTGAAGTCTTCATTGAAGACTTCAACAATACCATACGTGATGACGATATTTTGTCTCACGCTTTCAAGATACAAGAAACGTTGTTTGTCGACCGTCAGACGAACGAAACGGAAACCGAACACGTCCTCATCCTCCCTACCCTTGACTCTATGTCTGACGAACTCAAACATTACCTGCGACCCAGAAAGAGTCTTTTGAGAAACCGTCAGATTGTGGCACTTTCTAAGTCTAATGCTCGCACAAAGCGTCTTAATAAGAAGTCCGAAAGGGCGAAAGCACTTGTAGAAGCGCTTCAGGCTGATGCCGTACTTGCCGCTGGTAAAGGTACTCGCAGCAAAAAGGGTGGTCGAGTGGCGAAACGTGTAGCTCCATCACGTAAGGGAAAGGAAGTAGCCAAGTAATGTTTAGGTGTTAGAAAGTTATGTAGTAGTAGCCAAAGAGTTTTTGTCAAGTAATGCCATATGATATCAATTGTTAAATGGAATATTATTACATCAGGCTTTTGGTAGCAATGTGATACAAAAATATCGTATTCTCATACTCAGAATCTCAGTCAACATAATAGGAAAAATAATGGTAGGCAAAGTCAATACACGAAGGATTTGACATACTACTTCTGTCCTTGAGTAACGTCGTTTAACTCCAGTGCATACCCATTTGTCATTTTGTAGTACTTCATTCAAAGCGCTACACCCGAATGTCTCAAAGTTCTTGAACATGTTTGAAAGATACAAGTCCCTACATCCAATGGTAACTTCGATACCATTCTCTTTCTCTACGTGGCTTCCTTTAGCCAACTGCTTTTGTATCTCTGCCAACGCAATTGCAGCACATTGTTTCCTTTCCTCTAATTCTCGTTTCACCTTAGCATCATGTTCGGACTTTTTGACTTCTTCTTTCCTGCGTTTCTCAAGTATTCTGTACTCTTCTGCAAGTGCTTCTTTGTCTTGCATAAACAACACTTTTGGACTGGGTAAAATAGGTTTTGGTGCTTGTGTCATGATGATAAGTAGGTTAGGACTATTGATGCTTATTGTCGCACTTTTATAGTCACCTAAGTTTATTGACTAAACTTTGCCATTTGCGTGATATACTGAGCCTCAATACCAGTTTCTTCTTCTGGACAGTTTGCTAAAAAAGCAGCATTATCAAAGCCCAGCATACCACCCAGTAGCCTTTCTCTTCTCAAAACTTCCTCAGAATGTAAAGGTGCTTATTCATATGATCCAGTGAAGCGAATTTGCAATACTTACGATAACGTCGACTCAGTCAAAGAAAAGATCAAGATCATTGCTGAGAAGAACCTTGGAGGGCTCATTGTTTGGGAAACATCTGGAGATGTACGTGACTACAATAGCCCAAGGTCACTCATGAGAACTATTGCTGAAAACCTCACTGAAAAAGCTTCATTCAGCCCCACTCCTTCCCCTGTGCCAACTCCAACACCTGTACCTACTCCTGTGCCAGCTCCAACTCCTGTGCCCGCTCCTACTCCTGTGCCAGCTCCAACTCCAACACCAACACCAACACCAACACCAACACCAACACCAACACCAACACCAACACCAACACCCGCCCCAACGCCATCAGCAAGCGTTTCTTGTGATTTTTGTCAAGTATGCACAAAGTCATCATCTACCATAAAGTGCGTTGCTAGGACATCCGCTCCCGCGCCTACACCTACACCTTCTAGCGTCGCTGAATGGAAGGAAGGGACTACATACAAAGTAGGTGATCGTGTTACATACAAGGGCAAGACATACAAGTGTCTTAACTCTCATACAGCGCTTTCTGTTTGGACTCCTGATGTAGTTCTCGCTCTTTGGAGTCCGGTTTGATTACTCACATTCAACATATAGAATTTTCGATCAAATATGCTAACTATTCAGTAGATTGTAATTGCTTTACAATCTGTTGACAATTTGGTAATTTTCATGAAAGAAACATAAAAGCTTATAAGTGCCTTTCGACATCAGAACTGAAACGTTGGCGCCACATATACCAACCACGGCTCCTTTGTAAATGACCTTCCCTTTCTTCCAACATATCAATGTAGTCCGCCAAGACACAATTGAAGCGACGTGCTACGTGAACTTTGTGTTCGCTGTCTTTCTGCATATCAATGATTTCAGGTGGCACCACGTGTCGAACGGCAACCCACGTAATCAGGGCGATTCCAATGCCTTTCAAGGATCTTCTAAAAACGTTCATTTGTGAATGCACTACATGAACGCACAAGGTGTTGATTTTATACCCCTTTAAAGCACTCATCGGAATCTCTTGGGAACTTTTTCAGCCTGTTTCCAACAATACAGAAGCTCCCACCATCAGTATGCGAAAAGCAGAGTTTTCGAACAAAACATGATCTACAGCCAAATTGTCCATGACGAATGCTGGTAGGTATTGTCCAAAGTCACTAATCACAATGTCTCTGACAAGGTTCCTAAACAACGATAACAGTGTCTTTTTTGGCTGCACTACAAATGAAAACGACCATATGCCCAACGTGGCAACAACATCCGGATACCACAAGTTTAAAACTATACCAAAGATGGGCAAAGACAATGGACCCCAATCTATGATTTCATAGTATACGAATGAAACACATTGTTGAACAACCTTCAACATGAAAGCCGAGGCTGACAATGTGAGCCCCAGAAAGCCTTTGATCATGTCAAAGTAAGTAGGTTCGACTTTGGGCAAATACTTTTCTGGAGTACCATTGTCGTCAAGTTCAACAATTTCTACAATACGATTCCTTTTTCTCTTGTTCACCAAAGCCTTAGGTGGGGATGCTTTAAAGACACTGACGAATTCCTTACGTGGACGTCTCTTGCGTGATGACGACCGTTTAGACCTACGCCTACCTTTTTCTTGCTTTAAAGCCAAAAGGAATGCACCGACTGGTTGCCCATTGACCTGAACGAGATAGTTTTTGGTATCAATCTTGACAACAGAATGTTCAGGAATGTTTCGGTACTTTTTGGCGGTATATACGTCAGCAATGTAGGTATGATCTCCAGATTTATGAAAAACGAACCGAGTATCTATTCCTTTGATGGTTTTACGCGCCTCATACATAGACTCCCTTTACATGAAGAGACACAGAAAATCTACAGCAACTCTAAAATGATTCTAAACTGACTTCAGCACTCGGGTTGTTTTTCAAATAACCAAAAGGTGACAAAAGATCATCTATCGTCACTTGCTCGGTTGGTATAACAACCTCGCAGAAACCATCATTTTGGACCATGAATGGCTTGGTAAGGTCGTTAAAGGATGGTGCTGATGCTGAGATCAGAGGATGAAGACCAGGTGGGTTGCCAATCGTCGATGTGTTTTCCGGCGTACCAAAGCGACCGTCGGCTGGGCTTTCCAAGGTGATATCTACCAAGAGATCACTCGTCGTTTCGATGCGGGTAGGTTTCTTTAAAGCGTCAAGAGCTTCAATGATGTCGTCGCGGTTGCTCGCCCAATCAAAAGTAATGTCTTCGGCATCCGCCAAAGTGAGCGAGGGAAAACGTTTTTTGAGGTGTTGCGGACTTTCGAAGATGTTGCTGAGTTTGCCCGACATTTGCAAATCGGTGATAAACTGATAGAATGGGACACGATCAAGTTCGAGGACAAATGGCTTTGGGATGGCATTGCATTCATCCCAAAGGTCACTTTCGATTTCTTGACCAGTACGAGCGTTGTGTTCTGATGCGGTGGTGAAAGACATTGTTAACGATGTAATGAGTGTTGTAATGTGAAAATATGTTGCTTCCGGTGTCGGAATGGAGTCGATTTGGTTTCCTTTTATAACTTTAGTTTGTACATTTTGGCTAGTCGAACGCCAATACGATCTCGAAGTTCGCCTGTAATTGCAAATACATTGGACCATTGTGGCGTGTTTGGGAGAAACGCCTCATCGTATTCTGGAAGCCTTCCCCATGTGAATTCGCCTAAATTCTGTGTAATGCTTTGTAATTGATGGAGATACCAGGTGGCACTTTTGAGCGCCACATCAGATGCTTCCAATGCGCCCTCACATTCTTCTCCATCTGGAAGGAAGCAAAGATAGTCGGGCCGTAGATCATCATTGTCTATAGCAATCTGTTT
>Ga0068627_1000241_pt1 | contig 11426 bp, 9 predicted proteins | sample InSIn1gowninarea_FD_77430 | JGI IMG/M metagenome (GOLD analysis project Ga0068627, IMG submission 77430) | Clean room microbial communities from NASA Spacecraft Assembly Facility at Jet Propulsion Laboratory, Pasadena, California, USA -... ... | reverse complement strand
ATTGATGGGTTGAAATGTATTGCCAACAACTAAGGGGGTCTCCTCGGTGTGAAGTCCCAATTAGACCTCACACCATTTTGGATAGGAGCCCCATATGGTATGTGGGTCTGGCTGCCACCATGAATGTTCCCACTCTTGGTTATCAAATGAGGTGTGAGAGTGGGGACAAGAACGAAATGCTCAAGCAATGAAACAAAATCAACCTAATATTGACAAATTGCAAAAAGAGGTACAAACAAGTCTCAGCAAAAATAAGAAGAGGTATGTCATGAGAAGGATCAATGATCTAAAACCCAATTAGACATACAATAAATGGGAACATGCCAGAAATTAATTGCAAAATAGTTCACAATAGATCACTGACATGGAAATAAATAACTAAACACAGATTCGAAAGAAAAACATACATGCAACAAATATGAATCAGACCATAATACATTACGTATATGAAAGCACACACACAAATATAGTGAAAATACCAGACAACCAATACAACCACCATGAGTAAGCATGGGAATCAGTGTCAAAGATGAAGAACATCTTATTAATGGTGTTGCAACTTCAAGTACATATATTTCAATTGATCAAAACCCAATAGTGGAACACGGGCTGCTCATACCATTTCCCAAAGCAAAACCCTAGCCTCACTACAACTCCACTCTACTAACTGCCAAGAGTTGAGTGGCTCTAGCTCTCAAGCATCAATTGGCTATCTAATCCTAGCCTCCACTCAAGTACTAAATTCCCCCCCACTTTCTAATGAGGCATGAGGGCACATTTATGGAGATGAGGCGAATTTTCACCTACCATGACCCTTGACCTCCCCTCGTGACCTTTCAACTACCCTCATGACTCTTGATCTTACCCACTTCCTTCTCAAGCCTAATGATTGTTACATCCTCATAGCTATTAGCATCATGATCAGAAATATTTACATGGTGACAGAGGAGAAGACATGAGGAGAGTATGGAGGGTTCTTTGAAACCCTAAAGCCCTTGTTGTTATTAGTGTCATTGTTTGGTCAATTTAGTGTCCTAAATTGCTCTACATAAATTATCAATCCGGGTATTGTAAGCTAATGAAGTGTAGTGCACTGTTTGTGCTAAGTGACCCTTCTTACTTCGTTGTTTTGTATATGTTTTTATATTGTTTTGTTTTGGAGGGTTTCCTTAATTCATAATGATGTACAGTTTGGATTATGAGGGAGCTAAAACTAAATTTCTTTAAAGGTGAATTAATCAAAATCTAAGTTAAAGGAAGGGAGAAAAAAAAACAAAGTATCTATCCTACCTTGTCTTCTATTCCTAAGTCAAAGATTAAGAGGTGAATTTATGAGGCAAATTGAAATAATTGCAAAGAAGGAAACTAACTAAAGCACTTTTAGTTGTCCAAGCCTCCAATTTTGGAAAGAGAATTTTCTTGAGATGGAAAACAAACAACTTACTGTACTTTACTATTTAAAGAACTAAATCAAATATATGGGGAGCAACTAAGTGATTACAATCCTTGTGTGAAGTGAATATTTAACCATTTAGTCTAGGATAGATATCAACTTGAAATGGTGACCAAGAAAACATTTATCCACATAGTGTATTAGCAATCTGAACTAGAAAGTAAATAACAAAGGAAACAATCAACGAGTAAACTAATCAACAATACATTCTTGTTACTTTTCCACCTTACCCCGTTAAAGCAAAACAAGTTTCCATTTATGAAATAGATAGAAAAAACAAGACTGCACCATCGAAGTCTATCATTATGCTACTGAACAAAATTCAAAGGAAACAATTACAGGGATAATTGAAATGAAACAACTACAGAAAATCAACTTAAACTACAAATTATACTAAAATAAATAATGAAACTAAACTGAACAGTAAACAAAATAACAAAAGAAAAACCTCTTTTAGTGCAGGGGCCCTCTGCAACTAATTGAGTTGAGCTGCTAACTAGCTGAAGATACTCTTTTAAATGATCACTTATCCAAACACGACTTCATATCATCAACAAGAAAATAAGTTTCAAAATTACATAACAATAAGTCCGAGCTTAACACATGAAGAAATTTGAACTCCGTCTCGGTTCTTTACAACTGATATTTAAAGAAAACATTCATGTATGTTTGAGAAAATTTAGCTACAAGTGGTCTCCACGTATTACAACAGATCTGCATAAATGGTTGATCAGCTACATGTGACTTTAAGTCAGCAAAGTAGTTGTGTGAAACTGTTATCACTAATGGATGGTTCAAGTAAATTCTGCAACGAAATCTGTTGGATTTATTAAATAGCCACGAAGAATGGACATAGAATCCTATTACTCCCAGGTTTCTTCGTTTGACTCCACCTTTGACTGTGGTGTTGAGCTGGCTTCTTTGTCGATTTGGGCTGGTTGACTAGATAGGATCCATGTTGTGACCATTCCAGAGATGCCCATGTGGTTGGTTTCCTCATTTGACACCTGTAACCTGTTCAACCATGGAAGTAGCTATGAAACACACAGTGAGCTACAGAATGGGCTATGTTTCGTAGCTAAATTGCACAAACTTATTTCAAATAGCAAAAACATAAAAGTATAACATGTTGATCATTTAATGTCTTCCTTGAGACAAAATCTATCATTTATCAGTGATGGGGATCTATCTTTTATGGAAAAACAAGAGAAAGAAGTGAGAAAAGTTGTAAAGGGGAGAGTAATTCTAAGAGCCAACAGTCATGCATTTGAGTTTGTTAGGTGTTTATGAATCTCGCATGGAGCCATCTCTTTTGCCAATAGAGAACTTGGTTGAAAAACTTCTTGCAAGTAACCCTAGCTCTCTCCACATATGTTGAAATTCTCGTTCTCCTTTACCCTGCAAGCAAATAACAGTGGTTATACACGTTGATAATCGAAGAACCATACCATAAATGTAAAAATAGCTAAATCAACAACAATAATCACGAAGAACCAAAATCAACTTTGGACCCCTGGATAATCCTTTCTCATGCTATGGCGTTGTTAGAGTGAGTGGATTTGCAAGGTCTTCCTAGAATTCCATATCATCCTTCATGGGTTTAATCATGGCGAATCCAAAACCTAACTTCTTCCTTGCTTTCACAAATCAACTTTGTATAATAGGTGCTTTGAGCAGGGTGTGAGGAGTGTGTGGTTAGCCGTTGCATTTCAATGCATCATGTCCCCTCAACTGGTGCATAGTAAAAAAGGTCCCTTAGGCTCATTACAAGGAAGATATCTAGATTAGGGCTTGGTAGGGAAACTAGCAAGACCTATGTTCATCAGGCATTGACATCCTCCCTTCAAGCTCTCGGGAAGTGTTTCTTAAATACAAATTACCAAACCCTTCGAGGTTCACCCTTAGGTGAGAATTATGCTTCATATATAGAGAAGCATGGCCAATCCATATTGGCAACCAAAGTGCATATAGATGGACCATCATTTTTTGTTCTTAAGTGTGAAATATCATCACCAAATAAAAGAAGGCATATCTAATATGAGAGGAATCTACTTATTTTGTTCATCAACTCTAACCACCAGGCCTTGCATTCATTCCCATTTTCGGCTTATGATTGGGTCTACATTTCTTCACATAGTTTGACAAGTAATGTTGGGTCCAATTATCAAAAGGCAATTCGCATAGTTTCTTTATAACAACGTAAAGTTGCACTTCAACATTCTCCTTCATCCCGTGTTAAAGGTGGTATGGCCAAAGCAAGGTTAATATACCATATTTTTCGCGCAAAAATGGTCACTACTAGGAACTTATTTCAACATCCCTCTAGATGCCCGCCCTTCTCATATTCATGTAATCTGAACCCCCTAAATATAATCTTCGTGCTTCTTTGTATATACAGTAAGCCCAAGAATTTTGTGGAGACTTGAACAAGGAAAGTAGTTTATAGGGATCATATAGTCACAAAAAATGGCAGGTCAAACTAGCCCCTTATGTTTCCGGGAGCGATTTTGCGGCTCAACAAACCCTAGGTCGAATAGTTGCGGCAGAGGCTTGGTCGCAATGGATTCCCAAGTTTTATGGGTCTTTGCTTTGCGACTTTGTGAATTGAATCTACCAAGTGCTTCTTGGTGCTACGATCATTTATGTCTGTGCTTCATGCACGTATACTTCCAAGGTGTTATCGCATGGGGCATACGCTTTTGCAGAGACTTCCACGACAATATAACATCTAACACACTTCAGCATCTATCGTTGCTACAAAAGAAAAATCGTCAAAGAAACCTTGCATGAACAATATTCCTTTGAATGACGACGTGCATGGAGAGATTGTATTGTCTCTTGTGCCCCAATATTGCGGTGTCCAAAATTCTTCTTATCGCTCGAATGTATTATTATTTGTTCCTACGCTATGATTACATCTACATATGTGATAACATTGCTCTCAGGCTATTCAATTGTACTAGCTTCTTTCTACGGGAAATGCTATTTCCAACTCTATAGCGATATAACACGCCTTTTTTTCATTCATCAACGCGTGAGTGTTATATGGGTATGGAACGGCCGCATTAACTTTACTATAGGGTTGGATATAGAAGTCGCCTCTTTCTACTATTAGGAGAGGTGAGGTGAGAGACATGCTCATTGTCAGTCACCGGGCAGGTCGCAGCGTACCACATATCAGTAGAGGTTATAATTTTGACTATGCGATTTTAGTGTGGATAAGAGTAAGGCAAGAGCTAATCAGCCTGCCATAGGGCATTAAATGCTTGCTTACATGCAGGCTGGTTAAGTACATATTGTGGAAGAATGACTGTGATTTTTGTCCACCACAAAATTTTTAACCAGCCTGCATATAAGCAGGCATTTAATGCCCTATAGCAAGCTCGTTAGCTCTTGCCTAAAAGTAATTAGGGGGCGCACAGTCACATCAGAGACTTGTGACAGATAAAAATGTCAATATGTGGAGAGTTATATGCCATTCGTGGAGGTCGCCTAGTCGCAATTTGATGAAGGTCGCGTTCTGGAGGCTCGCTTGAGGTGTGACCCAGCGACCTGGGTGGAAATGCGACTCACTGGACAGGTCACATTCTCTTTTCTTAGCGGGCTTGTTGTGTGTTACCATTCTTAGTGCCCCGCTCCCTTTCATCTTATGATTCACGCCGTGAAATCCCAAACCATATAGTGATCAAGAGGACCTTGCCACTGCAGCAACGCACATTCTTTGTGCGACCCTCCAGCATATATATTACTAAGAAATCCTCTGTTGTATAGTCGATGTTGACTTATGGTCTTGTATGCTTTAAAATCGCTAGCTTCCAGATAAGGTTTCATTACCACGACGTGGCCTGCTACTAATTCGTCACGATAGCACATATATATGTGCGATGGAAACGACTCATTTCATTACGAGGCTTTGCTTAGTCATGTGCGATAATATATGGTGAGGAAGCGTCAGTTGTTTGGTGGAAAAACATATATACATCCCCTCACCTTGGTGTCCTGAGCACAGTCTCAGCAATCTTGCATCATGTTGAGTGTTTTGGAAAGCAGCCCCAAACAACCATTGGTGCATTCTTTTGCAACGCAATTCATGTTTTATGATCCCTTGAGACGTGCATTTTATCGCGCTCTTTATTCATAAATGTGCAGAGCATCCGGACACATTTTCTTGCCCTTTGTGATTTGTCCTGCTCTTCCCTCTCATCAACGTGTTGTGTTGTGGCAGTGTAACTATCATGTAAATCGCGTTGATACCTGTTAGTCGCACTCTTTTCAAATAGAAATATCTTACGTATCAAACAAAACCCTTGAAATACCTGCCCATTGTAGTGTCACAAATATGTCTAGTGCTGCGTAGTGTGGTTTTAAATGGTGCCTCCACTACACCTCGTGGCATAGCTTGGACTGTTGGTCGCTTGTGGGATAAACATTTTCCCTCATCCCATAATCCTAAATAAATATATAATGGCCTAAAACTGATGTAGCGTTTGTATTTCTAAGTAGTGTGCACCTTTGAAACGTGAGCCTTTCAATATCCTTTGGAGTATATAGATGTCTCAATGGTTTTCATCAACTTATTCCACAAATTGGTGTCGATTCGTAAACTTGCATAGCATCCTAATCATGGCATTATTGGGTCAAACCCTACATGCCATATAGCAACATGAATTAGTTTAAGGGTCTCTTTTATCGTTGTGTCTTGTAATTTAAACGTAAGACCTTTGGTGCATCATAAGTACTGATAAAGGCCTAAGTAACCTATGATGGAAATCTTTTGTTTCTCTTTTGAAAAGGAAATGTTCCATACACTAGCTTGCTTTCTGAGAATAAAATTACATATAAGTCAATTTCATCTTGAACACATGAACTAAATTTTGGTACGTGAAGTGATTGATGTAGTGTAAATGTTGTGCAATGCTGGCAAGAATGCGTCCTTAGAGGTCCATAGGTTAGGTAAGACATGAAGGGGACATATATTTGACAATATATGGTTTCAAGCACGATGGCATATTTCAAACCCTACATATTCAACAAAATGAAAATGAGAGTAAAGTCACATTCATCAATACAAGGAGCCTTCATCAACGTATATTATAGAAATATGAAACTTTGAAGACATATGAGACTCCCAGTGCACCGTTAAGGGGACAAATCCTGTAACCCTGATACATTCCTATGATCAATACATAAGGAGGAGAAGCCACATGTGCCACAACTGAGCGAGTGCCCCTGGAAGGGCTTGATAGCAGGGGTCGCGGGGAGAGTAACCAGCGAAAAAAAACATGATCAAAACCTTAATGGCTTGGGCGAGCAGAGGGGGAACCCAAAATTTTGGGTGTTGTTGTAGCGGCTACAACAAGTTTCTTTAGAGAAACATTTTTTGGGGTACTTGTTGCTACTAATTTGGAGGCATCAATGTAGGTGATTAGGCCACCTAAGGCCTCCATCCTTGTGATGGATTACCCCATTAAGGAGTTTGATTAGGTTATGGTTGGAAGGGAGGAATAGCGTATTGAGGAGGATATGACCAAGGAGTGGGCATAGACCATGGTGAAGGATTAGGAGGCTACCAAAGTTGATAGTGAGTATTATGATTAGTACTAAAATGAGAAGGAAAGCTCATATTTTGTTGGAATTTATTTGGAGCTTGTGGTCTCTTTTGGTTGACAAAGCACAATTGATCCATGCTCCGTTTTTCTCCTTGGTACATATCCTTCAAACTTGGAAAATATGGACACTTATCATTAGAATGGTTTTCCTCACATACAAAGAAGACTTCTATGAAATTCAAGGGATATTCATTCCTACAACGTGTTTTTGTGCATTGGGGGGAAAGATGGCTAATCCCTTTCCTGCTTCCTCTTGTTTTCTTTTGATCTACAAAGTATCCATCTACATAGAAAATATTTGCAATATCTTGGCCTTCATGTCTTCTAAAATACCTCCTATTGTTGATTAGTGGTTTTCATTGATGTCAACACAAACAGCACTAGGGGCTACCCCGATCTTGCATGGGCATTTTGACTTGACAACTTAATCTATTCTAAGTCAAGGATCTTCTATATGGATTCTACTCATCGAGATGTTTCCATTGATACAGGCACGCCAAGTAATTCCTCACATTTTAAGAGATATTCGTGTTTGAAGTTAGTAACCCGAGTTAGTGGGCTAAAACCCTATGGGGTTGTGGCATGGAACTTATAATTGGTTGTGATCATTGAATAGTCAATAATTAATTAAAAATTGCTCCTAAAATCCCTCCAACGTTCACTTGTTGAGGACCCTCTCAACTCAAGACATTCATATAAATAGTGACCCTCATATCCTCCTCTAGTAGGGATTTTGTGGCTTCAAACAGGTCATCGTGGAATTATCGCCATAAAAATTTTTCTAAGAAGCTTTAGAAGCTGAAATTAAAACCCATTTGAGCGAAAATATTGATGAACCTTGTGACCGAATTTTAGATCTTAGTTTGCTATATTTTCGGATATATGTTCTGAGGAAGTTAGGGTTTTTGCAGGCTCCCGAATTCCATGTCAAACAGGTGACATTAGGAAAATCGTCATAACTTTCTCTCTGAGCATTGGATTCAAATTTCATAAATAGCTGCAGAAAGAGGATGGATTGCAGTTTTCTAAGTAACGTTTTCAGGGCCAAAGGTATCAATAGTGACACGTGGTACTTCGTACATGTTTGCTCTACTGAACCATTCTATAATCAGGCCATCGCGGGAGATTGGGCGTAACTCTTTCTTGAAGAATCCAATATTGATAAGACTTGTGAGGTTGGAAAGAGGACTCAGAGGGCTATGACAAGACGAAATTCCAAACCCTGGAGATTCCAAATTACATAGATACAAGAGATTTAATATCGAGCTCCTAGAAGGCAAGAAAAAGCATGCATTCAAGGATCACTGCAGTAAGGACCACACATCAATAGTCAAGGGTAAGTCTCCTACAACCAGGTATGTATGATTAGTGTTTACATTTGAAATATGAGTATCATCTCTGGCATATGTTTGTGCAAGACAACATAAGTACATACATGGTTTCAGTTATATCTCTATGTCTCTATATGTCACAGTTAGTTTTGATACCACATTTCACATGTCCTATTCTTGATATTGCACATTTGATGCTATATATTCTTGATACTACATCAAGTCTGCTAAATCTATATGATGTTGTAAGTTCATGTTACTTGTCTTATCATAGTTGATAGAATGGTCTCTGTTGTTGTACTTAGAACTTGGTCCATCACAATTCTAGGGTCTGTCATCAGTTTTTATTGTATATATCTTTAGGTCAGTTTTGGATATAGTCTTGCATAGAGTCTAGGCCTATATCAAGAGTGGGAGTCTTTGTCTAATGTTGCAACAAGTCAACAACAAAAGTGACAAACACACTTTAGGTATGCATTGTAATTTTAATTTGTATTTATTCATTATTATGCACTTACATGTGTTTTGCAGGCAGAAGTAAGTTGAAGGGTATTTTGTTTTGTTTTGAGATTGGTTTTGCTGGGAAAATTTTGCATGTAGGTAAAAGAAAATTCAAGTACAACTTCAAGCAAGAATTCAAGAGCAGAAGTGTCAAATCAAAGGAAGCATTACAGCAGGACATCCTTTGAAAACATGATAGCCATCTGTATATTGTGAAGAAGTGTCAAGGCCAAGAGTCGTCATTGTAAAGTTGTAAAAGAGTCATTTGTAAAAGTGTCATCATTGGAAGAGTCATTATTGTAAAAGAGTCAATCTGCCAAGAGTCGAAAAGGAATTATTGGGAGCTATAGGAGTCTCTATTGGGATGATGTCAAGGTTGGGTTGTAGGTCATAGTGTAATTGAGTGTTCGATCAAAATAATTGTAAACCATATTGTATCGTGGATCGTTGTCCCTGGTACGGGAATCCACACTCTTGTCTCATTTCAATCATTATAGGGTGGCAGGAAGGTGCTAGGAAGGTGTATGAAGTAGCCTACAGGTTGGGGCCTGTGAACACTTCAGGGTGGTAGGGTGGTGTTAGGGTGAGTTGTGGCTCGCCAAGGTGTTGGGGCATCGATTCAGTTGATTACTGAAGAAACCAGGGCATTAGGGCATCCTTCTAGTGGGAGCTGCAGAATGCTTTTCTACAATTCCAGGAAGTTGTTGCTTTCATTTCAGTTGGGGCTGAAGATTAAAGAATTTATTAGAAAAGTGTTCGGTGGTTTTTGACCCAGAGGGGGGTTTCCACCTAAAATTCTTGTGTCTATTGTGTTCTTTTATTTACTATTATTACTGCATAAACATTAATAATAATTGAAGATTAACTAATTCTCTGAAAAGGATTTAAAAGTGCTAATTTCTAAGGAATGTTGATTCACCCCCCTCTCAATATTTCCAACACCTATTTCATTCTTTGTAATCAAGGAGGAGGATGGACTTACCAAGATTTTGTTTGCTTTATCTCTCTTTCTAGTGACTCTTGAATGATTTTTGATTACTTTTTTAATGTCATCATAAGTGAGCTTGTATATATTTCCATTAGCCAGCAAGTTGAGGGTTTCCATTAGATCTTCTCTAACTCCCCTCAGTAGTACTAGTTTTAAGGATTATGGATCTAGAGTGAAATTAGGTGTCATTCTATAACTTAGCTAAAATCTCTCCTCAAAGTCTTCTAGAGACTCATTTTCTCCTTGAATTATTTTGAATATTTCATCTCTAGTGTTCCTTGCTATGCAGTAATCTCAATATTTGTTGCTGAAAGCTTACTACATCTGATCACAAGTGGTGATATTATTTCCTTCTAGGCTCATGAACCATCGAAGGGTTGCATCCTTCGAGGTGGAAGGAAACAACTTGAGCTTATACTTATGGGTGGCATAATCATAAGTCTTGCATACACCAAAAAATGCAAACATGAGAGTGTAAGAATATTTGTGATCAAACCATAAAAAGTGTGGGAGCACATATGTGTTAATATTTTTTCATTCATACTCCCCATTTGTTTCTCTAATGGGAAATTTAAACACTTTTGGTTGTCTATCTTCAACCATATTTTTGGTGGGGTGTGAAGGTTTTTCTCCTTCTACAAGCTCCTCAAAGATCCTTGTTTTCTCACTTAGCTTCACAATAAACTCATGGTTTGACCTCTTTGATATATTAAAAAACCTATGGGACATTGATAATGAAACTTGGAAGCATAGAGACTTCATAAATGCCCTTGTCCATTTATTTTTGAAAATTGCTTTTTCCTATAAATTAGGGTTTTGATTTTCAGTGTTTCATTTTAGCAAGTGTGCTTTTCCATTTATTTTAGATAACATAAAAATGTGTGTCATTCAATAAATGTTCTTTCATTCATTGCAATTTGCATAGATTCATGTGCAATCTCCTTTTCTACAATTGTATTTTTCCTATAGTATACCTTAGTTAGCTCAGTCTCTGTGCATCTAATCTTCATTTCAATACTTCCACTTGTGTAAAGATCAACAAGAGAAGAATACAGTGTATGCAACACATATAGTTCCAACCCCTCTCAAGTTTGTACGAACCTTTTGTTGATAATTATTTTAGGAGTTGCAACAATATTGTTGTAATACTAAGGGCCATCACTTTTTGGCATTGTTGCGAGGGAGGTTTCAAAGTATGTACTTCCTTTTTCTTTATTTGATTTGATCTTTATTTCATTTCACCTCCTGGGAAAAGGAAAAAACACATTAGCATATTTTCAGAAAATACAAAAAAGGCTTCTTTTTCAATTTTTCTCTTTTATGCTTTGAATAATTAGGGACAAGACATAATTTTTTTCCCAAGAACCACCACTTCCACTAGTAGCCAACAATTTTTTGCTGACTATGAGCCTCTTGCCCTATCCATAGGGACCTTTGAGGGCCTTTTTAGTGAGAAAACAAGGATCTTTGAGGAGCTTGTAGAAGGAGAAAAACCTTCACACCCCACCAAAAATATGGTTGAAGATAGACAACCAAAAGTGTTT
>Ga0068627_1000240_pt1 | contig 11426 bp, 8 predicted proteins | sample InSIn1gowninarea_FD_77430 | JGI IMG/M metagenome (GOLD analysis project Ga0068627, IMG submission 77430) | Clean room microbial communities from NASA Spacecraft Assembly Facility at Jet Propulsion Laboratory, Pasadena, California, USA -... ... | reverse complement strand
TCACGCTCGTAATCGCGAAGCGATATTAAAACAATATCTTCCCCTTCAATTTTTGGCGATATCCCGCCTATGTTTTTTAAATGTCGCCAATATTTTTCAGTATTTGGGAAACCAGGGAAAGCATGAAAACGTTTTCTTACAAAATGAAAGAACACACTGAAGTTATTAGAAAAACGCGGCAGGAGAAATGGTATAAGGAGGAAATGTTTGTACGTTTTAAAGTGCTTGCATCAATAGGTTCAATTAACGGAGTTAATCCATTGCAAGGAAAATTGTAGCTTTGTTGCAACTGGTTATGACCCACTTTTTATACCATATATTGCCCGTAAGTTTGGGCATGTTATTACTTCCGGCAAATCTTCATATTCCCGGTTGAATTTTCCTGTACATCATTTCTGCCTCAGCTATTTTTAAGCATATTCCCGTTTTGCAAACGTTTATGAAAAATATTAAACTAATTGAAGTTCCGTCAGAAATAGGCGCCGGTACACGCGGGGCAAGTTTGGGCGTTGACGCTATAAAAATTGCTGCCCTGGATTTTATGAGTAATTTTTTTGTCCATTTCCCTTCAGAAAAAATTCCCACAGAGAACAATTTACTTTTCGAGCCTATTGCTTCGCCTTTTGCAAAAAGAATAAAAGGAATTTGTACCATGTACGAACGGGTGAGTAAGGCTGTGTACGAATCAATAAAGTCAAACTTTTTTCCGGTTGTCTTAAGTGGAGACCATAGCATTTCGGGCGCAACAATAGCGGGGATAAAGATTGCCAAACCCGAGGCGAAACTTGGCGTTATATGGATAGATGCCCATGCCGACCTGCACACCCCCTACACTACCCCTTCCGGCAATTTACACGGAATGCCGCTGGCAACGGCGCTGGCGGAAGACAACAAAGAAAGTGGCGTTCACGAATTAGATAAAGAAACAGAAAAATATTGGCGACATTTAAAAAACATAGGCGGGATATCGCCAAAAATTGAAGGGGAAGATATTGTTTTAATATCGCTTCGCGATTACGAGCGTGAAGAAAAAGCCTTAATAGAAAAGTTTGGAATAAAGGTTATAACTACCGGTGAAGTAAGGCGCAAAGGTCCGGAAAATGTTGTTCGATCGGCACTCAGATATTTGAGCAACTGTACAGATATTTATGTAAGCTTTGATGTTGATTGCCTCGATTCGTCTATAACCAAAGGAACAGGCACGCCGGTAAGCAATGGTTTACGTGAACGCGAAGCCGAAGACCTTGTAAGTAAGTTTATGCAAAACCGAAAAATCTGCTGCTTCGAGATAACCGAAGTGAACCCTACGTTAGACAAAGAAAACCTTATGGCAGAAATAGCCTTTAATATTTTGCAGCGAAGCGTAAACGTTTTAATAATGAACTGAGATTTTTTGGTAGCCAGCTTTGGAACCCTTTTCAGCTTCCGTTGCGTCGCACACTTGTGCATTTTGTAATTCTATTCAACACAAACAAACAGATTCCAGTTCTCACCGATCTATATAATTTCTTCTTTGACTTAGCGATTTCCAAGACTAACAAAAAATAAGAGTATTTATTTATATTAATTCATAACAATGTCTGCGCCTTATCTTTTGTTAGTATCTCCCCGCAGTGTTCGTGCATCTGTATCTTTAGCCTGGGCTTTACTTTCACCCTTAACGATATCACCCTCAACTCCGTCATCCACAGGATCGATGCTTACCGACGTTCCGCTTTCATTTAGTATAAAATCCCCTTCCTGTGTATCTGCTAAACCCTTATTTTTATCGTCCATAATAAATGTTTTTTTACACAAAACAATTTTTACGCCATCTTAAAATTTTTGAAATCCCGAAAGTCGCCCGAACTCACCATCCTTGAATTTGAAGATCGCCTAAATGCGTTCAAAGGCTATTCAAAAGTTAGCCTTATTCCTTCTTCAAAACTTACCGGGTCATAGTCTAATTCACGTATTGCTTTTTGGATTTGCAGTCCCGACTTTTTAGCGCGTCGTACAGGTTCCGGAAAGGTTTCAGAAGTTACGTTTTCAATTAACGACGCTTCCAATTTCAATGCCCCGGCTGTTTTTATTGCCATCTCATATGGCGATAAAAAATCCTTCCCGGCTAGGTTGTAAGTTCCGGTTGCTTCTCTTTCTATTATTCGTTGTACGCCCTTGCAGATGTCCGTTACATATGTTGGCGTCCTTAGCTGATCGCTCACAACCTTAATTGGTTTGCCTTCACTTAGGTTGTTTTTTACCCAATGTAAAAAAGTAGGTCTCATACCCGTCCACGTTCTACCATAGATAAAGACAGGGCGAACAATTGTAGCTTTTTTACCACTTTTTCTTACAATTTCTTCCGACATCAGTTTGGTTTCTCCATAAAAATTTAACGGGTCAGGCTTAGCGTCTTCGCTGTGAGGACCATGTTCACCAAAAACAAAGTCTGTTGAAACATAAATGAAATGATCTGCAGCCGCTTGAAGCAAAAGTTTGGTTGACTCCACATTACACTTCAAACAAAACTCCCTGTTCAACTCACACTCGTCGGGTTTGCTTAGAGCGGCATTATGTATAATTATATTTGGATTACACTCTGCCAATAGTTTTTCTACCTCATCTTTCGTGGACAATTCTGCACTTACATATTTTATTTGCTTCGCTAATGGAAGCCGGCTTTCACCTCTTCCTGTCGCAATAATATCATAGCCTGCCTGTTCTAAAAAAATGCACAAGTGTTGACCCAAAAAACCATTTGCGCCTGTAATAAGGATCCTTTTCATACCTTCTAAAAGTAAAGTGCTTTATTATACTGTTAGTCTTGTAATGTCTGCCTTGCTTAACACTAATAAAATAAAATCAATGTATGCTTCGGGAACTACGCTTAACAACTGCATATTGAACTGTCCATAAAAAAATCGTCGCACAATTTTATGAGGAGGAAAGTATATATAATATGAAAGTTGATTAATAAAACCTCTTGAGATTACAACAATAAAAATAGGAATCACTAACTATAAGCTGTAGAAAAAGCATAATAATTATTTGATATAATACGGTGTTTGAACAAGGTTTGAATTTTGCAAATTCATGTTCTCGCTTGCTGACGTCTTAAGTTTTCGAACAAATATTATGTGTATAATTTATTAATTAGGCAACGGTTAAGCCAACCAAAAAACAGAGTTAGACGTAAATAGAGTTAGAATGCCAGTGATAAAAAGTTAAATTAAGAACTTACTACAAACGACTAAATAAGACGATAAATAAGAGGAAATAGAATTACTCCTTTGTGGGTATTAACAATAAAAGTAACTTGCCGCGGTTTTGAATATTTTTAGAACTGGTTGTATTATAAGTATTTACTATTGGAGTGGTGTATGGTATTGAGATATTTAGCGACAATAACAGGAACATATAAGGTTCACATTGCGTTCACCAATTATTGTCTTTATTAAAAATGCTTGAAACCCAACATTTAGTTTCAATTGCTTAATTTTGCGCTTTGTGTAGAAAATACACAAAAAACAGTGAATACTGCATACAGAAAATAAAAAGAACTTATAGCTATCATGGCGACAAAAGTTACAAAAATAGGCGTTCTTACTTCAGGTGGTGATAGTCCGGGAATGAATGCCGCAATAAGGGCAGTCGTACGTACTGGAATTTATCACGGTCTTGAGGTTTATGGAGTAATGAGAGGTTATAGCGGAATGATCGATGACGATATTTTCAGGATGGAGAGCAGAAGTGTTGCCAACATAATTCAAAGAGGCGGTACAATATTAAAATGTGCACGAAGCGCGGAATTCAGGGAACCGGCAGGCAGGCAAACCGCCTACGAAAATTTGAAAAAAAGAGGAATTGATGCTTTGGTGGTTATTGGAGGAGACGGTAGCTTCAGGGGAGCACAAAAGTTTAGCAACGAATTTGATATACCATGTATAGGCTTACCTGGAACTATTGATAAAGATATCGCGGGTACTGACTTTACGATTGGTTTTGATACTGCAGTAAATACCGCGGTAGAAGCAATAGATAAGATCAGGGATACAGCGGATGCACATGATCGTTTATTTATAGTGGAAGTAATGGGTCGCGATGCAGGATATATTGCATTACACAGCGGAATTGCCACCGGTGCAGAAAATATCCTTATCCCTGAAACACGCACCAATATTGATGAACTGGTTGACTCCCTTTCTGAGAAAGAAAAAAGAAGAAAACTGGTAAATCTTGTAGTGGTGGCCGAAGGCGATGAATTTGGCGGAGCAAACGAAATTGCACGGATTGTAAAAAGAAGGTTGCCTAATATTGACACGAGGGTTTGTATTCTCGGTCATATACAAAGGGGCGGCGCTCCTACCTGTCTCGACAGGCTAATCGCAAGCCGTATGGGATTTCATGCTGTGGAAAGCTTATTGCAGGGACGTTATAATGTAATGGTAGGAATTGTAAATAACAAATTGCATTACACTCCGCTTGATCACGCAATCAAAGCTAAACAAAAAATAAGCAGTCAATGGCTGAGAATTGTGAAAATACTGGCAAGCTGAGTTCTCGTTGAAAGAGAACAGTGAAAAGGAAATATTAAATAAAAATTCATTAATACAACATAAAATGACAAAAGATCTTAGTCAATACATGCATAAAGAGGTTGAACTTCGTCCAGGCGTCGACTATATGACGCACAGGACCAAAATAGTGGCCACTGTGGGACCTGCATGTGACACGTACGAAAAATTGCTTGAACTGGTAAAAGTTGGAGTAAATGTTTTCCGTCTTAATTTTTCTCACGGAAGCCACGAGGATAAAGCGCAGATCATTCAGCATATACGTCGCATTAATGAAGACGAAAAATACAATATAGCTATTCTTGGAGACTTACAAGGACCCAAGTTGCGTGTTGGTGAAATTGAAAATAATGCATTAAAAGTTGAGGCCGGGGACGTACTTACGTTTACCAACGAAAAATGCGTTGGTACATTGGAGAGAATATACGTGTCCTACCCTAACCTTGCTGGAGATGTAAAACCAGGAAACATTATCTTAATTGACGATGGTAAACTGGAAGTAAAGGTTGTTGACATTTTACGTAATGGCGACGTAAAGGTTGAGGTTACCCTTGGAGGTGTATTATCTTCTAAAAAAGGTATAAACCTTCCCGATACGAAAATTTCTCTACCTGCCCTTACTGAAAAAGACATTCAGGATCTCGCCTTTATCATAGATCAGGAACTTGACTGGGTTGCACTATCTTTTGTAAGAAGCGTAAAAGATATTGTGATCTTAAGAAGCAAGCTTGACGATAGAAAAAGTAAAGCGAAGATCATAGCTAAAATTGAAAAACCTGAGGCTGTTGCAAATATTCGTGACATCATTGTTGAAAGTGATGCAATTATGGTTGCACGTGGCGACCTTGGGGTTGAGTTGCCGGTTGAAAAAGTTCCTATGATACAAAAAAATATCATCAGGAAATGTTTGCACAGGGCGAAGCCAGTTATAGTAGCCACACAGATGATGGAAAGTATGATAGACCGTGTGAAACCAAACCGCAGTGAAATTACTGACGTTGCCAACGCGGTGCTTGAGGGTGCCGATGCTGTGATGCTGAGTGGTGAGACAGCCACAGGTCAACATCCCGCACTGGTGGTAGATACCATGTGTAAAATTATCTCTGAGGTAGAAAAGGAATACAGGTATAACCGGGAAGAAGATTTAAAACCCCAGCCTCATTCACCTTCTTTTTTAAGTGATGCCATCTGTTACAACGCCTGTAAAATTGCGCGTGACGTAAATGCCGATGCAGTTATCGGTATGACAAAGAGTGGGTATACAGGATTCATCCTGAGTAGTTATCGCCCGAAATCTCCTCTATTCATTTTCTCAAAAGAACAATCTTTAATTAACCAGTTAAGCCTGAGTTGGGGAGTAAGAGCGTTCTTCTATTCAGAAGAAGAAAGCCTTGATTCAATTATTGCGGACCAGATCCAGATTTTGAAAAAAGGTGGCTTCCTTAAATCCGGTGATACGGTAGTTAGTACAGGAAGTACTCCGGTACAATTGCATTTGCCCACCAACGTTCTTAAAATAACTAAAGTAGAATAATATATACAGTCAAAAATAAAAGTCCTCAATATTTAAATTATTGAGGACTTTTATTTTAACACAAAATCTGCAACAGAAGTGGCTTTAAAAGTGAGATTATTTTTTTATGAGCCCGGCTGTATTACTACTATTTTTCATCGTTGCGTCGCACTCTTGTACACTTTGTTCATGTTTCGACAAAAAGTCCGGTTTATGAAGTACAAGGCGGTCTGAACCCTGGAAATGTAGTTGCAACAAATACGCAGTTTTACCCTCTTAATTCTAACTATGAAAACTCTTTTTCGAATTGTTCTTTTTATTTTTCCTATAGCTTCCTTTAGCCAAAATGCCGATAGCGTTTGGATCAGGGCTAACTATACTAAAATTGAGCAGTATATACCTATGCGGGATGGCGTTAAGTTATTTACGTCTATCTACATGCCTAAAGACAATACAGAAAAACATCCTATACTGTTAAGCCGAACCCCTTATAGCTGTGCTCCCTATGGACTAAACGAGTTTCGGCCATATTGGGAAACGTTTTATAAGGAATATTTTAAGGAAAAATATATAATAGTTACCCAGGATGTGCGAGGCAGGTGGATGAGTGAAGGGAACTTTGTGGATGTCCGCCCCTTCAACCCCAATAAAAAAGGTAAGGAAACGGATGAAGCAAGCGACACCTACGATGCCATTGATTGGATGGTAAAAAACCTCAACGGCAACAATGGAAATGTAGGCGTTTTCGGTATTTCTTACCCTGGTTTTTACTCAACAATGGCAGCTTTAAGCAATCACCCTGCCTTAAAAGCTGTAAGTCCGCAGGCTCCAGTTACTGACTGGTTCGTCGGTGATGACTTTCACCACAATGGCGCTTTTATGCTGATGGATGCTTTTGCCTTTTATTCTTCTTTTGGTAAGCCACGTCCTAAACCAACAATCGTTGGTCCGGCAGCTTTTGATTATTCTACAAAAGACAATTATGGCTTCTATTTAAAAAACGGTGCAATCAGTAACATCACCCGCAACTACATGGGCGATACTATGGTTTTCTGGAACGACCTTATGAATCATGGTAGTTATGATGCCTGGTGGAAAGCGAGGAACATAAGAAATTTTACAAAAGACGTAAAACCTGCAATGTTGGTGGTTGGTGGTTTGTTTGATGCAGAGGATTGTTTTGGCGCCTGGAGAACCTACGAAGCAATTGAGAAGCAAAGCCCGGCTAGCAATAACAGGTTGGTTATGGGCCCCTGGTTTCACGGTGGCTGGGTACGGTCTAACGGAAGTTATCTTGGCAATGTTCAGTTTGGAAGTAAAACAAGTGAATGGTACCAGCAAAATATTGAGCTGCCTTTCTTCAATTATTACTTAAAAAACAAAGGACCTGAACCAAAACTTGCTGAAGCAACAATTTTCTTTACAGGCGAAAACAAATGGAGACAACTCCCTCAGTGGCCTCCGGCAAACATGCAGCAAAAAGAATTGTTTCTCGAAAAAGACAGAAAGTTAAGCTGGGAAGCTCCTTCTTCGCTTGCTAACCAGCAAAAGCCAAAAGACGAAAACAGCTTTTCAGAATATATAAGCGATCCTGCAACACCGGTTCCCTATACTGAGGATATTCATTTTAGAAGAACCAGGGAGTATATGACGGATGACCAGAGATTTGCAAGCAGGCGCCCCGATGTTTTAACCTTTAGTACAGATATATTAGATAAAGATGTTACCATTGCCGGACCAATCGGAGCAGATCTTATGGTTAGCACTACCGGAACAGATATCGATTTTGTTGTTAAGGTGATCGATGTTTTCCCTGAGAAATTTCAATACAGCGATACAGATAAGTACATGATGGATGGCTATGAGATGCTGGTACGTGGAGAGGTAATGCGGGGCAAGTTCCGCAACAGCCTGGAAAAACCGGAACCTTTTGTTCCCAAAAAAATCACCAGGGTCAATTTTACGTTACCTGATGTTGCGCACACTTTTAAAGCCGGGCACAAAATAATGGTGCAGGTACAGAGTTCCTGGTTTCCACTGGTGGACCGGAACCCACAAAAGTTCATGGACATATACCATGCAAAAGACGAGGATTTTCAAAAAGCTACGATACAGGTGTACCATAGTCCTGGAGTGAACAGTAAAATAATTTTACCTGTTGTTGAATAACATTTTCAATAAAAACTAACCTTAAGGGCTGGCGTTTGTACCAGCCTTTGTTATTTTGGTCAGCCTGATACAATAAACAAACAATTTCGCAAAGTATTAGCTAAGTAACTGGTTCCGCCAGTAATAGTGAATAACATAAAGTCTCTTTTCAAACAATAATGACGTCGCCAAACACTCCATTTTTTAAATTCATACTTTCCGGTCAAAACCGAATTTATCTAGGTTTTACTATTCCTTTTGCAATTGTTTCTTTTATTATTCTTAGAAACCTGTATCCGATTCCAAGCTTTTATTCAGATTCATTTACCTGGGTTGGTGCTGCCATTTCAAGACAGCCGATATCATTTCGGCCAGTGGGGTATAGTAAGTTGCTTATTTTTTTTAGATATTTCTCCTCAACTGCTGTTGCTTTAGTTGCCGGTCAATACGCTGTTACACTCTTAACAAACCTCTTTTTGTTTTTCACCTTTGCCTGGTTCTTCCCGTTAAAAAATGTTTATAAGGCACTGCTGTATATACTCCTGATTGTAAATCCCTTTTATCTTTTCGCCAGCAATTACGTATACTCCGACGCTTTTTTTAATCCGCTTTCGGTACTTTGGTTTACCCTATTCATATGGATTCTGCATAAGCCTTCACCATTCTATATTATTCTGCAAATAATTCTGCTTGCATGTTTGTTTAATCTGCGTTATAATGCCATTGTTTTCCCGGGAATTAGCGCTGTTGGTATCCTGCTTACCAGCTCGTCTTACAAGAAAAAAGCGGTTGCAATAGCTGCTAATTTTATGGTTATTATAGCTATATGGATTTTTACAACTTACCAGACTAAATCCTATACAGGAATAAAAACATTTTCGGCTTTCAGTGGCTGGCAGTTAGCTAACGACGCCATTCATGTTTTGCGTCACAGTACGATTGATACTTTAGCTATAAAAGATGAAGAGGTGAAAGCAGTAACAACATACACCATTCATTTTTTTGATACAACAAAAACGTTTTTCGCTGATACGAGTGCTTCTGCCTTATACATGTGGGAAAGGGTTGGGCCCTTAAAAAAATACATGTACGTCTACCCGAAAAGGAACCGGTCGTACTTTAAAACCTGGAACGCGCTGGGACCTGTTTACTCAAAATTTGGACAAACAATTATTTTGCAACATCCCTTCGTCTATCTTAAACATTTTGCCATTCCAAACGCCAAAGCTTACTTTTTACCTCCGCTTGAAGCTTATGCTACTTACATGGAAAATCGTACTACAATACCGGGTGTGGTAACAAAGTTTTACAAGTACAAGAGCAATAAAACACCTAAACACTATCCCGGAGTTTATGCTTTTGTTTTTACACCTATGCAGGCTCTTTTTACAGTTGCTAATATTTTATTTTTAGCTATAGTTTCTGCTTATGTTTTTAAGAAACATTATAGGAAAGAATCAGCTCTTTTTAATCGAACACTCTTATGTTTTGGTGCTCTTTATGTCGTAAATTTCTTTTTTGTCGTATTACTCGCACCCACTGTTCTCAGGTATCATATTTTCTTGCTTACACTCTTATTTCCTGTATTATTTTACCTTATACAACAATTAACAGTCAGGGAAAAACAGGTAACAAGCGTAGAAAAGAGTTAGCAAAACATGAAAAAAGTTAAATAGAGCTATAACAGATGAACGAAATGCGACGCAACAATGATAAATCGGAGTAATAATGCCAGGTCCCAAAGAATTTAATCCATGGGCTGGTTCACAATTTTCAATGATTCAGCTGGCCAATCTATTCGCCACTCTTTATGTTTTGACGCTTATATATCCTTCTGTTTGATATGCGGGTAATAAAATAGACATCCTTTGAACCAATAGAGCGGTTGTTTGTAATAAAACGATTTTGTGTTTATAATCTACCTCTACCGCACTGGTATGGAATTATAGACTACAATAATAAAAGCTCCTAATGACTGTTACGAAACCAACTTCTACCCCATTTTATACCAAACTTGCCATGATACTGATCAGTATTATAGCACTTGGTTATCTTTTCATTTTAAGTAAGCGTATACTTTCGCCGCTGCTGTTTTCATTTTTATTTGCAATAGTGCTGCTGCCACTTGCAACATTTTTTGAACGAAAGCTAAAGTTTCCCCGCAGTGCTGCCGCCGGTTTGTCGGTTGTGCTGCTTATACTAACTATTTCCCTTATCATGTATTTCGTGGGCTCCCAAATTACCGACCTTGCCCAGGACTGGCCTTTGTTCCGGGACCAGTTTACGTCTACAATTACAAGCCTGCAGAAGTGGATTACCGTGCACTTTCATGTTAATATTAACAAGCAAATGACGTACGTTCATAATACCACTACCAGGTTTCTGGCAGAAAGTACAAGTTATATAGGCGCAACGGTGTTATCGTTATCGTCTATTGTGTTATTCCTTGTTTTTGTTATGATCGACACTTTTTTCCTTTTGTTCTATCGCAGGCTGATAATAAAGTTTCTTGTGGCAGTGTTTAAAGAAGAAAATTCAGTTACCGTGTACGATATTGTTGCAAACGTTCAATACATCATCAGGAACTATATTCTTGGTCTTCTTTTCGAGATGGCTATTGTTGCAGGCATTTGCTGCCTTGCATTTTCAATTATCGGTATTAAGTACGCGATCCTGTTGGGTGTCATTACCGGCTTGTTTAATATTATTCCATACATCGGCATTTTTACGGCACTCGTTTTAAGTACACTAATTACGGTCGGCACAGGTGCTGTAACCACAAAAATTGTTTTAGTTGTTGTAACTATTGTAGCAATGCACCTTATCGACAGTAACGTGCTTCTGCCTCTGATTGTAGGATCCAAAGTAAAAATAAATGCACTTATCACGCTGTTAGGCGTGTTAATAGGCGAGATGACCTGGGGCATACCCGGAATGTTTTTGTCAATACCAATTATTGCAATTAGTAAAGTAGTCTTCGACAGAATTGAAAGCCTTAAACCGTGGGGACTTTTATTAGGCGACGAAAAAGACGAAGAGCAGCCACCTAAAATAGTACCACAAACCATTAAACCCGAAGTAAGTTTAGATGTTTTATTGCTCTTGTACTTGTAAAACTTTGTTACCACACCCGGTATTGTAGTACGATTTTCCATGTAAGTAGCATAAGCTTCAAGCGGAGGTAAAAAGTAAGCTTTGGCGTTTGGAAT
>Ga0068627_1000239_pt1 | contig 11478 bp, 6 predicted proteins | sample InSIn1gowninarea_FD_77430 | JGI IMG/M metagenome (GOLD analysis project Ga0068627, IMG submission 77430) | Clean room microbial communities from NASA Spacecraft Assembly Facility at Jet Propulsion Laboratory, Pasadena, California, USA -... ... | reverse complement strand
TGTGACAACTCCAATATTGCCGAACATTAATAAAACTATTATAGATTTTCAGTCTGGTAATTTGCAAACTTCATATCGTGATGCTGTTACATTCATTCCTGCCATTGGTCGGGTAGATGTTCCATCTTTGCCGAGCCTGGGTAATGTAAAGTTTAAAGGAAATTTCAAAGGAACAATATCAAAATTTGTTACTAATGGTACCTTCAGCACAAACCTTGGAGGTTTTAGCGCAAATGTTGCAATGGAACTGCCTGATAAAGATCCTAGTATATACAGCGGTCGAATCGTCACCCCGAAATTCAATCTTGGCAAATTTCTTTCGATTAAAGACATGGGGACCCTGTCTTTTGATGGTTCTGTTAAAGGTGTTGGATTGAGTTTAGGGACGTTAAAGACTAGTGTCACCGGCAAAATCGGCCAGTTTAATTTTAAAGATTATACTTATAAGAAAATTACTGTCGAAGGAACTTTTCAACGAAAACAATTTGACGGAACGGTAAAAGTTGATGATGAAAACATAGATTTTGTTACTACTCTAAAAATGGATTTTAGAAATGAGCAGCCCCAATTCAACGTTCTCGGAGACCTTGCCCATAGCAATTTCCAAAAACTGAAATTGTATAACCATAATCTTGAGATCAACGGGTTATTTGATCTTAACTTCGTTGGAAAGAATATCGACCGTTTTCTTGGTGCGGTTAAAATTTATAACACATCTCTTGTACAGGACAGTGTCCGACTAAATCTCGACTCACTTACCCTACAATCAAGGTTCGAAGGAGGACGACGTTCTTTATCTTTGGCAAGTAATGAATTTGACGCTTCCGTGGAAGGAGAATATAACATTCTTGATCTTCCAAATACTTTTCAAACGTTTCTTCATAAATACTATCCTGCTTACATAAATAAGCCAAGAAACCAGGCAAAGGACCAGGAGTTCAATTTCTTATTAAATACAAAGAACATCGAAGGCTACACTTTGTTATTTAATAAAGACCTCTCAGGCTTTAGCAACAGCAGCATAACAGGTACCATAAACACAAAGGATACCGTTTTTGAGGTAAATGCAGATATAAGTGATTTTGCATTTAAGAAAAACAGGTTTAATAATATTAGCCTTAATGGCAGAGGTAATCTTGATGTACTGCAACTAAACGGAAAAATAGGGAACATCGAAATGGGAGACAGTTCTTATTTTCCAAATACTACCATTAATATTCTTTCCCAAAAAGATCAATCGCAGATAAGTATTAAAACAAAGGCTAATAATACTCTTAATGAACTAAACCTTAATGCAGACCTGACTACTTTCCCTGACGGTGTAAAAGTCAAGTTTAATCCTTCTGATTTTGTTATAAACGATAAAAGATGGATACTTGAAAAAGAAGGAGAAATAATAATCAGGAAAAATTTCGTATCTGCCGAAAACGTACGATTTACGCAAAATGACCAGCATATTGAAGTGCAGACTACATATGATGAAGAATTTAATAAAAGCAATCTTCTCGTAAAATTACAAAGTTTAAATATTGGTGATTTCGCCCCTTTCCTTACAAATGATCCACGACTTGAAGGTCTTGCTTCCGGTGATGTAATAATGAGCGATTTCTTTGGAAAGTTTAGAGTAGACGCCAACCTTAAAACCGACCAATTCAGGATTGACAATGACTCAATTGGGATTGTGAACCTGAAAGGGAATTATAACAGTCTTGATGGAAAAATAGGATTTAGTGCACAATCCACCAATGAGCTTTACAACTTTACCGCTGATGGAAGCTATAACTTATTTGACACAACCGGCGCTCCGCTAATGACATCTCTAAAGTTTAATAAAACTAAAGTAAATATTGTAAACAAATTTCTAAGCACCATTTTCACTGACATAGAAGGATTAGCCACGGGAGAATTACAAATCAACGGAAATCCGAAAAGCCCTGATCTTTTGGGAAGGGTTCAATTAACAAGGGGCAGCCTTATTGTCAATTTTACCAAGGTAAAGTATCGGGTGGATTCGGCGGTGTTTGTTTTTACAAAGGACGGAATAGATTTTGGCAAGTTCAATATAATAGATAAGTTCGGTAATATTGGAGTTGTCACAGGCAAGTTGGATCAGCACCATTTCAAAGATGTAAAGTTCAATTTTGATATCACCTCACCCCGTTTATTGCTGATAGATACAAAGGCTAATGATAACAGCCAGTTTTATGGTACCGCAATAGGTAAGGCTTCGATGAGTATTACGGGGCCGCAGGAAAATATGCATCTTGCGATAGCTGCAGAACCAGTCGATAGTTCACATATTTTTATTCCGATAACTACAGCCAGGGAAAGTGGCACAGCCGAGTTTATAGTTTTTAAGCAGTATGGCACAGAAATGAAAGAGCAAGCAGCTGCGGGTGAAACGAACGTTGTTGTAGATCTCGATCTCACTGCAAATCCATTAGCTAAAATCGAGGTAATATTAGACCCCGTAACCGGGGACATCATAAAAGCTAACGGTAATGGAAGACTAAAAATTCATGCGGGTACGATTGATGCTCTTACCATTAAAGGGAGATATGAGATACAGAGGGGAAGCTATGATTTTAATTTTCAGTCATTTATTAAAAAACCCTTCATTTTAAGAGAGGAAGCTAATAGCTTTATAGAATGGAACGGGGATCCCTACAATGCAAAGATGCAGGTAGAAGCTTTGTATGTTGCTGAAAATGTGCGATTGGGAGATCTTGTCGGTGGACAAAATCTTAGTGGCACGGTACAGGGCTACCAGGGAAACGTTTATGTGATTGCAAACCTGAGCGGGAACCTTAAACAACCTGATATTCATTTTCTCATCGATTTCCCTCCCGGGGAACAGGTTAAGAATGATGAAACTTTCAACCAATTTCTGTCTAAACTTGAGCATGACGATAACGAAATGCTGAAGCAGGTTACTTATCTCATTGTTTTTGGTTCATTTGCACCTTATGGTGAAGGCAGAAACATAGGCGCCAATTTCACGACTTTGGGCGTAAATACAATTTCAGAATTAATTGCAAAACAGGTAAACAATCTCGTATCTAATATTTTATACAGAATTACAGGTGACAGGAGCCTGGAATTCGATGTGAGCACAACAGTCTATAATAGCAGTAATTTATTTAACGGAAATGTTACTGCAACAAATGCGATAGATCGCCAGAAGGTGAATTTTAAGCTTGGTAAAAGTTTATTTAATAATAAGGTAATCGTAACATTTGGAGGTGATCTTGACTTCAGAATGGGTAGTAATACGGCCACTTCTCAGCAGTTGGGTAACCTGCAGTGGCTTCCTGATCTTACAGTTGAAATAATTTTATCGAAGGATCGCAAAGTAAGAGCAATTGTATTCAGTCGTAATAACCTTGATATTACTGCTAGTGCTGTTGGTCGTCGCAATCGCCAGGGTGCAAGTATTTCCTACCGTAAGGATTTTTATAACTTTTTTGCAAAGCCTGAGGAAAGAAATCAAAAAAAGCAGCCACCTTATGCACCTACTCGTAATACACAGCAAACCACCCTTACTAAAAAAGAGGAAGAAGAAAAGTAACGTAACCGGATCATAGTGCTAGAACATCTCAATGGCTAGGGGAAATCATAGAATGTGTTTCGGTATTGCTTTTTTAGAAGTAAAGAAGGCTAAGAAGAGCACTTGGATAAACTCCAAGTATCACAATTATGGCAGCAACTGCTAACAACATATACTTGAAACTGTTTGTTACAGGTGGCAAAGCAAGGTTTCCTTCTTTAAAATACATCGCCTGGATCACTTTAAAATAATAATAAACGCTAACTGCAGCAAACAAGACTCCTATTATAGGAAGACCAATAAAACGATTTGTTTTTACTATCGCCGCTAACATGTAATATTTCGCAAAGAAACCGGCTGTTAAAGGGATGCCAGCAAGGGAAAGAAAAAAGATTGCTAATAATGCTGCTATCAGCGGCTGTGTTTTAGCCATGCCGTTAAACCCTTCAAAAGTCATGTCATCCATTTTAGCAAGAACAGCAAATATGCCAATGGTGGCGAGTGAATAGGCGGCAGCATATAGCAATAATCCTTCCTTTGCCACGTCATTTACTGCAAACAAAGCAAATAACATAAAGCCAGCCTGCGCTATACTTGAATACGCCAGCATTCTTTTTACGCTTTGCTGAAATACTGCTGTCAGATTCCCGAAAGCAAGTGTTAAAAAAATAACTATTGCAATCAAACGGTCTGTCTGGCTCCCCATTGTTCCAAATCGTCCTTCAAATAATCTTATAAAAGCAGCAAACCCCGCGACTTTTACAACGGTAGCCATAAACGAGGTAATGACAGCAGGGGCTCCATCATAAACATCAGGTGTCCAAAAATGAAAAGGAGCAGCTGAAACCTTAAAAGATAAGGCTACAAAAATAAGTACCATTCCAAGTGCTTCAAGATAGGACAGCATGCCTTCAGAAGCAACATGTTCAAGTGCAAAGGTGCCAGTCGCCCCATATAACAGAGCAATACCCATGAGCATAATTCCCGTTGAAAATGCCCCCATTAAAAAATATTTCAAAGAAGCTTCATTTCCTTTCAGATTTCTCTTATCGCTTCCAGTAAGAATATATAATGGTATGGAGAGGATCTCAATACCTATAAATAACATGAGCAAATTTGAATACGAAGTGACGATACCTATACCACACAAAACAAAAAAGATCAGGGCAAAAGACTCCGCGGTATTTGCACCTGCCTTTTCTATATCCCTTCCACTTAACAGTACGTAAACTAAGGTGCAGAAAATACAAATGCTGGTAAATAGCAAACCAAATTGGTCGAAATGAAGGAAATTTTTTGTATCAACACTAAATAATAAAAAACCATGGGTTTCACAAATATTAAAGGCCAGCAATATGAGTAATGCAACGGCGGCAATATGTTTGTAGATTGAACGGTTACTTATAAATATACCACTAAACATCATAACCACCCCAAGAATTGCCGAAAGTATAATCGTGTTCATAAATAAACTAAACCCGGTTGAAGGTTGCTATTTTATTTGAGCTATAATTTTTGAAACAGTATCACTGGTAAGGTTTAACATTGGTTGTGGGTATACGCCGAATATCAATATAACAGCCACTAAAATCATCAGCATTGATTTTGTGTTTGACGGAGTTTTTAGCGTGAGTTCTCCCGCATCTCTTACCTCACCATAAAATATTTTTTGTACCATCCATAATGTATATACCGCTGAAAGAATGATACTTATACCTGCCACCGCACCTAACAATTTGTTATAATTGAAGACGCTGTTAAACATTAAAAATTCACCAACAAATGCATTAGTTAAGGGCAGGGCTATATTAGCAAAAGCCATTATAACAAACAGAATAGCCAGTCCTGGCGCTTTCAGCGCAAGTCCACCTAATTCACTGAATTTCCTTGTTCCCATCTGTTGCTCTATTACATCTACCACTATCCACAATCCTATGATATTTACACCATGTGCAAACATTTGAAATACTACGCCCTGCATTCCCGATGCATTACCGGTAAACATGCTTGCAGCCATCAGACCTATGTGTGCTATAGAAGAATAAGCAATCAGCCTCTTTATATCATCCTGCCTGATAGCAATGAGGCTCGCGTAAATCATTCCTGTAACAGCTAGTATAATCACAATATCTGACATTCGTACAGAAGCATTTGGCAACGTTGGTAGAAGCCATCTTATTACAGCAAAAACACCCATTTTAACCATAATACCGCTTAACACCATAGTAACCGCTGTTGGAGCCTGTTCGTAAGTATCAGGTTGCCAGGTATGAAAAGGAAAAACAGGCATCTTAATGGCGAAGGCAATAAAAAATAGCCAGAATGCAAAATTCTCTTCCCCCACGGTTAATGATAAATTATGTAATGACTTTATTGCGAATGAATGGTCAGGCGCTTTATAATAAATAAATAAAATTCCTACCAGCATCAGTAAAGAGCCAATAAAGGTGTAAATGAAAAATTTAAAAGTTACGGGTATTCTTTTTTCGCCCCCCCATCTGGAGGAAAGGAAATACGCAGGAATAAGAGCTAATTCCCAGAAAAAGTAAAAGAGCAATAAGTCCATGGCACAAAACACGCCCATTAAGCCGGCCTGAGTCAGCAACATGAAACCGTAAAAGGCATTCGGGTTTCTGTAATGATTATTATAAGTGGAAGCAAAAATAATTGGAAAGGAAACTGCAGTTAAAAGTGTCAGGATTTTACCCATACCATCTAAAGAAACGGAAAAACGACTCCCGAGCATAGGTAACCATGAAGCATCAAAGGTTAACGAATTCGTATTTTGAAAAAGGCTTATCAACGAGAAAAAAAGTGTTGCAACGGTGCTTAGTATGGCAAAGTTTTTTACACTCTTTTCATCTCGAATGAAAAAAGAAATCAAGCCGGCGAGAACAGGAACAATAATTAATAAAACAGTAATCATACTTTATTTTTACCCGTAATTATTTTGTCAAGTAATTAAGAACCGGGTTGAGGTTATTGCCATAAAAAATCAATATTATCATCAGCACTATACTAAGCACCATAAGCAGTATATAATTTCCCACCTGTCCACTTTGCATCAGCCTTATTTGCCTTCCGGCATATTGCACACCTCGTCCCACCCCGTTTACAACACCGTCTATTCCACTTTTTTCTACGACGTTTTTAAAAAAAGCCGCTATTGCCAATATCGGATTAGTGATTATCGCACTATACAATTCATCCACGTACCATTTATTTTCCAGGAACTTTCCTGCGCCTTCAGCTTCCGTTATTTCAGGTTTTTTGCTAAACCTTGACCATGCATAAATTATGGCGATAAGAGCAACAACAACAGAAGTTGCCATTACCATTAATTCTGTTCCACGATCTAAACCATGTGCCCCTTCTAAAGAAGCTGCAATAACAGGTGAAAGAAAATGGCTGAGTGCATGAGAATTAGCAGCAAATACTTCAGGTACTCCAACAAATCCTCCGATAACACTAAGTATTGCCAAAATAACTAGTGGAACAGTCATAGCGGGAGGACTTTCATGGAGATGGTGTTCTTGTTCGTGGGTACCCCGAAATTGCCCGAGAAAAGTCATCGCATAAAGCCGGAACATATAAAAAGCTGTCATCCCTGCCGTGATAACACCTAATATCCAAAGCACTTTGTTGTGTTCATACGCTGCTGCTAATATTTCATCTTTACTAAAAAATCCACTGAAAGGAGGAATGCCTGATATAGCTAAACAAGCAAGCAAAAAAGTAATATGGGTTAATGGCATGTACTTCTTTAATCCACCCATTGCCCGAATATCCTGCTGATTTTCCATGGCATGTATAACACTACCTGCTCCAAGAAATAGTAACGCTTTAAAAAAAGCATGAGTCATGACATGAAAAACGGCTCCGGTATAAGCTCCAACTCCCAGGCCTAAAAACATATATCCTAATTGGCTTACTGTGGAGTAGGCCAATACTTTTTTTATGTCATTTTGCTTTAAAGCGATAGTAGCGGCCAGGAACGCGGTAGCAATGCCAATTACCGCTACGAAAGTTTGTGTTGCAGGAGCCATAGTATACAATACATTGCTCCTGACAATCATATAAATGCCGGCCGTGACCATAGTAGCAGCATGTATGAGTGCAGACACAGGTGTTGGTCCAGCCATTGCATCAGGGAGCCAGGTATATAAGGGAATCTGGGCGCTTTTCCCCATTGCTCCGACAAACAATAATAGGGTAATTCCCGTGACTTCAAAAGAGCTAAAAGTTGATGCTTTTGCAAAAACTTCACTAAATGTTGCTGTTCCAAGTTTGCCTAAAATCCAGAATACAGCCAATAAAAAACCGAGGTCACCTATACGGTTCATTACAAAAGCTTTTCTCGCTGCATAGTTGTAATTGTTGTTTTTAAACCAAAAACCAATCAGTAAATAAGAGCAAAGGCCTACACCTTCCCAGCCAATGAACATAATGACATAATTAGCGCCTAAAACCAGCAACAACATTGAGAAAACAAACAAGTTCAGGTAGGAGAAGTACCGTCCGTAATGCTCTAGCTCCTCTTCATGCATATACGAAGTAGAATAAACATGGATAAGGAAACCAACACCTGTAATAATTAATAAGAACAAGGTAGACAGTTGGTCAACCAGGAAAGCGAAAGGAATATTAAAGGCTGGAACTTTTATAAAATCATAAAGATTTACAATTACTGGTTGAAAGGCATCCTGTCTAACCTGGAAAAAAATGCCAAGACTAACAACAAAAGAAGCCAGAATAACTCCGCTTCCTATAAATCCGATTAGAGATTTAGATAATAACTTACGTCCTAATCCATTAATAAGGAACCCCAACAACGGAAACAATGGTACTAAGTAAACGAGTTTTGCCATACCCCATACCCCTAGAGGGGCAAAATTTTGGTTATTAAATTAACCTGCTCCATGTTCCCCTTCGACGGGGTTAGGGGGTTATTAATTCTTTAATCGGTTCAAAAAGTTTACATCGACAGAGTGCGTATTTCTATACATCATTACTATGATAGAAAGGCCTACGCAAACTTCCGCCGCTGCCACAACCATTATAAAAAATACAAACAATTGTCCGTCAATTCCTGCAGTTGAAGCAGGATCTGCTGTCAATGCTTTTCCATTTTGCATTTTAGAAAATGCTACTAACAAAAGATTGACAGCGTTTAACATTAGTTCAATACACATAAAAATTATAATAGCATTTCGACGGGTTAAAACGCCTACAACGCCGATACAGAACAAAACAATTGCAAGTATTATATAATATATTATAGGCATGCTCGAAATTTGAAATTTATCTGAAGACTTAAAAGTAACGATTGAATGAGTTTCGAAACTTCAAATTGTATCATTAGATGATTATTCCTTTTTTCCTATTACCACGGCCCCAATCATTGCACTTAAAAACAAAACGCTGGTTATTTCAAATGGTACAACATAGTCTACAAACAGTACTTTTCCAAGTGTTTTTATCAAACCTATACTACTTTCTCTCGTCATTATGGCTGTAGCGGAACGTTGCGCCTCAGATGCACTTCTTATCACGTCAATCATTATAATCAATAGGCAGCCTCCTGCAATTGTGCCTGCAAGTTTTTGACGGTTATTTTTTTGTGGTTCCGAAGCACTAATAAGGTTCATAAGCATAACAACAAAGAGGAAAAGAACCATAATAGCACCGGCATATACAATAAGGTTAACTATTGCAATAAATTGAGCATTCAATAAGATGTAGTGGCCCGAAATCGAAAAGAAAACTATAATAAGCCACAAGATACTATGTACAGGGTTCTTGCTTATTAAAACCATCGTAGCGCTTAAAAGTGCCAGAGCGGATAAAAACCAAAATAATATTGCAGTTGTACTCATTAGTTACAGTAGTAAAGAAGAGGCTTTAATGTGTTGCCGGTGCTCGTTCCCCTTTTGCCTTTTCATATTCCTCAGGCTGTGTAAGCGGATTAGGTATCAGCAAGTCCTCTTTACCGTATATAAATCCATTTCGCTTATAATTAGCTGGTGCAAATGTTTCACTTAAATAAATGGCATCTTTAGGGCAAGCTTCTTCGCACAAGCCGCAAAAGATGCAGCGAAGCATGTTTATTTCATATTTGGCAGCATACTTTTCTTCGCGATAAAGATGTTCTTCTCCTCTCTGCCTTTCTGCTGCCTCCATTGTGATCGCCTCTGCAGGGCACGCAAGTGCGCACAGGCCACAGGCAGTGCACTTTTCCCGTCCTTCTTCATCCCTGTTCAGAACTTGTAAGCCACGAAAGACTTTCGCGAAAGGCCGTTCCTGTTCGGGATAGCGAATAGTAGGTGTTTTCTTAAATATGTGACTAAACGTAATAGCCATGCCTTTAAATATCGACGGAAGGTATAATCTTTCCATCAGCGTCATTGGCTTACGCTCAAGTTGTTTTGCTTTTTTTGTTAACAGTTGCATATTGATAAAGCTGGTCAACGACGACCAAAGCTTTTTAAAAGGTTTGCAAAAATATTTTTCTACTTCTAACCTACCAACTTTTTTACTCTAAATCCCCAAAGTGTTTAAGAAATATTGTTTGACCATCATTTTATCTCTTCTCAACATCGTTGTGTCACTCCCTTCTACCTCTATATCTTTATTCGTCTAATTCTGCTTTATCTTGTTTACTTATCCCTGGTCAGATCACAAACAGGCAAAAGAAATTCGAGGGATAGTCAGTATTTTAAATACTTAGGGTCAGCCTTACCTTTTCGGTTGACCCAAAATGATCAGGATTACAAACGATAAGCGAAATGCGAGGCAGTGGAAGTTTAATAGCAGTACCTCAATTTGTAAAACACTTCCTGTTGGTTAATTAATTCTTTACGTTTTCAAATGAACAAATCTTCAAATTTTTTAATTAGCCCTGTCTCCACAGAATCACCGCCCCGGTTATAAACATATTCACCAAAGCAAGCGGAATTAAAGACTTCCATCCCAGGTTCATCAACTGGTCGTAACGAAAACGAGGTAAGGTCCAACGAACCCACATAAATATGAAAATAAAAATGAACGCCTTGATCAACAAGGCTGCAACGCCTATGAGTGCCGCCATATTAACCGGCAGGTTGGCTTCATTCACAAATGGAACATCATAACCACCAAAATATAAGGTAGCCATAATAACACTGCTGATAAACATATTAATGTACTCGGCAAACAGGTAAAAACCCAGCTTCATGCTTGAATACTCCTGGTGATAACCAAAGTTCAATTCATTCTCTGCTTCGGGCAAGTCAAAAGGAGCACGGTTACATTCTGCAAAAGCGCAAATTAAAAAAATGAGAAAACCAAGTGGCTGATAAATGACGTTCCAATGGCCATGTACCTGCTGCTCCACGATCGTCTTCATGCTTAGAGAACCGGTTAACATGAGCAGCGCGATAAATGAAAGCCCCATCGCCAGTTCGTAACTGATAACTTGGGATGCACCACGCATCGCAGCCATCAGTGAAAATTTATTATTGCTTGCCCACCCGCCGATCATTATGCCGTAAACACCCGTACTAACTACGCCGAAAATAAACAAAACACCGATGTTGATATCAGCTATCTGCAGCGGAATATGACGGTTGGCACCAAATAAAGTAAAATGAATTTCATTTCCCCAGGGAATAACTGCACTTGTCATCATAGCTGTAAGCATGGCAAGGCAGGGACCAAGAACAAATAGAAGCTTGTTCGATGTATTTGGTATAATTTCTTCTTTAAAGAATAGCTTCCCACCATCCGACAATGGCTGCAGAAGCCCTAGCGGACCTGCACGGTTTGGACCTTTACGGTCTTGCAGAATAGCGGCAACTTTACGTTCTCCCCATGTGGAATACATAGCAATTACCAACGAACCAGTTATAATAGCTCCGATCAGAACCAATTTTTCTACCAATAAAGCCCAGTCA
>Ga0068627_1000237_pt1 | contig 11497 bp, 6 predicted proteins | sample InSIn1gowninarea_FD_77430 | JGI IMG/M metagenome (GOLD analysis project Ga0068627, IMG submission 77430) | Clean room microbial communities from NASA Spacecraft Assembly Facility at Jet Propulsion Laboratory, Pasadena, California, USA -... ... | reverse complement strand
ATATGTAGATGATATGCTTGTGGAAGGTTGAAGTATGCATGAGATAAACAACATAAAGAAGTAATTGTCAAAGGAGTTTGAGAGGAATTACTTGGGAGTAGCTAAATAGATTCTTGGAATAAGAATCACAAGTGATAGGAAGAACCATGAGTTAAGGCTGTCTCAGGTAGAGTATGTTGAAAAGGTGCTTCACAAATTTATGATGGACCACCAAGATCAAGTCTTCCCACCTTTTGTTAATCAATATTTCATATTCTCTAGATTAGCTGGCTCAATTGTATGTTAATGAGATAGTGAAGCTTCATAGTATTCCTATCACTATTACAACTAGCCATGGGAACCAAGTTAAATTTTAGTACAACTTTTCATCATCAAACAGATGGTCAATCAGAGAGAACCATCCAAACTTTAGAGGACATGTTACACGCATATGTTTTGAAACTAAAGGGTAGTTGGGATGTCCACCTACCGTTACTTGAATTTGTCTAAAATAATAGTTATCAGGCCAACATACAAATGGCTCCTTTTGAAGCCCTATATGGAAGAATGTGTAGATCTCCTATTTGTTGGAAGAAGTTTGCTTGGATGAGAATTAGTTTAAATGACTAAGAAAAAGGTTCAACTAATCCGTGATCAAATTTTGACAGCCCAAAGTAGACAAAAGAGTTATAAAAACAAGAGAAGAAGATGTCTAGAATTTGATGTTGGGGACAATGTTTTCTTGAAGGTGTCTCCAACGAAGGGTGTTATGAGATTTGGGAAGAAGGGTAAGTTAGAACTGATATTCAATGGACTGTTCAAGATTTTAAACCGAGTTGGCATCGTTGCTTTTAAATTGGCTTTATCATATGAGTTATCACAGATTCACAATGTTTTTCATGTCTTAGTGCTATGAAAGTACATGTGTGATCTATCTCATGTGTTTAAGTATGTACCAATACCCATTAAAGATAATTTTTACATGAAGAACAACCAATGTAGATTCTTGATAGGAAAGAACAAGTATCGTGCTCAAAGGTGGTACCATATGTGAAAGTGTTATGGCGTGATCATTCTGAGAAGAGGAAACTTGGGAAAGAGAGAAGGAGATGAAAGATAAATATCTACACCTTTTTCCAAAACTAAGGTACACTGAATTTAGAGGATTGAATTCTTTTATGAGGGAAAAGTGTAACACCGTGCATTACTTTTAAACTTGCTAAAATGTAAATAATAAGGATTTGAAGTGGGAGTGTCAACATAGGTGTTAATGTGGACCATTTCTAGTATTTATGTATCACAAAGATGAACCAATAGAGAGAATGAAGGGAAGGGTTGTGTGAAGTGTCAAACTCAGAAAAACAGGGCAGAATTTTGCCTAATCAATCAGGGAAAAAAAATTGATCAGTTAGGAGGAATTTTTAGGAAATGTGACCCTTGCTACCTGATTGATAAGTTGACCAGTCAAGAGATTTTACACAGCCAATACACTTTTCTACCTGACCGATAAGCTAATCGGTTAGAGCTCTGATTGGTCAGGAAAAATCCTAATCGATCAAGAGCGAAAAAATCAAGAAAACTTTGAAATTTTCTCCTAGCATGTGATTTTGTTTCTACAATGTGTGGACTTCTTTGTGACGAAATAAAATCCCAAAACTTATCCCATTTAGGCCTAAAAAAACCTAAGAAAAGAGCAAGAGAAAGAAAGGAGAAGAGTTTTGGGAGAAAGGGGAAAAAATCCCTAATTTGACAAAGGTAAGCTATAAAAACCCACACCATAAGAAATTGTGCTAGTTTTTTAGGTTTTTTTTTCTAGTTTTTTCATTAGATCTTATTGTTTATGGTATTCTGCACAATTTATCTTGAAAAGAAAGAGGATTTGGGAGATTCTTTGAAGAGAAAACTCAAGGGAAAATAGGTTCTACAAGAAGGTTTGTAGATCAAAAGATGAAATTGCTAGGGTAAGTGGTTATATAGGATGTGCACAGTTTTTATTCTTATGATCTTAAATCTATGCTTCTAAATCCTTGTTTTAAAGTTTTATAGTTTGAGCTCCATGAATTTTAAGGTTCATGACATGAAAATGGTTTTACTTCTCATGTATATGTTTTATCTTGCTAAAACCTCATAGATCATTTGTCTATCCATAAAATTTATGCACGACTCTACATTTTTCATGTTAGGATCTTAGAATCCTTATCTCTAAACTCAAGATTTGCTTCTATTTGGAGATTTTTGGTTTCCAAAGCATGTAGATTCATCCATGTTTCCTAAGAAGATTTGCAAACTGATTTGTAGGATCCTCATATGATATTTGATGAATTTTGGCTATTATACTTCATTCTATATTTTTATTTGAATTGAAAATGTTCCGGATTCCATAGTTCCTTATGTGCTTTATAGGTGGATCAAGCATCTTGTATTCTACTTCAGATTTTTGGCTTTGATTATGGGATTTGATATATGAATGCATCTTATTTAGGCTTCATATTTATATAGGAATAACTATCTCTATTAATTATGTAGATAGAATTATGGTATATAAATATTCATTTGATTTCCAATTAGTTTGGTGTGAAGAGATCCTTATGTGGGTTAGCCTTTCTGGCTTAGAGACCCATTCATGGATTAGCCTTTATTGCTCAGAGACCAATTTGTGGGTTAGCCTTTATAGCTCAGAGACCCATTCGTGGGTTAGCCTTTTATGGTTCGAAGACCCATTCGTGGGTTAGCTTTTATTGCTTAGAGATCTCTTTGGGGTTTCCCTATAGCATTGGAGACCCTATATATATGGGTTGGTATATTGCGTATGTTATGATCTTGCCAGAGGTCCTTATGGATGGTTTTTTGTTTTCACCGGAGACCCTCCATGAGTTATATGCATTCATTTTGGTGTTTGGTAGAGACCCTTATAGGTTGTTATATGTATATATTTTGGATATCGGAGACCCTTATAGTACTATAAATATAAGTTTTTCTTTAGATCATAAGTAAGGATATAGGTATGTTGAAAGAAATCATGATAGTTGTAACACCTAGTAATGCATTAAAGGGGAAAAAATGTAATTTACCATGTGTAAGGATAAAATTATCTTAAATTAAAAAAAAAGTCTATTGTGGTGTTTAGGACCCAATAGAATGCATTAAAAGTGAGGGGAATGACGATAAGTCAAGAACTAGTTAAGTTCTAAAATTATCCTAATAGCGTAATTAGGTGAATAACATGGACACACCTATACCAATGTTGAGAGAATTAAAGTGCAAGCCACATATGATTGGAAAGATCTAGGAATCTACTTTCCAATGCCTTCAAATGGTGTGCGAATTGGAGTTTTCTAGAAAACGTTATATCCGTTTTACCACAGAGTGTTTGAGTTGAAAATTCAGAAAACACATCCTAGATCTATGCCAATTCTGTAAGATAAACATGATGCCAAACCTGTACCAATCTTGGCGAGGGGTTTTTGTTGCTAGTTTCTGAAAAGTTTGGCCCTGAGATAAGTTCTTCTAAGGTGGGTGGAGATTGGAGTATGTAGGACCTGACCTTACATAAATCAGGTGATGGGAGAAGCTTCAGGGGTCATTTGAGGGTTTAAGGGTAAATCCTGAAGGCAAAAGGGAAAATTGGTAATTTTTCTATTTATGCTACAAAAAGGGGTAAAAATGAAAACTCTTCACTTATGATGCTTCGCCATGAGAAGACTTATGGAGGTTGAAGAATTTGTAAACAATGTGTGAAGATATCAAATTTGGCTTTTGAAAACCAAAGGAAAAAATGATAATTTTTCTGCCTATGATGCTTCACTAATGGAAGGATTATGGAGGCTGGACAAATTAAAAGTGAGGTATTTGGTGGTCTTGAATGTGGACCCTCATAGTCTTACTGATGCTTCTTGAGGAATCAGGGTTTGACTAGAAATTGTGTATTTAGGCTGATTCACTATACACAATATGATATGGGTGATGCTTTTTGTGATTGAAATATCCAGGGAAGAGTTTACAAGAGATGCCTAACCTCTTAGGGTCCAATTTTCTCTCCCTAAACTAGGGTGCTTAAAGTCTTGATGCCTAAATGTTGTTTTGTTGTTCTTCATTCCATTAGATGATCTAAGTTAAAATTTGAGAGCTAACAGATGCCCCTCTTTGGTATGTGTGGCTTTGCCATACATAACAAAGAAGGAAGTGCCTTGATTTTGACTTGGGTGAGACGATACATTTTCTTTACATGTAACTCATGGATATTAGGTGAGTGGTTTTGAAGATTTGGAATAGTTTTGGCTAAGAAAATGATGGTGGGCTAAAACTTATCCTTAAACTGTGGGTCAAGGTTTTGAAATGAATTTGCTTTTAAAATGCCTTCTCGAGTTGAGAGTTAATTTTTTTGGTGTTTTACAAATTCCTTCAAGATTATCTGAATTTTAGAAATCGGTGTCAACCAATAGAGATACTCTCTTTGTTTCGTAAAAGGTGGGCTATCCATGAGTGATATACAAGTAATTGGTACTTTCCCTAGCTTTTGGGGTGTTGCTATTAGCATATGCGCTGTGTTAGGAGACATGTAGGTCATCGACATAGGGCACGACTGCTTGAAAACATTGCGAAAAACTGATAATGCAAAAAGTTGTAAACATAACAAACCATTCAGATGACTTATGCACTTGTATTTGTTTCTGGCTTGCTTGATGATTAAGTTGTATGAGTTGCTTGAGATTTTTTGTGAGATTTGTAATATTGGCATGTTATGTACTTGTTGAATTGAGTGATCATTGGTTCATTTGAAAAGTTGATTGCTCAGAAGTCTTTTTGTGACTATGCTTGAGAGCTTTAATGGGACTCATGGAGGGATGTTAGTGAAGCTCTCATTATAAAAGCTATAGAAAAAGAGATGCATCATGATTGAACACTGCTTGGGTTTACATCAATCATGACACATATGTGCTAAATATCACTCCTGAAAACTGTGTGTGGTTTCACATCAGTTATGATACTTAGCTGAATTAATCTACGACATTGCCCTCATCCTAGTCAGGCAAATGTCATATTTTATGGGACTTATAAAGAGATTTTGGAAGCTCTCTCTAGAAAAGCTATGGGATCTTGGAAGGTCAGTGCTATTTACCTATAAAGTGATGGTTACATTAGCCATGGATTGCTCCATGATAATATTTTGCGTACCACTTAAACATTGTCAAGGTAGGGGGACGTGCAAAGAATAATTTATAAGCCAGGATGGGATCCTGTAGGATCGGGTGTTGTGCCTTTCCCAGATGATAACAACCCAGTCTTTGCTAAAATACGTACAACACAACATTTGAGGGTGAATGCGACACATGCTTATGTCCGGATAAGCTGGTGTCACCTAAGTTGGTGCTAACAGGTCAACTTGTTGAGTGGTGATTGTTACAACAATTAGAGAAATGTTGTGGTGCTATTTCTCGAGAAGCTATGGAAGGGTTTTTCTCATAAGTAACCCATGCCATGAAAATACTACTTAAGCTTGATAGCAGTTTAGGCTATAGCTAGAAGTTAGCATTTCATAGACTTAATGGATCGAAGTGTGGTATTGCTTGTTGTTCGAAGTCAAACAATGTCACGGGGTGGCCGTTAGTAAATCATGCAGCAGATGAGGTACTGAACGAAGAGTAACTAATGCTAAGTAAGCCATTCAAAAGTATGGATTGGGGTGTGCCAAAATTTGAATTAGAAATGTGGCTTTAGTTTAGACATGCAAATAAATGTTATGAACACTTTCCTGAGAGGCAGTGGTAGGTTTTTCTCACAAGTAACTATTTTACTATGAGGAGGATTCTTCAGGTAAAGCTAATAGTTTGTACTAGGGCATTTAGGAATTACAAAGACTTTATGGAATGGATTGTGGTAAGTTGAGACAATACCAATTGTAAGTAGATTAGCCTCAACATCACCTCGACTCTTTAATACATAATTGTTGCAGTTCTTACATGGACAAAAAATTTGATTTCCAACTGATGACTGAGCAAATGCAAAATCTAGGAACTCTTGAACTCCCTTTCTATACTTAGGATGTGTTCTATTCTTAATCTTTACCCAGTCATGTTACATCTGATATACTAAATAACTGATTCCTTGATATCTCTGCAATTTAAAAATAATACTCATCAAAATGTCACTCTTAAAGTACAATCAAACATTATCATTATCAATCATGAGAGTTGAATTAATCTAATTATTATAGGGAAACTATTCATTATTATTGAGTTCCAATATAAACATGTTCCACTAATTATTAGTCATTCTATTTTGTTTGTACACTTGTTCATACAGACCTTAACTTGTTGTGATTAATTCACAGTTGTAAATACATAGAGTTTATGTAAATCACAAAAATATAACAAATTATTATAGAATCCTCTAAATGGTTCTTAGTGGTTATAGGAGATGGACCCAAAACTTGACCAATGTGCTAAAAGTTTTGAAAGACAATTTAAAATATAAAATACAAAAATTAATAGGTTTTTCTTGTGTTAAAAGAGAAATACTAAATTTTGACTATTTTGCTCCTAGATATATGCCCCCCTTATAATAGCTGAAACACCACATTTGTTTTGAAAGAAGCATAAAATATTCATATAGTCCCATTCAGATTTTTTCCAAGTAATAATTGCTCCAATCGAAAAAAATCAAGGAATATTTATGTTTCACACAAATATGAAAACAACTAAAAACGAATTCACAAAGAAAAATGTAGAGAGAGTCATACTTGCAAATGAAATGCCTGAAGAGAGAACTGGTAGATTGATTATTTTGATCACAAAAATCGGCGATAATGGAGAGAATCAAATACCTACAAAATAATAATATGTTAGTTGGTTAATATAGAGAAAGTACAAATTATATAGAAAACTAATATAATTATTGTTTTGACAAACCACAAGAACAGTTGCTAAAGGATGATGAACAAGCTTCATTCCATGCCTTCTTAAAGCCCTAAATAAACCTAATAAAGTAAACAAATTTTAAAACAAAAACAAAATGAAGGTCTGAATCATACAATAATCAAAACTGGAAAAAAAATATTAGTGAGAATTTAATTATATATTTAGAAATATAACTGCATGACCATATAAGTTTAGTCATGGGTTATTCACCATATAAAATAATATGTTTTATAATTATAAAGTTAATGAACATACAAGTAATATACATACAAATAATGGTTGGGATTGATGAGCACCCAGCCATATTTGTGCTACTTTCCACATGATAATATACCTAATAAGATGCCTATGAAGGCTATAGAGACTTTGATAATAGCTTAAAATTGTAGTATTGTCATAGTTTGAGTAGTCATTATCACATCTATTTTGCATTTATTTATGCATTTTACACATAGATATATGAGATTTCTCAATATTTATTCTTATGCTTAAAATGGTGTATTAATGCATATCTTATTTTGTAGGAAGTTTAAAATCAACTAGCAAACCACGTGGGACCCAAATCTAAGAGAAGAAACTCGCAGCTCCAAATTTGGAATGAAATTTGGATAGAGAAATTTGAGTCAGCTGCGGTATTTTGGCCATTACTTTCTACCCCGATATCAGATTGAGGAGATTCAAATTGGGTTGGAAAGCTAACAAAAATGGCTATAAATATAGATTTCACAAAAATCCCCGAATTCGAACATTTTGGGGTCAAAATGGGCCCGTAATGTGAGCCTAAAAATCTTGACAAATTTCCATCCAAGAATTCTCTTTGATTCTAGGGTTTTTCTACAAGGGTGAGATATAAAAGAAAAGAGGGATCACACAGCCAAAAAAGACATACCTCTATTTGGTTTACAAAGCCTCTCCTTCAACGTTCCACCACCAACCATTAGAGCAAATCAGAGTGACTCGAAGTAGAAGATCAGATTGCACAAGTCACAAAAGAAGGTAGAGTATTCAAGTTCATATATCGAAAGAGAACAGTCTAAGATTTCTCTCTATCTCCCCTCATTTCATTACTTTGTATCTAGATTTTTTTAGGATGTTTAGTGAAACTCTATTTCTGAATTTTCCTTTGATTATAAGTAGCTAAACCCCTAGCTAGGGTTAGGGGTCAAACATGGATTCTTATGAATAAAGTTTTGATTTGATTTGATTTTTGCTTTCATGATTATTACATGAAGTGACTGTGTTAATAATTTTTTTTATGAGTGTTTCATGTTTGCATATTTCTTGAGATTCGTCGTCAACTCTAGTTACATCGGATCTTTGGGAAAGTTTCTACAACATGATAACATGGTTTTTCATGTCTTTAAATAGTCATTGAATGAATACTCTTTAATGAAAATCTTTGATTTAAAAATTATTTAGTTGCCTGATTCATCCTCTCAAGGGCATGTTTACACACCAGTAGGTTCTCTATAAGATCCAACGTTGACCTTGGTTACGCTGGATGCTAGGGAGAATCTTTGAGTTGTGTTAGTGAACCCTTTAACGATTAATCAACAACTGCATAATTTGAGGGTTAAGATATTCCCTATTTTTATTGCCAAATACTCCGGTTGAGAAGAACACACCATTCTCCCCCAATTGAGATAACTTAATCAAATTTTATTTATGAATTTCCATGCGTAGCCCTGAACCCCTAGTGTTCATCTCTTGATTTAATCCATAACTCTTTAGTTCATTTCTATCTTTTTTTTAGAATTAGCATATTCAATTTTTCCTACCTTGAGGGCACAATCAAACTCTTCTTTTTATTCTTGCTAATTTTCTATTGTGGTTGTTCATTCTTTAGTCCTTGTGGATTGACCTCAGTCTTACCGAATTTTTACTAGTTTGCTACACCTTGCACTTGGGGGTTATTTTGCTCTATGTAGTGTGCTCTTTGGAATACATTATTCAGAACGTAGCAAGTTTTTGGCGCCGTTGCCAGGGACTGCAAAGGACAAACACTACATCCACGTAGTTTTTACTGATTTTGTTTTAAAAAAAAGTATAAATGTTTCTTTTTATTTATTAGTTTTTTAGCATCTTTAAAGTATTTTATCGCTATATTTCTTTGAGGTGTTATTGATCTAATTTTTTTGGAAGGTTGCATTCAGAGAAGGAGAAAAGGAGCTTCAAGATCTCTAAAGAATTTTTATTTATTTTTTTTTCTTTTCTTCTCCTAAGGACTAGATTTTTAAAATGATGTAATGGGCTTCTAGTTGTAAACTTGCTTTAAATTGCAACCTGAAAAAAAAGAGCTAAAAAAAAAGCACAAGGACAACCAGTGGACTATACCGTCTTAGCATCCCTAGGTTCGTACACCGTATTTGGTGATGGTGGCCTGAATTGACATCAACTGTTTCTTCTCCCACCTACAGTGGGAGGTGCACAATTTCTTAACCCTATCCATGCCTCCTTTCTAGCCAGTGGGTTTGTATGCTTAAAATTTGGAAAGATGTGAGTACATGCTTGATACACATTAACTTGAAAGCACTGATTTAGTAAGGGCAAATCTCACCCAAGGACAAGATAAGGACCGGATTTCACTATCGAATCCTTGCTCACTAGGATTAACTTGAATCACAACCTCACTTAGTCTCCTAAACCTTAATTAAAATCAATCTATACATCAGCCCTAAGGACTCTTGAGCTCATTAAGAAGGCGACCACCCAAGTTGTGCCAATTACGCTCCTTGGTCAATTTGATGTCTAGGCAAGCCTTGTCCCTCTAGGGGGTAATAGACTCTGTTCTAAGACAAGTGAACCTTAAGCGAAACCTTTGTCCAGTGCATCGTGACCCTTCCACTTTGACTGGGGGCTTACCTGGTTAAATTGACTTCAAAGGACCAGATTGGAAGGCTAGGGTGTACTCTCCTACCTAGTTAGGAGTTGTCTAGATCATTAGGAGAGACTAAGGTTGTTGGTGCATTTTTTTTTCATTCCAGTGTGTGCTTGCTTGTGTTACCTTAGGCCCTAGGATGATGCACTCTTATTGCGTATGATCTTGTGGCACCAAGACCATACAAATCTATTAAGGAGATCTAAACCTGTGCCTAGACCTCAATTCACAAATCTTCTAAGGAATCATCTTGAACTTTCTGAAATGTTAAACCATGAAAGCAACCATATTGATCATGAGAACCATGAGGTTCGAAATGATCCACCTGTTAGGACCCTTAGGGATTACCTGCAACCCATAAGAGGGAGCACTCCATCATGTGTGGTTTCTTCTCCAAATGATGGGACATTCGAAATAAAGCCTTGAGTAGTTCAATTACTCCCAAAATTTCATGGTCTAGATTCTGAGAGTCCTTACCAACACCTCAAAGAGTTCGATGAAGTATGTGGAACCTTGCACCATGCTGGTGTGACAGAAGAGATAGTTAGGCTCAAGTTATTTCAGTTCTCCCTAAATGAAAAAGCAAAAAATTAGTTACATTCCATAAAACCTGTGACCATAAGGAGTTGGCAAGAGATGACTAGGGAGTTCCTTAAAAAGTTCTTTCTTACTCTTAAGACCAACACATTGAGACGTAATATAATGAACTTCTCCCAAAAGGAGAATGAAACATTTTTCCAGTGTTGGGAATGATTCAAGGAACTCCATCTGTCCTGTTCACATCATGGATATAAGACATGGTGGGTCATCGGCTTCTTCTATGATGGCCTAACCTCAAATATATGACAATTTATTGAAATGATGTGTAATAGTGAGTTCCTGAGCAAAGCTCCTGATGAGGCATGGGATTACTTCGATTATCTCACTGAAAATGCCCAAATATGGGACACCACTGATAGGATAGACAAATTTAAACCGGTGTCCAACCCCAAGGGAGGGATGTACCTAATCAGAGAGGAGGATGATATCAATGCTAAGATAGCCAGCTTGACTAGAAAAATTGAGGCCATGGAATTGCAAAAGGTGAACATGGTGAAGGCTACCAAAATTCATAATAGTATCTATGACATATACGAGAGTGATGCACACCATATGAAGGATTGTCCTACAATCCCTGCATTTAAAGAGGCGATACACAATCAAACAAATGCTACAAATGCTTACCAAAGACCTTTCAGCTTGCCATATTCCAACACTTACAATCCAAATTGGCAAAACCATCCAAATTTCAGCTGGAGGAATGATCCCTCTGCTAATGCAAATAATGAACCTCAAGGGCCATGGACTAGTACCTCCTATGTGCCTCCACAGAAAAGGACCCTCGAAGACACATTGCAAGCATTCATGCAAGGGTAAACTTAGGCAAACCAGAATTATTCACAAGAGAATGGAAACCTTCAGAAATCTGTGGAAAGAATCAAAGCACATTTAAGTGTCAGGGAGAAAGGGACCTTCCCGTCCCAACCTTAACCTAATCCTAAAACCCAATGTGAGGTGCAAGATTCAAATCCATCCAAATTTGTACTTGGACAGGCTAAGTCCATTACCACCTTTCGAAGTGGTAAAAACATTGATAAAGAGATTCCTATGAAGGCTAATAAGCTAAAGGAATTTGTTGAAGCGAAGGGTGAAGAAGGACCTAGTAATGATGATTTAAGAGATT
>Ga0068627_1000236_pt1 | contig 11503 bp, 10 predicted proteins | sample InSIn1gowninarea_FD_77430 | JGI IMG/M metagenome (GOLD analysis project Ga0068627, IMG submission 77430) | Clean room microbial communities from NASA Spacecraft Assembly Facility at Jet Propulsion Laboratory, Pasadena, California, USA -... ... | reverse complement strand
TGACGAGCGCCGGCTGTGAACCATTTACGCATACAGCCAAACAGCTACAAACATTTGGCTAAGTAATAATAAGGTCATATTGATTAAAAAAATAATTAAATTTCTAGCAATTCTATTGTACGCTTTTTCACAACGTGCTATGATATAAATGTAAACGATTACACTCAATTTGAGAGGGGTAGAAATCATGAAAGTTATTGCTGTGGGTTGTACGCACGCCGGAACCTTTGCCGTGAAACAAACGTTAGCTAACCATCCAGATGCCGAAGTAACGATTTATGAAAAAAATGATAATATTTCATTTTTATCTTGTGGGATTGCTTTATATCTCGGAAAAGAAATTAAAAATAACGATCCTAAGGGTCTTTTTTATTCTAGCCCCGAAGAACTAAAATCCTTGGGTGCAAATGTGCAAATGGAGCACCTAGTTACAAAGATTGATCCGGACCAGAAAAAGGTGACGGTTAAGAATTTAAAAACGGGAACTGAAACAGAAGATACGTATGATAAATTGATTATGACTTCTGGTTCTTTACCAATTGTTCCACCGATTCCCGGAATCAAGAGCAAACGGGTTTACTTGTGTAAAAACTGGCATGATGCACAAAAATTATTCCAAGAGGCACCTAAAGCAAAATCAATTACTGTGATCGGTTCTGGTTACATTGGTGCTGAATTAGCAGAGGCTTATTCAAAGCAAGATTACGAAGTTAATTTGATTGACGGAGCTAATCGGGTGCTTTACAAATACTTTGACGAGAAATTTACTGACATTTTGGCTGATGATTATCAGCAAAATGGCGTTAAATTAGAACTTGGAACTAAAGTTTCTGCTTTTGAAGAAGTTGATGATGGGATCATTGTTAAAACCGAAGACCAGCGTTCCGTTAAGTCGGATATTGCCATCTTGTGTATTGGTTTTAAACCCAACACCGAGTTACTCAAGGGTAAAGTGGAAATGATGCCTAACGGAGCCATTATCACCGATGACTACATGCATTCTTCCAACCCTGATATCTTTGCCGCTGGTGATAGCGCTGCCGTACACTACAATCCAACTGGAAAGAATGCTTACATTCCGTTAGCTACGAATGCTGTACGACAGGGAATGCTAATCGGAGAAAACTTGACAGAAGATAAGGTAAAATACCTCGGTACGCAATCTTCATCAGGCTTGATGTTGTACGGACGGACATACGTTTCAACTGGTTTGAACATGGCTGCTGCAAAAGCGCAAGGAATCAAGGCACACCAGGTAATCGTTGAGGACAACTATCGTCCCGAGTTCATGTTGACCACGGAACCAGTTTTGATGTCCTTGGTTTACGATCCAGATACCCGTCGCATTTTGGGGGGCGCTCTGACTAGTAAATACGATGTTTCGCAATCTGGTAATGTACTATCGGTCTGCATTCAAAATCACAATACTATCGATGATTTAGCAATGGTTGATATGTTGTTCCAGCCACAGTTTGACCGACCATTGAACTATTTGAACATCTTAGCCCAAGCAGCTCAGGCGAAAGAAGCTAAGTAACCATAATTTAAGCGCTTAGCAAAAAAGACACTCAATTAATTGAGTGTCTTTTTGATTTTCTTGGTTGAAAGGTGATTCTCAAATGAAAAACCAACCAAGGAAAAGAACCTTGATTGGTTTTAAAGCGACCAGATTAGTGTGAGTATTCGTGATCTTGTTTTGGTTCTTTGAAAAAGCAGAAGTACTCAAAGCCAGCTAGTAAAATTAGCGAAACAACTGCTCCGATGATCCCCGTAGCTGAGTATAAACCTAAAACAGCGGTGATGCCGATTGTAGTAGCAGTAATAATGATGGACCATTTTTGAACTTTGGACAGCTGGTTTAAATGACCAGCGAAGCTAATTGACATTACCCCAGCACCTGCAAAGGCGATGATTCCAACTAAAGCATGTAAAATTATCATTACTATTTACCCCCTCATAAGTGTTATGATACTACCCTAAGCATACCGATTATGAATTAAAAAGACAATCAGATTGAATGAGATTTAATTATTTTTTTAATCAATATGACCTTATTATTACTTAGCCAAATGTTTGTAGCTGTTTGGCTGTATGCGTAAATGGTTCACAGCCGGCGCTCGTCACCCGCACACAATCTTCGATACGCACTCCTGCCACGCCTGGAATATAAATCCCCGGTTCCAGCGAAAAACACATATTTTCTTGTAATACTAAATCATTGCCTTCCATGATGGATGGAAATTCATGTTCACTCATCCCAACACCATGCCCTAACCGGTGAATGAAGTATTCACCGTAGCCAGCTTTGATAATTACATCACGAGCAATTTGATCTAATTGAGCTGCCGTAATTCCTGGTCGCACTGCTGCCTGAGCTGCCAATTGGGCTTCTAAACAAACTTCATGAATCGCTTGCTGTTGTTTCGTTGGTTTTCCCACAGCAACAGTTCGACTAGCATCACTAATATATCCTTCATGTACTGTCCCTAAATCAAACAGCACTAGTTCGTTTTCCTGAATCTTGCGAGCACTCGTATCACCATGTGGTTGAGAAGCATGGGCTCCTGCCTGGATTAACGTTGGAAAACTCATTTCCATCACGCCCCGTTTTTTCAAGCGATATTCAATTTCAGCAGCAACGTCTGCTTCAGAAATCCCTGGTCGCACGGTCTCAAAACCGACTTGAAATGCAAAATCGGCTTCCTGTCCCGCAGCTCGTAACTTTTCAAGTTCATCAGAGGTTTTAACCAAGCGTAGTTGTTCTACTAACGGGGTCAAATCAAATTCAAAAGTTGCTGCCGGAAATTCTGCTTGCAGCGCTTGCAACCGCCCCACTGTTAGATTAGCCTTTTCAATTGCAAAGTGGTGCAATGCTCGGTGCCGACTACGCAAGTGATCAGCAATCTTTTGAAATGGGTGCTCATGATCGAGATAACCTTCCACGGCATAAGGCCACCCTGACTTCTGAATGTCCTCGACCTCAAGCGCTGGCGCAAAAAGGAAGGGATCAGCATCGGGAAATACAAATAACGCTAGAACCCGTTCAATCGGATCGCTACCAAATCCAGTAAAATACTGAATGTCCTCAAAGTTACTGATATAAGCTGCATCAACTTCATGTTGCTGTAGTGATTGCTGTAACTCTTGTAACTTATTCATCTAATCATCCTCCTTTTAAATCTGGTCAAAAGCATAGCACACTACCAAAATTGCTGCTAGGTTACTCAATCAACTTTGCAGTTACAATTAACCGCCGAGTTTCTCCCGGATTACCTGATGCACATGTCACTAAAGTTAAGAGTTTTTGATTTGGATGGTCATCTAAGACCGAAACATCAGTTTCAGGAACAACTTTAATTTGACTAATTTGATAACGGTAATCATGCTTAAGATTTGTAATTGTGACCATCTGCCCTTTTTTTGCTCGGGAAAGCGGTGAAAACAACACGTTTGGATCCTTCATGTGATGGCCTGCCAAGGTATAGTTTCCCTGGCCCATTTTCTGTGACGCTTTCATAGTGCCCGCCCCGATCGTGAGGTTTTGCGTATTTAAGCCTTTAAAGATGGGCAGTTCGATGTTAAGCTCCGGGATTGAAATTTTGCCAATCGCCGCAGTTTGTTTTGCTTTTTGACTTTCTAAAAATGAATCATCAGAGACGGCCTTAACATTCTCATATTTATATTCAGCGCGTTGTTGCTGCCCCCGTTTCACCTCTGAATGAGAGATTTTTTCGACCTTCTGTTGCGATTGATGACTAATCCACCAGCTTTGTAGCTGGGAATTAAATACTAAGCCCAGACCAATCAGCAATAATATCGTGATCAAGAGATCTTTTAATATTCTTCGTAGCCAATGATGTTGCTGTTTTCGTTTCATAAGCGCCCTCCAAGCAAAAAAGCCATTGATATTCAATGACTTTGCATTTACTCGTTATCTTAGCATATAACTAGGTTTATTTACTATGATCTTGCGTATTCCGAAGTAATCCGGCAATCAGTAATCCAACCAGCGCAACTCCAAAGAACGTCCAGTACACCGCATGGAAACCAGCCTGATTAGCCGCTGTCAGTGACTTACCAGCCGCCGTTCCCATTTTTGTAAAGTTAACTAGGATCAGGGTCGCAACCGCAACTCCAGTGGAACCAAGTACTTGTCGCACGGTAGTGATGACCGCCGTTCCGTGTGAAATTAACTGAGTTGGGAGCGAATTAGCACCTAACGTAACCGCTGGCATCATGACAAAGGCATTCCCACCCTCAATTAACATAGCAAGCGCAATCATGATCCAAATCTGGTGAATCGTTAATAGGGCTAATAAACCCCAACCAATTACAATCATCAACATTCCAATCAACATCGTTGGTTTGAAACCGATTTTATCGGCTAGTGTCCCAGTAATTGGATTTAAAATACTCAATAGCGCCGCCCCAGGCACTAACGCCATGCCAGAAATGAAGGGAGTAACGCCCAGCACATCTTGATAGTAAAGTGGGAAAATGATGGTCACTACAATCAGCGAAATATATGAAAATCCAGTTAGTAAGACTGCTAAATCATAATTAAAAACCTTCATCACCCGTAAATCTAGTAATGGATTACTAATCGATAACTGGCGACGCACAAAGAGCGTTAGCAAAATTAGCGAACCAAGCATAATTATTAGTAGTACCGCCCCGTTAGCTTCTAATTTGCCAATCTCCGTAATGCAATACAGTACTCCAATCAAACCAAGCGAGTAGCAAATCGATAACCAATCTAACTTAGTGGCAATTCGAGGCATCACGTCGCGCATGACCAAGAATGAAACACCTAAAATCAAGGTGATCACCACCATAAAAAAGACAAATAATCCCCGCCACGTCGTGTAATTCAACACAATCCCAGAAATAATTGGGCCACATGCTAGGGCCGATCCCATCACTAAACCAGCAATCCCCATGATGGTCCCACGCTTTTCTTCTGGCGTAATCTCTAATAAAACGGTCTGATAGGAAGGAAATAAGACACCAACGGCCATTGCTTCCATCACTCTTCCCACCAGCATTACCCAAAAAGTGGGAGCTGCCAAAATAATCAAAGTTCCGACATCAAAGAGTACTAAAACACTAATAAACAAGGTTTTAAAGCTCAAGTTGTTCAAGAGCCAGGGACTAATCGGCATCGTAATACACATTACAATCATAAAACCAGTGGTTAACCACTGAACCGTATCTGCAGAAATCCCAAAATAATTAATAAGCGTCGGATAAGCCGTTGATAATGACGACTGACTAATCGACATCGTAAACGTTCCAATCAGCATTGTAACGATAAACCAAAATCGCCAACCGGAACTCATTGCCTGTTTCGTTTCCATTTACAAGTTCCTTCCTTTTTTGAATTTTTCCAAAGTTAATTATACTCCATGTTGATCTTTAAAAAAAGGAGACTTTATCAATCGCACAATCATTTAGCTTGCAACTAATCATTAAATAATCGTAATCCTGGTAGCCAATTAACCATCAAAAAAGCCCCCTAAAAATGATTTTGGGGGGCTTGTGGTCATCAGTTAACACCTTTAAAATTGAATATTTCCCTGGATTCGTGGAAAGGGAATCACGTCACGAATATTATCCATTCCCGTTACGTACATCAATAACCGCTCAAAGCCAATCCCAAAACCACCATGTTTGGCTGCTCCATAGCGACGAAGGTCAAGATACCACTCATATTCAGATTGAGGTAACCCAAACTCTTTCATTTTGGCTGCTAAAACATCCGTCCGTTCTTCGCGTTCACTACCACCGATCAACTCTCCAATCCGCGGAACTAACAAATCGGCGGCGGCCACCGTCCGTTGATCATCGTTATCGCGCATATAAAATGCCTTGATTCCACGTGGATAATCAGTCACAAAGACGGGACGCTTAAAGATTTCTTCAGCTAAATATTGTTCATGTTCTGCTTTTAAATCAATTCCCCATGCCACTGGGAACTTAAAGTCAACGGGAGCCGCTTGTAACCGTTCAATTGCTTCTGTATAAGTAATCCTAGCAAATGAGTTTTGAAGGGTTGCTTGTAGTCGGGCTAACAATTGGTCATCCACATTATCATTCAAAAATTGGAGATCTGCACTGGCATGTTGTAATAAATATTCAATGACGTATTTCAATAAGGATTCTGATACATCGAGAATATCAACTAGATTAACAAAAGACATCTCTGGTTCAATCATCCAAAACTCAGCAGCATGTCGCTTAGTATGAGAATCTTCAGCCCGAAAAGTTGGACCAAAGGTATACACATTACGAAAGGCCATCGCAAATGCTTCTACCGGTAACTGTCCACTAACCGTTAAATTAGTTTCCTGACCGAAGAAATCCTGGTTAAAATCAAGTTTTTTATCGGCCGTCTTGGGGGGATCATTCGGATCAAGGGTCGTTACCCGAAACATCTCCCCGGCTCCCTCTGTATCACTACTAGTAATGATCGGGGTATTGACATACACAAAATCATGATGTTGTAAATATTCATGAATTGCAAACGCCGCCTGCGAGCGAATCTTAAAAACCGCATAGAAAGTATTCGTGCGAGGGCGCAGATGCGCAATTGTGCGTAAATATTCCCATGAATGTTGTTTTTTTTGTAGCGGATAATCATTGGCAGCAACCCCGGCAGTCGTGATCGTTTGAGCCTGTAGCTCAAACGGTTGCGGAGCTTCTGGGGTTGGCACCAGCTCCCCTGAAATCGTCACTGCCGAAGCAATCGAAAGTTTCGTAATTTCTGTAAAATTTTCAAGCTGACTGGCTTTGGCAATCACTTGTATATTGCGAATGTAAGAACCATCGTTAACTTCTAAAAAAGCAATTTTTTTAGAGGAACGAATAGTTCGAATCCAACCAGAAATTTGAATTTGATGCTGTTTTTGCCCCTCGTTCGTTGTATATAAATCTTTAACTAAAACATTAGCCATTTGCTACTCTCCTTTTTGGATACAAAAAGACCTCATCACTAGGGACGAGGTCTTCGCGGTACCACCCAAAATTGCCTATCAACTGATAAGCCAGCTCAGTTTTTGATAACGGTCAAAAGCCGGCGGTCTAGTTAACCACAACTTCAGGGTGTTTTTCACTCGAAAACTCAGTTCCGCTCGCACTATCCGAAACTCGCTATCATTTGTTAATCGAACTACTATTCCTGATTAGTCATTTTCAAAAGCAAGTGTACTTGATTTATTTATAAAAAGCAACTTAATTTTTCCGTAAAGCGACACAAGTACCCTCTGGGACCTTGAAATTATCCTGTAACATTGTTAACTTACCTGTGTCGCGATTTCTGGCAAATAACGATAAATTATCACTCTCTTGATTGGCCACTACCACGTAACGCTGATCGCAATTAAAGTTAAAATCACGCGGAAATTCACCACCAGTCGAAATTAGTTGCACCTGCTTAACACTACCATCAGGCTGAATCGCAAACACTGCCAACGTATCATTTCCTCGATTGCTAACGTAAACAAAGCGATGGTCTGCAGAGATGTGAATGGCTGCAGCACCATTATGCGTCGTCCAGTCGGTAGGAATCGTCGAAACAACTTGTTGAACCGTTAGCTGCGCCGTTTCCTCATCATAATCCAACACGGCTAATTCGCTACTCAATTCCCCAACTAGGTAAACTTTTCCGAGTTCTTCCACGTAATCGGCATGACGAGGACCAAAACCGGGACTAGTCTGCATTTGGTTAACCAAGTGTAACTTGCCAGTATTATCTAGATCATAGCAATATAAGCGATCGAGTCCTAAATCACAGACTAGCACCCGTTGGTCAAACAATCTATCCGCATAGTGAGGGTGCGGACCATCTGCCTGTTCTGGTTGTGGTCCGACCATTCCCTGATCCTGAACTCGATCAGTCTCTGTCAGGGTCTGATCTGAATTAATTCGATACACCGTAACCACTCCAGAATGATAGTTTGCACTCAGTACTAACTGACGCGTCTCATCCACCGTTACGTATGCCGGACTGCTACCAGGTTCCATCACCTGTTGCAAGCTAGATGCTGGTAGCGTATTACCATCTAACCCCACCAGACCACCATACGGTTCCGCTTGTGAATCATCCCGATTGATAGCATAAATGACATGCTGGTTAGATTCTGCCAGATAAGTCGGTGAACCCGCTTTTCCGACCAGGGTCAGATTTTGCAGTCGTTCTGTTTGCGTATCTAATTCTACTTGATAAATTCCTTCGCTACTTTTTCTCGTATAAGTCCCAATTAAAAATTTTTCCGTCATCAGTTGCCTCCCGCGATCTTTTTTTGATTATTACATAAAGCCAGCGTGTGGTAAAGTTAGCAATTTTACTAACCAATGTGGTTTTCTTTTAAAATCTGGGCAACCTCAGTCTCCATCTCAGGAGTCCGTTTCCATTCCTCAAACTGGGGAGTTTGCTCCGTTGGCATTGTAAAGTTAGCGTTCAGATAGTGCTCATATTTTTGGACGTGAATTGAGTGCGGGATGTTTAACTGTAGAATTCGAACCTGTTGCAACTGTTTGCGCTCCACCGCTAACTCAGCTCGCCCATTTTGAACCATATTACTGATTTCTAAATACTTAGACCCATCCAACCGGGTGATTTCTTCAATCAAGGTCAAGGTTTCATGACTTTTTAGTGACATACTGATTTCTCCCGTTGCTGTTTTTTCCTACAGATGCTCCCCGACGTTTAGCACTCAGGCGATTCTGCTGATCTTTGAATTTTTCCCACGTGCTCTCCTTGCGATCATGCTTCATAAACTTCGTTTTTTTGGTGTATTTCATGGTTACTACTTCCTAAACGAAAAAAGAATTGCACTAACAATTCTTTTCATAATTATTCTACCGTCACACTTTTTGCAAGATTTCTTGGCAAATCAACATTAAGTCCCTTATTAAGACTGGTATAGTATGCCAATAATTGAGCGGGCAAAACACTTAAAAGTGGTGTTAATAATTCGTCAACATCAGGGATCACAAATGTATCCCCTGCTTCTGAGAGACCTGCTCGCGCAATTACAAACGTCTTCGCTCCCCGCGCCTCCGTCTCAGCCAGATTACTTCGAGTTAAGCTGGCAGTCCGACTAGCAGTAATAATCCCAATCACTGGCGTGCCGGCTTCAATCAAAGCAATCGTTCCGTGCTTCAGTTCTCCGGATGCAAAACCTTCTGCGTGTACATACGAAATTTCCTTTAATTTGAGCGCCGCTTCGATAGAGACCGTATAATCAATGCCTCGTCCGATATAGAAGGCCTGCTGAGCGTTAACAAAAGCGTCTTGGGCTACTTTTTCAATCTGAGCCTTTTCATCAACAATCATTTGCATCCCCTGTGCTACCAATGCAAGTTGTTGTTTCAGATTAAATTGACGTGCAACTGCACGATTAAGGTGTTCTCCGACTGCCTTAGCTAAAATGGCTTCTAAGGCAATTTGGGCAGTGTAAGCCTTGGTTGAGGCAACTGAAATTTCAGGCCCAGCATCTAATAGTAGCGTGAAAGTTGCCTCCCTGGAAAGCGTTGAATTGGCAACGTTTGTAATCGTTAAGCTTGGATAGTGCTGTTGGTTAACATTTACCAATACTTGGCGACTATCTGCAGTTTCTCCACTTTGGGATAGGAAGATAAAGAAGGGATGCTCAGAAAGTAAGGGTTCATCATACGCAAACTCAGAAGCCACCCGAACCTCCGTTGGAATCCCGGTCAACCGTTCTAACTGCATTTTCCCGACTAAACCAGCATGGTAGCTTGTCCCTGCTCCCACTAAGTAGATTCGATCGGCATTTGCCATTGCTTTCAGTAGGTTTGGGTCAAGGACTGTTTGTCCATCTTGACTAAGGTATTTAGCGGAAAGACGTCGCATCACGTTGGGCTGCTCATCGATCTCTTTCAACATGTAATAAGGATATGTTCCTTTATCAGAAGCACTTGGATCAACATTGACCGTAAATTCCCGGCGAGTAACCAGTTGCCGCTTTGAATCATAGATTTGCAGCTGGTCAGCTTTAACCACACAAACATCTCCGTCTTCAATTTCCACAAATTGATGCGTTACATCCAGCATCGCAATCGAATCAGAACAAATCACATTACAATCGGTTCCCCGTCCAATTAACAGTGGGCTCTTGTTTTTCGCCACATAAAGAGCCGTTGGGTCTTTTCGATCCATCATTACCATTGCATACGATGAATCTTTCAACAAACTAATTACCTTAAAAAAAGCATCTGTAGTTGATAGGTGATCGATCGTCACAAACTTGTCAACCAACTGTACAACCACTTCGGTATCAGTCTGACTTTTAAAACTCACTCCTTGTAGGTACTGATCTTTGAGCTCCTGAAAATTTTCAATCACTCCATTATGTACCAGATAAAATCGTTCATCGTCAGAATACTGCGGATGCGCATTTTCAACCGTAACGCCACCATGCGTTGCCCAGCGCGTATGACCAATCCCAGTAGAACCTTGATCAGCAGCAGTGAGTTTTTTTTGTAAATCATTAATACTACCAGTAGTTTTAACTAGATGAGTCTGTTGATCAGCCGTTTCAACAAAGATTCCCGCAGAATCATAGCCCCGGTACTGTAATTTTTCCAGTCCCTGCACTAAAATATCAGTCGCCTTTGGATTGCCGACAACGCCTACTACTCCACACATAATTGTATCCTCATTTCAAATTGGTATAGATGTATATTCTAATTTTTAAGTTTAACAACCACTATAATGGTAGTATTTTGTGAGATTGTTGTCAAACATTTTGCCAAATTGGTCTACTGGTTAAAAAAGAACAGTTAAAAAACTGTTCTCCAAAAAGCTAATTTAATTGTTTAACCACCTGTGCGATTTTTTCAGCGTACTGTTGACTTTCCTCTTGAGTTGGCGCCTCAACCATAACCCGCAGTAATGGTTCCTTCCCACTCGGGCGAACCAAAACCCGACCATTACCATTCATTTCAGTTTCAACCTGATCAATTGCTTGTTGGACCTCTGGATGGTGCAGGGCTTGTTCTTTATCAGTAACCGTCACGTTTACTAAACTTTGAGGATATTTTTGTACTTCGGCTGCCAGTTCAGATAGGGATTTACCCGTTTCTTTCATGATGGACATTAATTGCAAGCTGGTCAGCATTCCGTCGCCTGTAGTATTAAAGTCAAGGAAAACAATGTGTCCTGACTGCTCCCCACCTAAGTTATATCCATCAGCTTTCATCGCCTCGACTACGTAACGATCACCAACTTTAGTTTTGACACTTTGCAAACCATGGGCTTCCATGGCTTTATACATACCGAGATTGCTCATTACCGTAGTCACAATGGTATCTTGTTTTAGTCGACCATGATCATCAAAATATTTCCCGCAAATGTACATAATCTGGTCGCCATCAACAATGTTTCCCTGCTCATCAACGGCAATGCATCGATCACCATCACCATCAAAAGCAATGCCCAGCTGTGCTCCTTCGGCAACTACCTGCTTTTGTAATTGTT
>Ga0068627_1000235_pt1 | contig 11543 bp, 9 predicted proteins | sample InSIn1gowninarea_FD_77430 | JGI IMG/M metagenome (GOLD analysis project Ga0068627, IMG submission 77430) | Clean room microbial communities from NASA Spacecraft Assembly Facility at Jet Propulsion Laboratory, Pasadena, California, USA -... ... | reverse complement strand
CTCTCTTTACAGCTTATCATTATTTTTTCGTAGACGGAAAGGTAAATGGGGTATACGAGAAGGTGATAGCATGTAAGTTTACCTGGCTTCAATTTTCGCCAAATGTTGCCATTGATATGGGCATTATTCTCGACCCAATATCAGTAATGATGATTGTAATCGTGACGTTTGTTTCACTAATGGTGCACGTTTTTAGTTTAGGCTATATGAAGGGCGAGCCAAGGTTTGCCACCTATTATGCATTCCTTTCCCTTTTTACGTTTTCCATGCTGGGACTGGTGTTTTCGTCTAACCTCTTTCAGATCTACATCTTTTGGGAATTGGTGGGTGTTTCATCATATCTCCTGATTGGGTTTTATTTTGACAAACCTTCTGCCGTAGCTGCTTCAAAGAAGGCTTTTATCGTGACCCGGTTTGCTGATTTGGGTTTCTTAATTGGCATATTAATCTTAGCATTTTATGGAGGCACACTAGATATTGCCACACTTATTCAGCGCTTAAAAGCTGCTCAATCTCCGGAGTTGATAAGTATATCTGCTGCCTCTTTTGTTGGTATATCTGCACTAACCTGGGGGTTGGTGCTGGTATTTATTGGCGGTGCCGGTAAATCAGCCATGTTTCCACTTCACATCTGGTTGCCTGATGCGATGGAAGGACCAACACCCGTATCAGCATTGATTCATGCGGCAACAATGGTGGTAGCAGGCGTGTACCTCGTAGCGCGTCTTTTTCCAATATTTTCTATGGATGTAGTTGTGCTAAACCTGGTTACCTGGGTCGGGGCATCATCGGCAATTATTGCCGCAATGATTGCCTGTACGCAGACGGATATCAAACGGGTTCTCGCTTATTCTACCATGTCTCAGATCGGCTACATGATGTTTGCATTTGGCATTGCTAAAAATGGCGGAGAAGAAAGCTTAGGTTATATGGCCTCAATGTTTCATTTGTTTACACATGCATTCTTTAAGTCATTATTATTTTTAGGAGCAGGGTCCATCATCCATTTAGTGCACAGTAATGACATGAAGAATATGGGAGGTTTAAGAAAGATAATGCCTCTAACGCATTTATCTTTTTTGATTGGTTGTTTGGCTATCGCTGGCATACCCCCATTTGCCGGATTTTTTAGTAAAGAGGAAATACTTTTCGCCGCCTTTCAATCAAATAAGGCAGTTTATTGCGTTGCACTTTTTACAGCTGGGCTAACGGCTTTTTATATGTTCAGGCTATATTTCTCAATATTTTGGAATAAGGCACCACAACTGGCACGTGCAGAAGGAGAGGCAGTTAAAAATCGTAGCGAGGGAACCTTTTTAATGAAATTACCCCTGGTCATATTATCGGCATGTGCGGTGCTTGCAGGGTTCGTTCCTTTTTCAAAGCTTGTGACCGCAAATGGCCTGCCTCTACAAACTAAGCTGAACATTTTGTTTTCAGTTACACCGGTTACATTATCCGTTCTTGCCATTTTGTTGGCCGCCCGTCTTTACGCAAAAGAAAACAAGCAACCAGCAAACATTGAGTCGTCGCTAGGAGGGTTTTATAAGACTGTAAAAAGAAAGTTTTACATAGACGAACTGTACCTGTTTGTAACAAAGAAAATAATATTCAAATTTATCGCCCAACCTGCTGCATGGATAGACCGACAGGTAATAGATGGCTGCATGAACGGAATAGCTTTCGTAACTGCAGCCACGTCTAACGCGATAAAAGGAGTACAATCAGGAAGAGTGCAAAGTTATGCGCTGTACTTTTTTGGCGGAATTGCAGCATTAGCAATTCTGTTTGTGTATGTGTGGAGGTAATAGATTTTTACAGCAAAGAACTCCTGCGCTGTTTTCTGGTTTCATATTCAACCGGTGATTCTAAAAAGAATACTTTATGAATTTATCATTGCTAATTATAATCCCACTATTAACCGCCGCCGGTGTTTTGTGTTGCAGGGAATTTAAACAGGTGAGAAGTGTTTCTCTTCTTGGCTCAGTTGTACAACTAGGGATGTCTCTTTTCTTATTACTACAGTATTCAATGCAGCTTAATCGCTCGCAAGAGATGATGTTTCAATTCAGTTACAGTTGGTTCAAACCACTCAGTATTAATTATCATGTGGGTGTTGATGGAATTTCCATTGCTATGATCATGCTTACTGCATGTGTAGTACTAGCCGGAGTATTGATTTCCTGGACAACAGAAAAGCTGGGGAAAGAATACTTTTTCCTGCTTATGCTGCTGAGTATTGGGGCTTATGGTTTTTTTATTTCCCTTGATTTGTTTACCCTTTTCTTTTTTCTGGAGATAGCGGTCATACCAAAATTCTTGTTAATTGGTATTTGGGGCAGCGGCAAAAAAGAATACAGCGCCATGAAACTTGCTTTGATGCTGATGGCAGGGTCGGCTTTAGTGTTTGTGGGATTGGCAGGCCTTTATGTGAACACCCACACGTTTGATATTTTAAAAATTGCTCAGCTTTCCATTCCGGTACAAACTCAAAAAATCTTTTTTCCTTTTGCGTTTGTTGGTTTTGGGGTTTTTACGGCATTATTTCCTTTCCATACATGGGTACCCGATGGTCACTCTTCGGCACCTACCGCTGCCTCTATGTTTCTTGCAGGTATATCAATGAAGTTAGGGGGATATGGTTGTTTGCGTGTTGCAACTTACCTCATGCCCGATGCAGCCCATGCTTATTCAGGTATTATTATTTTGTTGGCCACGATCGCCATTATTTATGGTGCTTTTGCTACCATGATGCAGACTGATTTGAAATACATCAATGCTTATTCTTCGGTAAGTCATTGCGGTTTTGTGTTACTCGGAATTGGTATGCTAACAAAAACATCAATCAATGGTGCAGTAATGCAAATGGTATCGCATGGGTTGATGACCGCACTTTTCTTCGCAACAATTGGTATGATTTATAGCCGAACACATACACGTTTGGTAGCACAATTAGGTGGACTATTGAAAGTAACTCCTTTTATTTCAACTGTATTTGTTATTGCCGGCTTATGTTCACTGGGCCTTCCCGGACTGAGTGGGTTTGCCGCAGAAATAACTGTTTTTATGGGCTCATGGCAAAACGCTGATAAGTGGTATCGCATGGCAACAATACTCGCCTGTGCATCAATCGTAGTAACGGCAGTATACATTTTACAAGCTACCGGAAAAACAATCATGGGCCCGTTGAACAATAATTACCAGGTCTTGAACGACGCGAAGTGGAATGAAAGAATTGCAGCAGGCATCCTGATTATTGGAATTGTAGTAATTGGAGTAGCGCCTTTCCTGATTAATCAACTAATCGGGTCTGGTACTGATGAAATTATGACCAGGGTTTTAGGGGTAGCGAAATAAGTTGAAGAGGAGAATGATTAGTGTGAGCCTCAACAATCAGTAAATCAATACTTATTAAAACAGCTTTTTAAAAGGATGGAATAACACAGTAAAGCCAAACGCTAACCCCTAAACTTTAAACGCTTATATGCTACCAGATTTCTTATTGCTAATGAAACAGGAGTTGATGCTGGTCGTCATCATATTTGTGCTGCTGTTTTTAAAACTGGGAAAAGAAAGGAGCAATGAGCATTATATGAACATTGTGAATGCCTTGTTACTTATTAACCTTGTTGCAGGCTTCATGTGGAGTAGGGAAGGAGCGATGTTTAGTGAAATGTTTCGAACGAACAAACTGATGGTTTTAGAAAAGAACATCCTAAACCTTGCGATGTTGATCATTTCGATGCAATCGTATGTTTGGTTAAAAACACATCATCATGTTCCGGAATTTTACATACTCTTGTTGTCGACAATGCTCGGGATGTTTTTCATGATATCCGGGGGCAATCTGCTAATGTTTTACCTCGGACTTGAATTGTCCACCATTCCGCTTGCGGCCGCCGCAAACTTCGACTTGGCTAAAAGACGTTCGTCAGAGGCAGCAATGAAGTTAATTTTTTCCTCGGCATTTTCGTCCGCTTTATTGCTGTTTGGAATTTCCCTCATCTACGGCACAACTGGTACATTGATTTTTTCGCAAATACCGCACTTTTTAAACAACAATCCACTTCAAATATTTGCATTCATTCTCTTCCTTGCCGGCTTCGCCTTCAAGATTTCAGTTGCCCCCTTCCATCTATGGACCGCCGATGTATACGAGGGGGCTCCCGTCGCTGTCACCTCTTTTCTTTCTGTCATTTCAAAGGGAGCCGTCTTATTTGTGTTTGTCTCAGTTTTGTACACGGTTTTTAAACCTTTAGCAGAGGCGTGGTACAATATGTTATTTATTTTATCGATGCTTACCATCGTTGTCGGTAACTTATTTGCTGTCAGGCAAAACAATTTCAAACGTTTCCTGGCATTTTCATCTATTGCTCAGGTAGGTTTTATTTTAGTTGGTATTACAGCCGGTTCACAATCTGGTGCAGCGTCGGTGGTGTACTTTGTTTTGATTTACGTGTTCTCCAATCTTGCAGCTTTTGGTGTAATATCAATTGTCTCTTCTTCAACCGGGAAAGAGCATATCAGCGACTATAAGGCATTTTATAAGACTAACCCCGTGCTGTCCTGGATACTTACAATAGCTTTATTCTCTTTAGCCGGAGTACCCCCGACAGCAGGTTTTTTTGGAAAGTTCTTTTTACTATTTGCAGGCGCAGGAAAAGGAAATTTTCTATTCATAACCATAGCAGCGCTAAACATGACCATCTCTTTCTATTATTATTTAAGGGTGGTGAAAGCCATTTTTATGGACGAAAATGCTGAGCCAATTGAAAAAGTTTCTATTCCAATAATGCCTCGGCTGGCACTTTATGTTTGTATGACCGGGGTCTTGGCGACTGGCTTCATAGGCTATGTTTACAGTTATATTCATTCAATAAGTAGTGGGATGTAATTCGCGGTTGCCTGGTGATAGATGCATTTACACCCTTAGTAGGGAAGATTATAAACCCTTAGAAACTTAAACCTCAACATGTATGGCTATTAATAAAAATCATGAATTTGAAGATTTAAATGCGGTAAAGTGTGCCATCGTGGAAAAAAATGTGTCGCAGGAAAGAGCTCTTTTTTTAAAAGAGCTGCTGGAGTTTAATAAGTACAATGTGGTAATAGCTGCAAGTCCGCCTCCTAAAGCTGCACCTGCTTCGGCAGCATCAGCCAACATGACTGCGGAGCCTGCTTCGTCACCGACTGCGACATTTATTGTTGGCGTTACAGACGTTACATTTAACCCCATCAACGCGATCTTTGGAAGACTGTTAAAAACGAAAGATGGGCGAACTGTTACACTGGCGTACTGGCAGCAGAAAGAAAGCATAGCAAGCGATGAGATCCCCTATTTTGAGAACAGGGTTTAGAAAGTATGCAATTGAACTGATCGTTTCCGTTTTTTTAATCCATTCGCATTGTCAAATAATCTTTATCCGATTTTTTATGCTAATTAACCTTCAAGGCCAATTACCTTTTATACCTTAAGACTAAAATTAGGACTCACACGCTCCTTTACGACTGCCGAAATTCTTTGGTTATCCCTGATTTCAACCGTTCATCATTTTTCCACCGCTTACCAACTAGTTCCATCTCTTAGTCGCAGTTAATCAGTTCATCTTGTGTGTTTTTTATAGCGCAATAACCTGATTAAACGGTGGCTAAATCAATAGCAATAAATTAACAATACCACTTTTTAATATGTAACTCTTTAAAAATTAACTTGGTTATATTGCTATTAATTAACTCTTATGCCAAAACTACTTCTGCTATCATTCATCTGTATCATCGTGTCGGGTAGTTGCATTGCCCAAAATGCAAAGATCAATGGAACCGTAGAGGACACGATTAATCGAAAGATACTTCCACAAACTACCATCTCACTGTTAAGAGCCAAAGACTCGGTTTTGGTTGAGGTGCAGAGAAGCGATAATAAAGGCGCATTTAACCTTACAAAGCTTGCAAAAGGCCAGTACATCATTCTATTAAGTTATCCGTCGTATGCTGATTACATTGACAAAGTAACTGTAGAGGAGAATGAAAATAAGTCGCTGGGTAAGATCATGTTGACGCTTAAATCAAAAATTTTGGAAGAGGTTTTAGTGAAATCGAAAGTTGCAGCGATGCGAATGAAAGGCGATACAACAGAGTATGTAGCAGATAGCTTTAAAGTGCGGGAAGGGGCTTCGGTAGAGGAAATGTTGCGAAAACTGCCGGGCCTGCAGGTTGACAAAGATGGTAAAATTACAGCCCAAGGAGAAGAGGTGAAAAAAGTGCTGGTAGATGGCGAAGAATTCTTCGGAAACGATCCAACGATGGCAACAAAAAACCTGCAAGCAAAAACGATTAATAAGGTGCAGGTATTCGATAAAAAAAGTGACCAGGCTGTTTTTTCGGGAATTGATGATGGCCAAAAGACGAAAACGATCAACCTTACAATGAAAGACGATTACAAGAAGGGGTATTTTGGTAAACTCGAATTGGCAGGAGGCTTAAATGACCGGTGGAATAATACCCTCATGTTAAACTCTTTTAGGGCAAAACGCAAGCTATCAGTATATGGGATTATGAGCAGTACGGGCAAAACCGGCCTGGATTGGGGAGAACAGGAAAAATTTGGTGAGGGACTTGACATGCAAATGAGCGACGACGGAGGAATATTCATCAATGGGGGTGGACGTGATGAATTTAGCCAATCGTCTTTCCAGGGGCAGGGTATTCCGAGGAGTTGGAGTACTGGCATAAATTACGGGAACAAATTTAACAACGACAAGCAAACCGTAAATGGCAGCTACAGGTATAACAAGTTGATGAACGAGGGAGATGCAAATACTTACTCTCAATTTATTTTACCAGATACGGTCTTTTACCAGAGAGACAATAACAGCTTTAGCAGTAGCAAGCAAAGAAACTCGGCAAACGGAACTTTAGATGTACAGATAGACAGTTTTACCTCAGTAAAAGTAAAAGCCAACGGGTACACTGGTACCGATATGTCGGTAAGCAATTATTTGTCGCAATCCATCAACAAAGCAGGAAATGTAGTCAACAGAAGTAACCGGCTAATTACTTCCAATGGCTCTAACAACAGCTTTAACAGCAATATGATATTGCGCCGACGATTTAAAAAGATTGGGCGAACCTTCTCCCTGAGTTTAATTGAGGAATATCTGCAGACTAAAACAACAGGCTTTTTAAATTCAGCAAATGATTTTTACGACAAAAATGAACTGATCATTAATACTACTAATGTAGACCAGATGAAGTTGTACGATGTAAATACGCTTACTACTTCAGGAAGACTGGTGTATACTGAACCAATCGTAAAAAATCTGTTTCTCGAACTTAACTATGGTCTCAAGGTGAATAACAGCGAATCGAAAAAGCTTTCTTATGATAAAAACAACACGGGTAAATATGAAGCGCTGAACGATACATTCAGCAACAATTATAACTACAATATAGTTACCAATAGCGGTGGAATGGCCTGGAGGTTTAATAGTAAAAAATTGAATGCGGGTTTGGGAAGCGATATTGCTGTTGCTAGTTTCACCCAAGAAGATGCGTTGAAAAATAGTACTGTAAAGTATAGCTACACCAATTTGTTTCCCCGCTCAAACATCAACTACAAATTCAACTCAAATAGCGGTCTTTATTTTTCTTATAATGGCAGCAGCCGACAACCAACCATACAACAAATACAACCTGTAAGAGATAACACCAATACGCTTAACATTTTTGTCGGTAATCCTACTCTTAAGCAGTCTTTTCAAAACAACTTTAATTTAAGCTACAACTCTTACAAAGTGCTGTCTCAGCAGAACATATATTTTTACTCCAATTTCAATACAATAGCGAATGCAATCACTACAAGCCAGCTGACGGCGACTTCTGGCGACAGCGTCGGCAAAACGATTTATCAATATATAAATGTTAATGGCAACTACAACGGAAACATTTCAGGAGGATATTCATTCAAATGGGTTAAACCAGATATCAGGATAAATGTTGGCTTAAACATGAATGTTAACCGCAATAACAACATCGTAAATAAATTAAACAATGTAACGAATAACGAGAGTGCTGGCATAAGAGTCGGTATTAGTAAATATGTAGAAAAGAAATACAGTTTTTACCTCGGTTCCAGCCTCACCTACAATACTTCTAACTCATCCATACGGCGTGATGTAAAAACAAATTATTTCAGTCAAAATCACTTTTTTAACCTTAACTATACACTGCCATGGAAGTTTGAGTTTAACACCGATCTAAATGCTGATCTCCGCCAAAAAAATCAATCCTACCGACAACAATAATAACGTCGTTGTCTGGAACGCCTATATTGGTAGGAAGCTATTCAAAAACGATAAGGGACTAATTAGTGTAAGAGGCAATGATTTGTTGGATCAAAATAAAGGGTTCACAAGATTCATTGGTTCAAACGTAATTACTGAAAACTCGTACACTACTTTAAGGCGGTATTTCACTTTGAACTTTACCTGGAATTTCTCAAAAACACCTGGCGGCGCGCCGGCTAAATAAAATAATTGTATGAAAACAATCTATCTATTCGCTTTCATTCTCATGTGCGCACTTTCATCCCCGGCACAACAAATATTTATCGAAAAAGGGAAAATAGAATTTGAAAGAACGACGAATGTGCATAAACGTTTGGAAGACGACATGGATGAAGAGGATATGAGCTTTTATGAAGGGTTGAAAAAACAGTTGCCGGAATTTAAATCAAGTTATTTTGATCTTTATTTCGATCATGATAAAACCTTGTACGAGCCGGGCCGCGAAGTAGAAGCAGCTAAAAAAGTACCCGATTGGTTAACGGGGCCAGCAGACGACAATATTGTATTCAGCGATTTGACAGCACAAAATTTTAGCAGTCAAAAAACAGTGTTTGAAAATACTTACAATATACAAGACAGCTTAAGGAAGGCGGAGTGGAAAATTACATCAGATACGCGCATTATTGCCGGTTTTCAATGCCGAAAGGCAACTACAACCATCATGGATTCTGTTTATGTATTTGCTTTTTACACAGATCAGATAGTAACGAGGGGAGGGCCGGAATCGTTTTCTGGTTTACCGGGTATGATACTTGGTGTTGCCATTCCTCGTATGCATACTACCTGGTTTGCAACAAAGCTTGTGACAGCTGACCCAAAAATAAGTTTGATTGCTGCGCCTAAAAAAGGTAAGAAAATTAATATCAGTGGATTGAAAACTACCTTGTACAATTCAATGAAGCAATGGGGCAAGTACGGCCAAAGAAACACCTGGAGTATAATGATTTAAGCACCGTGTTTTAACAATCGGGGGGATCGCGGTAGAAAAAATATTAAAACCACACCGACTCGCTTGTAGCAAGAATAGACATGGTTTTAATTAATAGTAAAATCTTTAAAAGAGAAGAATTGTTTCAATAATGTGGATGTTCATTTAAGTTTTTGCATCCTTCTATTAATTTGCCCAATTTATAAGCAAGCGAAGTAGCCCCTTTTCCGTGCTCAATCCACAGCTTCTTCCTTACTCCTTCACTCTTCAACTTTACATTACCGTCTTGTAAGTGAACAATAAAATGGTTTGCGTTGCCAGAGTTATCCTGACAAACCAATATTTGTTTTTCGCCGTCATAGATATAGAAGCTGGGGGGCAGCTGAGACATAGTGTTGAGTTAATTTTTGTTAAAATCAAAAATATGTTAACAAGAAGTAAAAGCGGCAGTGGTTTTACTACGCATTTCTACTATTTTATCAAATAACTGCACATTAACTTGCCTTTGTCCTATTTCAGTTACCAATAAGATTAGCAGTAACTTCTTTTCGTTTACAATACTTCCTCGACTGCGTATCTTTTTACTTGCCTGACGTCTCTTTATTCGGTGTTCTTACAAATATCACAGTTCTGTTTTTATCTGCAGAGCGATGGTTATAATATTCCTCGTAATATCCTTTTGTCATCAGGTCTACCTGGTAAATGTATTTACCATAGTTAATAGCATTTTTTGAAAGTTTACTAACTGCTACGCCAAAAAAGTCTGTATTAGAATAATCGCCGAGTGTATTATTAGGCACTTTTTGTCCGTCTATCCAAACTCCATAAGTTTTTTCATTTTCCCACTGTTCTAATTGTTCATCAGTCGGAACTACGGGCGGAGGCGGAGGCATGTTAGGGATGAACCCTACAATTTGTACAGCCTGTTGTTTTTTACTCATTTTTTTAAAGAGCGTTTCCAGCTTAACTCTGTCTGCCACCGTTAAGTTTGTATGAAAGGCTTTTTTCCCCTTCTTACTCTTTAAATCATATTTGGCTAAGATGCGATTGTATGCTTCCATTATTTCCGGTCCCGCATCCGTTGAACTTGCTGCAATTTCGCGTTTCTGAAAACTACTGGCCTGCTTATCCCGCTGGGCAGCAACTTCAGTTGAAAGTAGAACCATAAGTAAACCAAGGAAAGCAAAAGAATGAATTTTGGAGGTGCCTGTAACTCGTCTTAAAACCATTGTGTTAATCATAACTGCTGTTTTATGTTCTAATACTACTCTAAAGTTTGTACCAACATCAATTGGGTGTCGTGCAAATAGGCCGTTGGCATAATATTAACTTGCCATCATACTAATAAAACTTCATCGCTAATGTGGGTAATTTTTGCTTTAGCCGGCGCGCTTCTGGCAGGTATTGCTGTCGTTCTTACAAAAGCAGGTATCAAGGATATGGATCCTATACTCGCTTTTGCTATACAGTCTATATTTATATTGGTTGTGTCATGGGCCGTTGCCATATTTCAAAAGCCCTCTGCATCTATGGCTAACCTTGACAAAAAAACATGGATATTTTTGGTTTGTGCAGGAGTTGCAACTTGCCTTTCATCCATATTTACATTTCTTGCTTTAAAAGTAGGGGAGGCCTCGCTGACGACATCATTAGAAAGACTTTCACTTGTTTTTGCCGTTGTGCTGGCTGTGATCTTTCTAAAAGAAAAGCTTAACTGGCAGATTATTCTTGGCATCTTGCTGATGATAGGAGGTGCCGTTTTAATAGGTATATCAAGGGAATCGCACTAAGTGTTATACAGGTCTGCCTAATCGTCCTGCACTTCTTTTGGTCTGCTTAGTCTCATCGTTTTCATTAGCTTTACCTCTTGTAAGTCAATTTTACAATGATGAACACTTTAGTATGCATTGAACCCGGAAAATTTGAATATGCGACTGCTGAAAAACCTGAATTAATAAAAGGCCATGCAATTATAAAGATTAAACGCATTGGCATTTGTGGAACAGACCTGCATGCCTATGAGGGAACACAACCATTTTTTGAATACCCGAGAATACTAGGACATGAGTTAGCTGGAGAGTTGGTAGCTTTTGACGGTGCTGATGGCTTCGAAATTGGTGAAGCAGTAACCTTTATTCCTTATTTTAATTGCGGCACTTGCATCGCTTGCTGTAGAGGAAAGCCAAATTGCTGCAGCAAAATCAAAGTTGCCGGCGTGCATTGCGACGGGGGAATGGTGGAATATATTTCAGTGCCTTCTTATTCGCTGG
>Ga0068627_1000234_pt1 | contig 11555 bp, 7 predicted proteins | sample InSIn1gowninarea_FD_77430 | JGI IMG/M metagenome (GOLD analysis project Ga0068627, IMG submission 77430) | Clean room microbial communities from NASA Spacecraft Assembly Facility at Jet Propulsion Laboratory, Pasadena, California, USA -... ... | reverse complement strand
TACACCATCAAGAACTCTCAAAGAACGTTCAACTTCAATTGTGAAATCAACGTGCCCAGGAGTATCAATAATGTTAATCCGATAGTCTTTCCATTGAGCAGTTGTTGCCGCAGAAGTAATTGTAATTCCACGCTCTTGCTCTTCTTCCATCCAGTCCATTTGGGAAGCTCCTTCATGAGTTTCACCAATTTTATGAATTTTACCAGTATAGAAAAGAATACGTTCAGTAGTAGTAGTTTTTCCTGCATCGATATGGGCCATAATACCGATATTTCTTGTTTTATCGAGTGGAAATTCCAGCTGAGTATAAAGATAAAGCTCAAAAGATGCATGATGAATTAGTTGAAGCAGTTGCTGATGTTGATGATGACATCATGGAAAAATATCTTAACGGTGAAGATATTTCAATTGATGAATTAAAAGCTGGTATTCGTCGAGCAACTATTGATTTAAAATTCTTCCCAGTTTTAGTTGGTTCAGCATTTAAGAATAAAGGGGTTCAAATGCTTTTGGACGCCGTTATTGATTATTTACCTTCTCCACTTGAAGTTAAACCTTATGTTGCTCACGATCCTAAGACTGATGAAGAAGTAGAATTAACAGCTGGTGATGATCAACCTTTTGCTGCTTTAGCATTTAAAATTGCAACTGATCCTTTTGTTGGTCGTTTAACTTATATCCGAGTTTATACTGGTTCATTACCTTCAGGTTCTTATGTTTTAAATGCCACTAAAGATTCTCGTGAACGGGTTGGCCGTTTATTACAAATGCATGCTAATCACCGAACTGAAATTCCGGAAGTCTTTTCGGGAGATATTGCCGCAGCAATTGGGTTGAAAAATACTACAACTGGAGATTCATTAACTGATGTTAATCATCCACTGATTTTGGAATCAATGGTATTCCCAGATCCTGTAATTCAAGTTTCAATTGAACCTGATTCTAAAGAAGATCGTGATAAACTAGATGTTGCTTTGCAAAAATTGGCAGAGGAAGATCCAACCTTCAAAGCGGAAACTAATCCTGAAACTGGCCAGACTTTAATTGCTGGTATGGGCGAGTTACATTTGGATATCATGGTTGAAAGAATGCGACGAGAATTTAAAGTTGCCGCAAAAGTGGGTGAACCCCAAGTTGCTTATCGCGAAACCTTTACTAAACAAGCTTCAGCGCAAGGAAAATTTGTTCGTCAAAGCGGTGGTAAAGGGCAGTATGGTGATGTTTATATCGAATATACACCTAATGAAGAAGGCAAAGGTTTTGAATTTGAAAATGCCATTGTTGGAGGAGTTGTTCCAAGAGAATATATTCCAGCTGTAGAAGCAGGATTAAAGGAAGCAATGGCTAATGGAGTTTTAGCAGGATATCCATTAATTGATGTCAAAGCTAAACTTTATGATGGTTCTTATCATGAAGTTGACTCTTCAGAAGCGGCCTTCAAAGTAGCGGCATCAATCTCTTTGCATGAAGCTGCTAAAAAAGCTGGTGCCGTAATTTTGGAGCCAATTATGAAAGTTGAAGTAATTGTTCCAGAAGAATACTTAGGTGATATTATGGGCCAGATTACTGCACGTCGTGGTCGAGTGGAAGGAATGGAAGCTAGGGGTAATGCTCAAGTTGTCAATGGATTTGTTCCTTTAGCTGAAATGTTTGGTTATGCGACAACTTTACGTTCTGCAACTCAAGGTCGTGGAACCTTCACAATGACTTTTGATCATTACGAACCAGTTCCAAAATCTATTCAAGCTGAGATTATTAAGAAAAATGGTGGTAATTCATTAGGCGAAGAATAATCCCAAATGAGTTAATAAATAAAAAAAAGGCCGTTAGGCCTTTTTTTGTGTTCAGGTGTAAAAATAGAAATACTAATAAATAATGGGTTTTTTTTGATAGAATAGTTTTATGACAAAAAATAAAACTTTAATTGAAATTACGAATTTAACTATGGGCTTTGATCAACGTCTTCTGTTTAAGAACTTAAATATGACGATTGACAAAGGAGATTTTCTTTCAATTATTGGACCTAACGGTACCGGTAAAAGTACTTTTTTACATTTATTAATGAAGAAATTAACTCCTAAAGGAGGAAAAGTTACATATATTGGACCAAATTTTGGTCCAAAACAAATTGGATTTGTTCCCCAAACGCGTAACATTGCTGAAGATTATCCTTTGAATATTTTTAGCTTTGTTGGTTTACGTCTTTATGATAATTTAATTCCTTGGTTAACTCGAAAAGATAAAGAAAAGATTCAAGCAGCTTTGAAAAAAGTTCGCTTAACTGAAAAATCTGATAATTTATTATATAGCTCTTCCGGAGGTGAAAAACAGCGAGCTTACATTGCCCAAGCATTAATTACTAGACCTAAAATGATAATTCTTGATGAACCAACCAATGGTTTAGATGAACGTTCTAAAAATGAAGTAGTAGAAATTTTAAAAAATTTACAAGTTAAAGATCATGTTGCTGTTGTTTTGGTTTCTCATGATCCGGATGTAATAAGAAAAAATAGTACCAAAATATTACAATTAAATGGAGATGCGACGTTTGCTGTTGGTGATCAAACTTTAGTGGAGAAAAATAATGTTGAATTCTGAATTTATGTTAAATGCTTTTGTTGCGGGAACTTTAATTGCAGTAGTTTGTGGAGTAATGAGTATTTTTATTTTAATTCGTAAACTACCTTTTTTAACTCATGTTATTTCCGAGATTGGCTTTTCTGGAGCTGCTTTTGGGATATTTGCGGGACTACCACCGATTACCGGAATGTTAATTTTTACAAGTTTAGCAGCTGTTTTAACTAGTGTAGGTGCTAATAAATTTTCTTCTAATGATTCTTTAGTAAGTGTAATTTCAGCATTATTTATGGGATCAGGGGCTTTATTTTTAACATTGGCTCAAGGAAATGCCAGTTATGCAACTAGTTTAATGTTTGGTAGTATTACTGCGATTACTAAAGCAAATGTTCAGCAAATCATGATTGTTGCTGGACTCGTTTTAATAACTACAATTTTATTATTTCGACCGTTAAAATATGACTCTTTTGATCCCGTTGGTTCTCGTTATTCTAGTCTTAACTCTTATGTAATTTCGTTAATCTTTTTAATCATGACGGCTTTTACAGCTAGTGTTGCAGCTCAGATGGTTGGTGCTCTATTAATTTTTGTTTTGTTAACTTTACCAGCAGCAATTGCATTTTATTGGGGACGTAATTTCTTTGAATTAATTGTGATTAGTATATGTTGTGCTTTAATTGGAACATGGGGCGGATTATATTTAACTTATGTGACTAATCTTCCTGTGACATTTTTTATTACATTAATTGAATCAATTTTATTTTTTGGTACTTTACTCGCTAAGAAAGTACTTCAGTAAAATTAATTGTAATTATAAAAAATGATCGAATATTCAGCAGGTAATTTAAAAGACTTAAATTTGACTTTTGAATTTTTAGGTGAAATTAGGTTATATTAATTTTAAAAAAGCTCAAGTATTTTTAAAAAAACTTGAGCTTTTAAATTAATTATAAATTTTTTTACAAAAAACTGTTTTGTTCATTAAATAGTCTTTTAAACCTGATCCTAATCGTTTAATACCCTCAGTAATTTGTTGATCAGTAGATCCTGTAAAATTAAGTCGTGCCTGATTTAGGATATTTTTAGAGGCAAATAGATTCTTTGAAGGAACCAAAGTTACATTTTGTTTAGGAAGTAAATATGAATTTAAAAATTGATTCATATCATATTCATCTGGTAATTGAAGCCAGATAAAGAAGCCACCATCGGGGTTATTAAATTTTACAGAATCAGGCATGTAATTAATTAAAGCCTGATGCATTACCTCTTTTTTATGCCGATAAACTCGATGAATTTCAGAAATGTGTTGATTTAAGTCATTGTCTTCGAGGTATTGGTTCACTCCTTGTAAAATCAAATTGCTACTTTCAATATCACAACTATTTTTTAAAGCATTAAGATCTGATAAAATTTCTGGAGAGGTCACCAACCAACCTAAACGTATGCCAGGAGCTAGGATTTTACTAAAACTTCCCACATAAATTACTCGATTTTGCGTATCAAATTGTTTAATTAAAGGTAGTTGAGTGCCCGAATATCTTAAATCGCGATAAGCACCATCCTCGACGATCATTACATCATATCGGTTTGCTAATTTAACTAAGGCCTTTCTTTTAGCTACAGACATCACTGTACCAGTAGGGTTTTGAAAATCAGGAATGGTATAAATCATTTTTACTTCATGATGTTTTAGAACATGTTCTAAAACATCTAAATTAATGCCATCATTTTCTACAGGAATTTCATAAAAACTAGGTTCTACTGCATCAAAAGCCGCTAATGCGCCTACATAAGTTGGGCCTTCGACTATTAAACCATCTCCTGGATCAATTAATAATTGAGCGATAAGACTAAGAGCTTGTTGCGCTCCTTGAGTTAATAAAATTTCACTGGGTTGAGTTAGAAGTCCTTCTTTTTGCATTTTAGATGCTAATTTTTCGCGTAATGGCAGAAATTGTTTACCTGCGTATTGTAAAATTTGAGGGTCATCAGAAATAATTACTTTTTGAAGAGCATCAGCTAATTCCTGACGAGGAAATAGATTAGTGTCCGGCAAGCCACCAGCGAAAGAAATAGTTTGAGAATCACGAGTTTTAAAGATATCATTAAGTCCAGAGTTAATGGTTAAATCAGTACGACTAGAAAAATTCATAATTTGTGTGCTCCATAAAATTTATTAATTATATTTTAATGACGTTTAACCATGAAGTAAAACTCAACTATTTCATTTTAAGATGAATATAATTCATTTAAAGGAGGGATTATGACTAATTTTAGTTATCGGGTTTTTAGTACCGTAGTTAGTAAGGGTACATTTGTTCGAGCATCACAAAGTTTAAATGTAACCCCAAGTGCAGTAAGTCATAGCGTTAATCAATTAGAAAAAGATTTCGGTTTTCCTTTACTAATTCGAAATCGGACTGGCGTTGAATTAACCGAGGATGGTAAAGCATTACTACCAGTAATTCAAAGTATTTTAAATTTAGAAGATCAGTTACAACAACTTGTTGGTAATATTAACGGTAATAATCAAGGAAAGGTTCGAATTGGTGCTTTTTCTTCTGTATCGACAAATTGGTTACCCGGTATTATCCGTAAATTTAAAGAACAATTTCCTCAAATTGCAATTACTGTAATTCAAGGTAGCTTTAATCAAATTGTGGATCGAGTTAAGCAAGGGCAAATTGATATCGGTTTTGCTTCTTTGCCAGTGGTTGAAGAAGTATTTGTTGAGCCTTTAATTCGTGATCAAATTTATTGCGTTACTCCTAAAAATTTCATTCCAAGTAATCACGTATCAATTACTGATGCTGATGTGGCGCAACAAACTTTTATTTTGCAACAAATTGATTATGACCGTGATACTAAAAGAGCACTAGATCGTTATCATGTATCCCAAAATTCTTTGAACTATTCAATTGATGACCCTTCTATCTTAGCAATGGTAGAATCAGGATTAGGTTTAGGAGTTTTACCGCAGTTAGCTCTAAAACGGATGCAAGGAGAATTTAATGTTTATCCCTTTGAAGAAGCTTTTTATCGCACCTTATGTTTAGTTATTAATCCTACAACTTTAAAATCACCAGCTGTAGTTAAAATGAAAAAGGTTATTGAGCAATATTTATCGGAATTTTATAGTACAAAATATTTAGGACAATGATTAATTTTTATATTTAATGAATCAATATAAATTTTTAGAATAAAAAAATATAAAAAAGTATTTAGGTGAATTAAATTGTTGAGTGAAGAGTAAATTATTTTTTTTTTGACGCTAAAGTATATTTAAGATAATATATTTTTCGGAGGGAATTATGAAAAATAAAAAAAATAAAATTACTTTTCTTTTAACAATAATCTTATCATTAGTTTTAGTTTTAACGGGGTGTGGGCAGTCAAACAAAAAAGCTTTAACTAAATACTATGATCAGAAAGTTAGTCGCAAGCAATATACTACAAATTTTGAGATAAAGTTTGAACAATTTGATCTTCCTAATTCAGCTGAAACTGACGAAACGGTTGCTACTGCTTTACAAATCCTTAGAGGGGTTAATATTAAAGGTAAAGGCGACGTAGTTGATCAAGATAATAAAATCAATGTAACTATGAATTTAGCAGGGCGATCGTTACCTTATGTTTTAATTTTAAAAGATAATAAAATATATGCTGATTTTAGTTCACTTCTTAAATTTGTTAATAATGATGCAATAGTTGACAAAAATAAACTTGAAGGTAAATATGTCGATATGAACTCCCTTATTAAATTCATTGATGAAAATCAAACTGCTTCTTCAAATGTAAATTTAAAAAAAGAATATGGAGAGCTTTTGAAGATTATTAGCTCATCAAAAATAGCAACAGCTCAATTTAAAGCTGTTAAAGATACGATTGATCAATTACCTGAAAAAAAAATAACTAAAAAAGATGGAGTTATTACTGCGACTTTAGATAAAAAGGATCTCCTATACTACTACAAAGATTATTCAAAAGAGTTAAAAACAGCTTTAGGCTATGATTCTTCTTTTGATAAAGCACTTAAATCTGATGCAGAGAAGATTTCTAATGCAAACGGTAGCTTTAATTATACAATTAACTTTAATCAAAAAAAATCTAGTTTTAATAATTATTTAGTAGTGAAGCCTAAAGAAGGCGGAAAGATAAAGCTAAATATCCGTTTAACTGATTCAGACTTTAACGGTGAAATTAAAAAACCAGCCGCTAATTCAATATTAGCAACTAAGGATATTGTTCAAATAATAACTAATCTAATGAAGTAAAAACTTAAAAAATAATTATGAAAAATTTTTACTATTAAAAATATTTTTAGATTATTGAATATTCTAAGCCTAATTCTCGTTCTGAGTTAGGCTTTTATACATATTAAGTTAAAAAAATTACGATGAAAATTATGAAAACAAAAAAAGTAGCAAATATTTTTATTTTCATAATTTTAGTATTATTCCCTCTAGTATTAAAACGCAATTAACAAATCTCATAGTAAAACTGAGATCTCGCTAATTGATTATAATGAATTTAAAAATAGGTATATTGTATTCAATTCTTTAGCCAAAATAGTAGAAAATTATGAGAAAGAAAGTGATAATAATACAAAAGAAGTAAGTAAAAATTTAACCATTAAAAGCATGATTTTATTAAAAATCATGCTTTTTTAGAGCGTTAGTTTTTCTGATCTGAGACTAAAATACTTTTCAACATAAAAAAGCTTCCATATTACTGGAAAGCTAATTGGCTAATTACTTCTTTAAAATATCAATAATCTGATCATAGGTCTGTTTTTGCCAATTAAGATAAGTTAGTTGTTTAGGTTTCATTTCTGTAACTTGTAAAATTGGAATCTGATAATATTTTGCTGCTTGCTTCAGATTTTGAGTCGTATTGTTAACGACTTGAATATTTTCTACATAAAAGGCAACTTTATGATTTTTAAAATCGTTAATGACTTCCTGTGCTGATTTTACAGAAGGATCAGCGCTACTTTCAATTGCATGAGCAAAAGCTTTATTATTAACTCTAAAACCCAGGTTTTCTAAAGTATAATCTAACACTGGTTCGCTAACATCAACTAAATTATTAGTTTTTAGCTTTTTGATTTGAGACATTTTAGTTTCTAGAATTTTTAAAGAATTACGATAACTTTTTGCATTTTTTTTAAAATATGCAGCTTTTTCTGGCTTCATTTGACCTAGTTCAATTGCCAGTTTATCAATAAATTTCAGCATTTTATAGTAGTCAAACCAAATGTGGGGATTGACTCCACGTTTAAGTCGAAGTACATCTTCTAAAACATCCCAAACTTCGTTATCTTGACGTTCTATCATTCTTTTGGCACTTTTGACATTAGTTGCAATTTCTCTTTTGACTAATTCTCTCATTACAAAAGGTTTAAACAATTCTAATGCCATTGGTCTTGGTAAACCACATTGAGAAAACTTCAGCGTTGGTCCAACATCAATTACTGAACGGCCAGAATAGTCAACCCTTTTACCCAAAAGATTTTGACGAAAACGTCCTTGTTTACCTTTTAGCATATGGCTTAATGATTTCAATGGTCGATTACCTGGTCCAGTTACAGGTCTTCCACGACGCCCATTATCAATTAAAGCATCTACAGCTTCCTGAAGCATTCGTTTTTCATTTTGGACAATAATTCGTGGAGCATTAATTTCTAATAATTTTTTTAAACGATTATTTCGATTAATTACACGACGATAAAGATCATTTAAATCACTTGTAGCAAAACGTCCTCCCTCAAGCTGTACCATCGGTCTTAAATCTGGTGGAATAACTGGAATTGCATCCATCACCACCCATTCTGGACGGTTACCAGAAGTAAGAAAAGCTTCCAAGATATCAAGTCTTCTAATATCACGAACCCGCTTTTGACCACTTGCATCTTTTAATTCTTGTTTTAATTCAGTAACAGATTTTTTTAGGTCAACTTTCTTTAAAAGATCTTTGATTCCTTCTGCACCCATTTTGGCAACAAAGGCATCTTTACTTTCAAAGCTATGTGCTCCAAATTTTTTCAAAGCTGCCACATAGTCGGACTCTGATAATACTTGATCAACTTTTAAGTCTGTTTCTTTAGGATCCGTAACTACTTTATAAAATTCAGCTTGCTTTTCCCGATATTCTTTCTCAGTTAAAATTTGTTTTTCTTCAAGATTAGATTGTCCTGGTTCGATTACAATATAAGCAGAAAAATAAATTACTTCTTCTAAAACTCGTGGAGAAACATCAAGAATTAATCCAATTCGAGAAGGAATTCCTTTAAAATACCAAATATGAGTAACTGGAGCCGCTAATTCAATATGACCCATCCGTTCACGTCGAACTTTTGAACGAGTAACTTCTACACCACAACGATCACAAACAATTCCCTTATAGCGAATTCGTTTGTATTTACCACAAGCGCATTCCCAATCTTTAGTAGGGCCAAAAATTCGCTCATCAAACAAACCATCTCTTTCAGGTTTTAAAGTTCGATAATTAATCGTTTCTGGTTTTTTGACTTCGCCGTAGGACCAACTTCTAATTTTATCGGGAGAGGCTAGCCCAATCTGCATACTGTCAAATTTATTAACATCGATCAATTATTTTGCTCTCCTTTCTCAGTTTCATCTGAAACTCCCAAAGCTTTCTCCAATTCATTAGCAGCTTTTGCATCATCACTTTTTATTGGAGCTGCCTTCGAATGATCCCCATTTTCCAAAATCGCTTTTTGAACCGCAATTTCATCAGCATATTTTTGTAATGCATCTACTACAACATTTTTGGAACCATCATCATCCATATCTCGCAAATCAATTTCACGTTTTTGAGAATCTAATACTTTAATATCTAGTCCTAAGGATTGCAATTCTTTGATCAAAACTCTGAATGATTCCGGAACACTAGGGGAAGGAATACTCTCACCTTTAACAATTGCCTCAAAAGTTTTTACTCGACCAGTAACATCGTCAGATTTATAAGTTAAAATTTCTTGTAAAGTATGAGCTGCACCATAAGCTTCCAAAGCCCAAACTTCCATTTCACCAAAACGCTGACCACCAAATTGAGCTTTACCTCCAAGTGGTTGTTGCGTTACTAAAGAATATGGCCCAATCGAACGAGCATGGATCTTATCATCGACCATGTGAGATAGTTTCATATAATACATAATTCCAACTGACACTCGATTTTCAAACGGTTCTCCTGTACGGCCATCGTATAGATAAGTTTTACCATCTGCATCCATTCCGGACTTCTTAACAATATTCCACAAATCTTTATCGGTTACACCGTCAAAAACGGGAGTAGCAATATCAACACCCAATTTTTTAGCTGCTAATCCAAGATGTAATTCTAATACCTGTCCAATATTCATTCGTGAAGGTACGCCCATTGGTGATAAAAGGACATCAATTGGTGTACCATCAGGCATATACGGCATATCCTCTTCCGGAACTACAATCGAAACTGTACCTTTATTTCCATGACGTCCAGCCATCTTATCGCCAACTTGAATTTTTCGTTTTTGTGCAACAAAGACTCGAACTAACATATTTACTCCTGGTGGTAACTCATCACCAGCTTCACGAGTAAAAATTTTAACCTTTTGAACAATACCGTCACCACCATGAGGAACTCTTAATGAAGTATCCCGAACTTCACGTGATTTTTCGCCAAAAATAGCATGAAGTAATCTTTCTTCTGCCGATAATTCGGTCATTCCTTTGGGAGTAACTTTTCCAACCAGAATATCACCCTCACGAACTTCAGCACCAACACGAACTACTCCTAGCTCATCTAAGTCTTTCAAAGCATCTTCACCGACATTAGGAATTTCACGAGTAACTTCCTCTGGTCCCAATTTAGTATCACGAGATTCAGAAATATACTCTTCAATATGGATAGAAGTATAAACATCATCTTTTACTAAACGTTCAGAAAGAATAACGGCATCTTCATAGTTGTACATATTCCAAGTCATAAAAGCAATTAATGGATTTTGCCCTAAAGCTAATTCACCATTGGACATTGCTGGACCATCAGCAATAATTTCGCCTTTATCGACTTTATCGCCCTTACGAACAATAGGACGCTGATGGTAGTCTTTACCAGCATTTGAACGACGATGAATCATTAATTTATAGGTATCTAAGGTATTGTTTTCCCGACGAACTCGAATTTGATTAGCATCAACATATTCAACAGTACCTTTATGCTCCGCCAACAATGCTAAACCTGAATCATGAGCGGCAATATATTCCATTCCAGTACCTACAATTGGAGCATGTGGTTGAATCAGAGGTACTGCCTGTCGTTGCATATTAGCTCCCATTAAAGCTCGATTCGAATCATCATTTTCCAAAAACGGAATACAAGCAGTTGCTACTGCAACAACTTGTTTTGGAGAAACATCCATATAATCAACATGCTCTGGAGTGGTTTCAATATTATCATCTTTATGTCTAGCTAAAACGTTACTTTCAATGAAACTTCCATCAGCTTTTAATGGTGAATTAGCCTGAGCGATGGTATAATTATCTTCCTCATCAGCAGTCAAATAATCAATTTTATCAGTAACTTTATGAGTTTTCCAACTAACCCGTCGATAAGGGGTTTCGATAAAGCCATATTTATTAATTACCGCATAACTAGCCAAACTATTAATCAATCCAATATTCGGACCTTCAGGAGTTTCAATAGGACACATTCTACCGTAATGAGTATAATGAACATCACGTACTTCATATCCTGCCCGATCTCGCGTCAAACCTCCTGGTCCCAAAGCACTCAAACGTCGTTTATGAGTTAATTCGCCAAGTGGGTTAGTTTGATCCATAAACTGTGATAATTGAGAAGAACCAAAGAACTCTTTAATTGCTGCAACTACTGGTCGAATATTAACTAATTGCTGAGGAGTAACTGTCAGCGGATCTTGAATTGACATGCGTTCACGGACAACACGCTCCATT
>Ga0068627_1000233_pt1 | contig 11569 bp, 12 predicted proteins | sample InSIn1gowninarea_FD_77430 | JGI IMG/M metagenome (GOLD analysis project Ga0068627, IMG submission 77430) | Clean room microbial communities from NASA Spacecraft Assembly Facility at Jet Propulsion Laboratory, Pasadena, California, USA -... ... | reverse complement strand
TATAAAAGAAAAAAGAAAAAAATTATTATAGTATTTACTAATAAAATATATTTTCACTTTTAAATGATTGATCTATATTTTACTATAACTTTAAAATTTTAGTTGAAACTATTAAGGGAATAATAACACATTATAATACCCAATAAAATCTCAAGGATAATGTTTTTTTTTTTCTAAGTATGTTTAATCTATTAACAAAGGAGATAAAATTATAGCGAGACCGCGGTCTGAAACATTGCCCTGCTTAGAGGCAAAGGTGTCAAGATATACATGGAATGTGACTGTTCCAGCACAGGGAGCTCAATCTTGCATCTTTTTCTGGGTTTACAAAAAGTAAAAAGATTTGAAGTGCCGTTCACCATCTGAACAAAAACATGCCCAGTAGTATGGGCCACCTGTCAAACTATCATAACATGAAAAAACAAGCTAAACATCAGGGGATTCTTCAATAATCTGGCACCAACCTATGTCATAAATGTTTCCTTCAAGAGTTGCTACTGCATTTGATGGTCGAGGGTCATCCGTCGCCACGTCCCCGTTTGGAGCGTTCCTTGCTGGAGCCTCAGGAGCCTGCATGGGCTCTCTGCCAATCTTCAATTGGATGTTCGTTTCCCAAGCAGAAACATGTACTGGGCCTTCCTAAGGAGCACTTGGTCCACCCTTTTGGGATTCTTCCTGAAAAACCACTGTAATATGCGCCATAATTCTTGGTCGATTTAGCCTGCTGCAGAAAGTAAAGATCGCCGAGCCATGAGTGGGATTCCCTCTTCCGCTTCGCGTGTTTAGATGATGCCCAACAGAGAAGTTGCTAGAGGGGGAGGTCGACTCAGTGGATGGGCTAGAAGGCACCCTCCTGTGCTGTCCCCGACGGGACCTCATACGATGGCGATGTCGAGGCATCGGGACGTCCAAAACAGTGTTGAGTGAGCGAGGCAGAAAGGCGATGAACAATGATCCAGCCGAGCACGTGACTACAAGGACCAAGCTATTTAATAACTGGAGCACTACAATTCGCAGGCCTGGTGCCTAAGAAATCAACCGAAATGAGGACAGAGGTTGCTTTGTTGTGCGTTCCGAGCTTGCAGACAGCGTCGCCCCTTCGTTTAAGCTACCATTTTCACCAGGGAGGATGAGACTCTCATATCCTTTGCCAAGCTCAGAGTTCCAACCATTTTTTGGAGTGTTCTATGACTGAACCACCAGGAATTACACCCCCGCCAGTTCGCAATTGAGCTTTAAAACCTTAATCCCCTACAGGTCTCGAAAATCATCCACATTGAATGCCGCAGTGAATGTTGCCAGGGTGTGAAGCAAGCCATCACGTGCGCGCACATGGACCATGGTGCAGGATAGGGGTGGTTGAAATAGAGCTGATGTACTTCGAGCAAATGAACTCTGTATTAACCATTTTCCCAGACCCTTCATTAATTTGCCTGTTGGTGGTGCTGTGCCGCATGGGCATGTGTTGAGCTGCCTGGAACCACCTCTGTCCTATCCATAATATGATCTGTCTAAGCACCCGCATCCGAGACTCAAGGATAATATTACATTTGGATGACTTTACTAAAAATATATTTTATTTTGTATAGTCTATCTTTGTAAATATTACTTTTAGAAATGATATAAAGGATAACATGATTGACCGAAAAGAATATGAAACCGACAAAAAGGAAATGGTGTTCCAATAGAAAGTCACTCCTCATTACATCACATGAACCCCATCTTTCCATCACATGAACTAAATAAAACTTGTCCAACGCTTTTGATTTAGAAACCACTACGAAAAAAACAATAATGGCTAAAGAATGTCTACCTTTTTATGTTATGGAGGCATTGAGGCTACGTATTATCACTGTGGCGAAACCGTAAGATTTCTCCACACTCGTGAGAATTCACAGAGAACGGGTAGCTTCTTTTTCATCATCATTCTAAAGTGTAAGTACTACTCACTACTCATATTTTTTAGTGTCCCATTTTCTCTCATGGGAACTAATATTGAAGAACTCAAATTTATTGAGAGTAATTCAAGTAGACGAATGGAACATAGACGTCACCTTAGTCACAAAACCTTCTGTTTTAATGTTAATCAAGCATTAGAGATAAATCATGACTCTATTATAGCTATCCATAAGCGGAAATCAACAAAACGGATTTCTTAGGCCTACTCCATAGAGTAGAAGTGAAAAGAATTCCCATGGAAATAGTAAGTAGATATAGGAGATATCCTTTGTTTATTGTGTGGGGAAGTGATTGAGAATTGCATTCCTACTATATGGTTGGATTAGTTATACTTTAGGGTTGGATTACTTATAGGAGTTATTTGTGGTGAAAAACTTAGTTGAGGTTGATAGAAATTAGGTTGGTTTGACGGAATTATAAGTTTTATAGTTTGTTTTTGTTTGGTTTTGGTGACTCATAGATGTTCTATTTATTTACATTTTTACAATCTATTTCAATTATGTATTTGAAGACGAATGAATCATAATGCATATGTGTAAAATCTATCTCTATTTTGAAGATGAATGAATCATAATGCATACATGTTATCTATTTATGAATTTAAAGGGCACAAATCCTTATTGTAATAATTAGTTTATGCTTTTCAATTTTTATCGTATTTACTTAGTTGCACTCATGCATGTATTCTAATTATGTTGGTTTATTACACACCTCAAATTTATATTCTATAATGTGATGTGTGTTTCCATTTTATGGTTACTAACTTATGGAAGGGAATGTTACACACAAATTTTCATGCTTGTACTTTTCTTTAAACTTGGTATTGGAAGAATACATAATTTTCTACCTCACACTAGGGATAAAATATGGTAGGTAATATATTCCTTAAAATAGTTGATTTTTCAACATTATGTGTTCCCCTTAGGTATTCACGTTAATATATATCTATCACCATTACTAACCTTGATATTTTGGCACCACTAAAGAGAGGAATCTTATTAGACATGCAACATACACGAATTTATTAAGTATGAAAAACTTGTTAGGATGTCGGGAATATATAATCCATAAACCATGGTGGATATTCCAATGGACAATTATCATAATAGATCTGATAAAAAAACCAAAGTCTATAGTATAAGAGTCAATTTCCTTTAATTCCAGATAATCTTAACAATTTTTTTTCTACTTATGTATGTAATAGATAAATTGTGGAAAATATAGAAAAATAAAATGCAATCATACAATAGCCACTATGAACACAAAATATCTTGTAAGAAACTGCTATACGATAAAACCTTGTTGGAAGGTGAGGCTACTCTACTTTCTCTTCCTCTAGAATGAAAATAATGCATGTATAAGAAGGTACTATTTGTGGAGTTACCTAAGACATGTAACCTCATATGCTAATACAAATACTAAATCTCTCAAAAGCATAAGATTTTTATTTAAGAAATGTAACCCATCTAATTCTTGTGTAGTCATCAAGAAGCAACATAAAATATCTCTCGGATTTCAATGTATGTGTCCTAGTTGGTATGCATATATGTATATGAATGAGTTGAAATGGATTGGATGTGGAGTATTATTTTGTTTTAAAGAAAACCATGGTCAAATTTCCGCGTTAACATGGCTTACATATGGTATTATCTAGTGTTCATCATTTTGACATATCTATTACTATTTACACTCTTCTTATTTTTATTTGATTATCAAAGCTTATGTGACCCATCCTTCTATACCATAACTAACTCTCATCCATTTTACCCATACAACACTTTTCTCCTTTTACTCCAAAAAGAATATACACATTGCTTAAAGTCCTATTTTACTTTGCTACTAGTTTTCATGCTTTTTATTTGCTAATATAACATCATTTAGAGTGAAAAGTGAGATCATATCCTTTATCAGACACTTGACTGACACGTAGGATATTGTGTCTTGTACCTTCGATATATAGGACATTTTGAGCTTTAGCTTTTCCATTGCCAATATTGATTGTTCCTTTTCCAACTATTCTTCTCTATGCATTGTCTCTAAGTGCTAATCTACCTCCATCTTCTTCTTTTAGACTAAGAAATTTACATTGATGTACTTCCTTGTGCCCTGAGCATCCACAATCAACATTCCATTTTATTTCTTGGTTTTGAGCATAGAATGTAATATTGCATTGTTCATGCTTCTCTTGCTTAATTTTCCATATTTTTTAGTATTTTTCCTTATGCTTGAGCATGCCTTCTTCCATTTATTGATTTAGAGACCTAACTAAGTTGTTTCTACAACATTGTGCATTGTGTCCCTAGTTACAACAAATATCATTCAAATTGATTGAATAGAGGATGAAATGGGTTATAATTTCTAACTGCATTTTCATTCAAACTTCTAGGATTTCTCTTCACATAATCATTCCTTGAATTCTCATAGGATAATTTATTTTTGTTTCTCCTATGAAGATATCTACAATTTATTTCCTTATGAAAAAAATATTATAGACATGAAAATAGCCCAGGAAGATATTTTGGTACCTGCAAGAGAAGAACCTCCTTGAGGAAATACATCTTTTGATCATGTTTGGATTGAAGGAAGATTTGGGTCTTTAATGCTTCTTCGCATTGTTTCTAAATTTGTTGATACAATCATGCTTTTGTTGAATGTTAACTTCATTCTTGATGTTTTTTTCATCACTGAAAAAGTTCTTGAGTACATAGGTAAATCTCTTAGGCTCTTATTTTCATTTTTTTTCTAATGTGTTTGTGGTTCACTCCTCCTTGGGGTTCTCATGATTAGATATGCCTTGATAAAAAGAGGCATTTGGTAGTTAATAATACGATCTAACATCTCAATTTATTTTATAGATTTTAAACTTTGGTTCTCTTGAACAATTGCTTTCTCTAGTTCCTTTCTTAAGGAAACAAATTCAATTTCTATTTTCCCAAAATGTTTTTCCTTTTTGTTTTAGCTAATTGTCAGTATTTGTTTCATTCTTTTATCCTGTTCTACTTCATTTTTTTGAGAGTGACCCATGCTTCATCACAATCTTCATTATCATATTTTTGCAGATCTTCTTTTAGCTATTTCATCTTTTTACTTAGATTTTTTATTGCTTCTAAGGCATATGCAAACTCTCCTTGAATATCTACCTTCCCTTCAACTTCTTCCTTAGAATATTTGTTTTCTCTTTGATATTTCTGGTCATTTCATGATTATTGCTAGTTATCAACATAAGTTCTCCCATGTTATCATCAAACACACATTCATCACCTTTATTAGATGAATCACTATTCCTTTTGGAATAGAATCTCTTTGTACACCCCCCACATTAATGATGATACTTATAAATTTTTTGTGTAATTGAGCATATCAACATAATATTTGATCACTTACTTGGAAACTTTATATTAATATAATAAAATAATTTGTAGTAAAGTTATTTCATTATCTGATAATGGTACCTAAGGGTATGAATGTGTGTTTAATAGTGATTTTCAAAGTCTCAGAGAAAATATCCATTTCTTCTCTCTTTGTGAGTTTTGTTATATTAATATAATAAAACACTCAATGCCTTAATTTAATTATTTGAACTTCGATTTGGATGATACTGTATATCCTTCTAGTATAAGAATTCCATAGCCTACTGCAATAATGTGAGTCAATGAGCAAGGACTAGAAGGTTTGGTGGTCTAGCAGGTAGTGGGAGGTTGGGCATCATTGTGCAGAGAGCGATGGCGATGAAGGAGAGGAAAACGACTCCAGTGGGTGACTTAAAAGTGTTGAGTGAGACTTGGATTTTTCTCCTAAAATATGGGTGGCTAGTGAGGTTAAGGGTTTGGTGGTCCTTAAGGAAATGGGATGTTGGGCACTACTGGGAAGGGAGAAATGGTGATGAGGGTGTGATAGAAGACTCTGGTGGGCATGTTAGGAAACCAACTCACAAAAAGATAGAAAAGATAGATCAATGCCTTAGAATTCAACCTCTTCGAGGGGGCAACCTCCATTACATCACGAAAATGAACAATTCTTGGATGATACAAATGACTAAACCTCCCTTCTATATATAGGAGTCTAAGGGGCCATAATATAATCAAGCTGACATAACAATAATAACATAAGGGCACAGTAATAACAATATGGGGACAATAGGGGAACAATAATAACAATAAGGGATACAATGACAATAGTAATGGGGGAATCACTAGTATTATAGGGACCTAATATGCCCCTCTCCTTACGGAAAGCATTGTCCTCAATGCTTGAGTAGTTCTGGATGCTTCTGTATAAAATTCTTATCCCCCCGTGTGGGATCATCAGTGGATTAGTTCTTCCACTTGATGAGATACTCCAAAATTGATCGATTTCATAGCTGTCAGGTTCTTGTTTCTGTGACTGCTCCCAGTTCCAATATGATTTTTCCTTCCTCGTCAAGTTCTGACAATATTGTTTGAACTAGGAGCTTGTCACATATAACATTCTTTAAACATGAAACGTGGACAAATGGGTGCACTCGAGAAGCTGCAGGAAGCTACAATTTGTATGCCATAGTACTAATCTTTTGCAACACCTTGTACAGACCATAATACATTGGTGATAATATATTATCCTTCTTAGCTTTCTTGAGGGACATTTGTTTATATGATTGTATCCGTACAAATACCTAGTCACCTACATCAAAACTTCTTTCGCTGCGATGTTGATCTACCTGTTATTTCATTCTATTCTGCGCCAGCATGAGGTTATCCTTTAAGATTTGGAGAACTTGTTTTTGATGCTCGATGTGATGTTGCACTACTTGAATCTTAGAATTTTCTCTTAAATATGATGTGATAGATGGTGGATGATGTCCATAAAGTGCCATAAATAGGGTCATTTTTGCTGCAATATGGAAGGAAGTGTTATACCACCATTCAGCCAGAGGCAACCATTTGACCCATTGTGTATGTTTATCAGATACAAAGCAATAAGATATCCTTCCAAACATTTGTTTACTATCTCAGTTTTCCCATCAAATTGAGAATGATAAGATGAGCTATGAGCTAACTGAGTACCGAGACAAGAGAATAATTTTGTCCAAAATTTTCCAGTAAAAATGGGATCTCTTTCTCTTACAATAATCTTTGGGTTTCCATGTAGCTTTTGAATTGTTTGCATAAATGCAGTAGAAACTGTACTCACTTTAAATGCATGCGATAATGCACAAAAGTGTGCATACTTGGTAAGTCTATCAACTACCACCATGATGACACTCTTTCCTTCGGACTTGGGTAAATGTATGATAAAATCCATTGAAAGCTCCTCCCAATGTTGGCTTGGAATGGATAAAGGTTCTAATAGACCTAGGGTCTTAATTGTTTCAAATTTATTTTGTTGGAAAACCAAACATTCTGCCACAAACTTTTGAATATCTGATTTAAGGCCATCCCAAAAAAATTCCTTCTTAACCTTGTGGTAAGCTTTTAAAAATTCTCAGTGCCCTCCTAAGGGATAAGTGTGCAATTCCATAAGAATCCTTTGTTTCAGTTGGGAATTCTTACATAGGTATAAGCAATCTTTGTACCCTAATGAATAATTTTTCCATCTAAATGTATCAGATGTACTAGGATCTTGTTGTAACTTTTGAATCGGTGCCCAAACTTCTTCATCATTCTTCCATTGATCCATTGCTTCATTTATCCAATTTGGTTGGATAATAGAAATGGCGCACAACAATGCTTCCACATGCTCATACTTTCTTGAGAATGCATCTGCCACAACATTTTGCTTCCCTTTTTCGTAGATGATTTCAAAATCATAACCCAACATCTTTGTGACCCATTTTTGTTGCACTTCAGAGGATAATCTTTGTTCTAAAAAGTGTTTAAGACTATCATGATCCATTTTTACCTTGAAGCATGTTCCCATTAGGTAGGGTTGCCATTTATTAAGTGCATGTAGTATTGCCAACATTTCCCTCTCATAAATACTGCTTTATGTAAATACTTTCCTTTGAATGGACGACTTTTGAAAGAAATGTGTCTTTCATCTTGCATTAAAAAAACACCAATTCCATTTCCTAAAGCATCACATTCCACAATAAAGCTTTTTTGGAAGTTCGGTGTAGCTAAGATCAGTGCTTGGCACATTGTCTCTTTAAGATGTTCAAAGGCCTTTATTGCTTATGAAGTCCATGAAAATGCATCTTTCTTCAATAATGTTGTTAGAGGTGCTACTATTCTCCCATAGTTCTTACCAAACTTTTGATAATACTCTGTCAACCAGAGAAAACCTCGCGGATGCTTTATGTATGTGTCGATTTTCCATTCCTTAATGGCTTTAATTTTGCTAGGGTCTACCTTAGCACCTTCATGAGATACAATATGACCCAGATATTCCACCTCTTGTACTCCAAAGAAACATTTGGAGCTTTTTGCATATAATTGTTTCTCCTACAATAGTTTGAGCACCCTGTCAACATGTTCAACATGATCCTTCCAAGACATGCTGTAGATTAGTATATCATCAAAAAATACTAACACAAATTTTTTGAGGAAGGGTTTGAAAATGGAATTCATCAAATGTTGAAATGTAGAAGTTACATTGGTAAGGCCAAAAGGAATGACCAAAAATTAATAATGACCCTCAAGAGTTCTAAATGATCTTTTTGGAATGTCTTCAGTCTTCATTTTGATTTGATGATATCCTGAATGAATGTCCAACTTGGTGAAGTAAATTGATCCATGAAATTCATCCAATAATTGATCAATGATAGGAATGGGAAATTTATCTTTAATAGTGAGCTTGTTAAGCTCCCTATAATCTGGACATGTGCACCATGATCCATCCTTCTTGTGCACCAATTCTATTGTAGCAGAGAAAGAACATTGACTAGGTTGAATTATACCAGCCTCTAGCATTTATGCAACCATACGTTCAATTTCACTCTTTTGGGCATAGGGATATATGTACGGCCTGATGTTTGGAGTAACACTTCCTGGACTCAAATGAATAGAATGATATTGATCACAAATAGGTGGGTGGCCTTTGGGAGTCTCAAATACCTTCGAATGATTGTCCAAGACTTTTTGGAGATCTAGAGAAATAGATGATTTCGATGTGGGAACCTCTAACGAACATAATTGTGAAATTACACCTCATCGTTCCTTCTTTAGAAGCTGGTCATACCGTTAGAGTTGATTATCTTTCTTGGTTTCCCTGCAATACCCCTTAATTCAACTTCCTTTCCTTCCGCACAAAATTTCATGAAAATTTCTTGAAAATTAAAAGCTATTGTACCCCAGGATTGTAGTCATTGGACTCCTAGTACAACATCAGCACCTCCCATTGGAATGGAAAGCATTAGACTACTCAATATATATTCTCCAATGTATAGCTTGATATGATGGCACTTTCCAGAGCAATTTATGGTTCCTCCACTTTCAACCATCACTTGAAATCTGGTGCTGGATATTGGAAGCAATTCAATTCCTTGGCTATCTTACAATGAAAAAAATTATGGGTACTTCCTAAATCAATCAACACTATTGCATTTTTCTTGTTAATATGTCCTTCTATCTTGATAGTTTGAGGAGTGGTAATTCCAGCCAATGCATGACAAGATATGGTTGGATTAATTTCTTCTTTATATAGGGTTTGTTCCTAGAGTATATCCTCTTCTTTTGACATTTCTTGTTACTCTCCTTCCTCCTCTTCACAATCTATGTAGAATAATTTCTTCATAGCACACTTATGACCTTTAGCATATTTGTTATCACAATTGTAACAAAGCCCTTTCTCTCTTTCTTCTTCCAATATTTGTGGTGTCAACCTTATAGGTTGTGGAAGGCTAGGGGAAACAACACTTTGATCTTTATAGTTGTGAGTGTTAGGCTTCCTGGTTGCCATAATTTTTCTTTCCATTTTTCTTGCTAACCTGAATGCCTTCTCCAATGAATCAGGTTCCCAAAGGCGAACCTCATGTTGGATATTATACTTTAAAGTCCCTATGAACACATCAATCCTATGCTCCTCTGGAATATCTTTTACCCTTATGTTCAATTTTTGGAAGTCCTCAAAGTGCTCCATCATTGAACCCTTTTGTTTGAGATTTATCAATTGGCTAAAAGAGGTGTTGCTTTTTGTATCCCCATAATGTGCTATCATTTCTTCTATAAAAATTACCCTAGTGACAATTTGTTTACAAAAGTAAAGCCATCGATACCATACAAACTGATTTGGTTCCAACTATAAAGTTGCAATACGTACCTTTTGTGTGTTTTGCACATTATGGAGATCGAAAAATTACTCCATCTGTAGTATCCATGTTCCACGATCCTTGTCATGAAACTTCCTCATATTGATTTTTGGAACATGGTGGATCTTCAATCCAATAGTAGAGTTTATGAAATCATGATTAACATTTCTTTTGTTCTTATCATGAGTTTCCTTTACAACCCTTTCACCATTATTAACCATTACATGTAGCAACTTATTCAATTTTTTCTTCAATTCTTCCATATTAGCATCCATGCCATTCATCTTAGCTTCCATGCCATCCATCTTAGCTTCAATTACCTTTTGTGAGAGTGAAATTTGTTGTACTTGGTCTTTTGTAATTTTGATATATCATGTTGCATTTCTTCCTTTTCTTCACGAGTCATGCTAGAGCTTTCAAGTTTCTTAATAGGTGTTTCCATTTTCCTTTTTTGGGGCATCAATTAATGCTAATAATTCTTCACTATCCCTTTGAATTCCTTAAAACAAATTTTTCAAACCAATCTTATGCAAAATTTAAAAAAGAACTACACACCTTTTCTTCACTTTGTAAGAGGTCGATATTGAATTTATTGTATCTCTGTAACTATGGATCTTGAATATCTAAAATCATGTCCTGCAATAGCCCTTTATGTCCTCTTTCTAACCCCACAAGTTTGATCAGTATTGGATTCTCCAAGCAATAGTTATGCAAAATATCCCACGCTGACCTGATTATAGTGTAATTCATTAGAGCGAACTTGTGCAAAGTGCCACATGTTACTGTTTCGACCTTAGTACCTAAAACTAATATATAGAAAACTAAAGGCCATCCTCTTTCTGAAACTCCTTACGAAATTTCAATCTGATTCTCAGAACAAAAGTTATGACGATTTTCCTCGGGTCACCTCTTTGGAATATAATTTAGGAGGAGTCTACAAAATCCCTAACCTCCTCAGATCTTATCTCTAAAAATATAGTCTGACAAGCTATGAAATTTGTACTTCAAGTTCAAAATGATTTTGGCTCAAATGATTTTTTTTAGCTTCTGAAACGTCACAGAAAAAAATTATAGCGAAAATTACACGATGACATGTTTGGAGCAGCGAAACCCTAGAATCCAAAGCTCTCATACCAAATGTTAGGAAGCTAGCTCAGAAAAAGATAGAAAATATAGATCAACACCTTAGAATTTAGCCTCTTCAAGGGGGAAACTTCCTTTACATTGCACAAATGAACAATTCTTGGATGATACAAACGACTAAACCTCCCTTCTATATATAGGAGTCTAAGGGGTCATAATATAATCAAGCTGACATAACAGTAATAACATAAGGCCAAAATAATAACAATAGTGGGTTTCTATGGGGCACACTAAAAATAATAT
>Ga0068627_1000232_pt1 | contig 11583 bp, 6 predicted proteins | sample InSIn1gowninarea_FD_77430 | JGI IMG/M metagenome (GOLD analysis project Ga0068627, IMG submission 77430) | Clean room microbial communities from NASA Spacecraft Assembly Facility at Jet Propulsion Laboratory, Pasadena, California, USA -... ... | reverse complement strand
TGGTGTTGTATTCGAGATTTTGGACCGGGAGGACGATGGCGCCGTCGGAAGTCAAGAGGTCGCGGCGGTCTTGCTTTACATCTGCGGTCACCAACACCACGAAAGGGTAACCACGCTGAGTTCTAGTATTGGGTTGATGCAACAATTGATATCCTAGTATCCTAGTGGCCATGAAATAGTGATCTTGAGCCGGGTCTTCAGGGGCGTCCATAGTATTTGTAAGAAGTGTCATGTATGCGTTTTTCTTCCCTGATGATGAAGAAGAAGAAACGCCATTTCCAGTTTTTGAAGTGCTGCTTCCAGAGCCAGTGCCGGGAACATGAGCCGCGATGTTTTTGGTCAGGTCGGAGACATTTTGTGGTGTGATTACGTTTTGCGAGTAGGCGCCGAAGAGAAGTAATAAACTTGTTGCGATGGCGGCGGCGATGATGAAGATGCGTAATCTGTAGACTGCCATGGTGGGCGAGAGATAACGAGTGTGGTTTCGCCCGAGTAGGCCTTTGACACGCAATAATACCAGAAAAGATGGACAGTAATTCGAGATTTGAGGGTCAAGAGGGAAAAGAGGAAAGTGGATACTATGTACCACGGGCTTACCGAGATATCTATACTAACAAGATATTGACAGCCAGCCAGCCAGCCGTCAAGAGATTAGGTTGAACATGTTCACTGTGTTATGCGCGAAAATCACCGTTTATACCAGCAAAAAACCAGTTCGCTAACACCGGATTCAGGGCACCAGTCAGCCGCCACCGAGACCTTCCGGCAAACAGCTTTTAGCTCTCGAACACATGTGTATCTGACAAGAAGGGAGGTAAGCTTTTTGGAGGCTCCGTTGGGAAGGGAGGATCAAGATACGAGATATCTTGATGTTAGGCTACCGGCCAAGGCAGGCTAGAGTGCTATATTGAGCTGCTGGGTACGAGCGCCCACCGTTGAGAACACGCATAGGGGAAGGGGTGACTCGGCTACGGCATAAGCTGAATAGTCTGACAGATGATATCGAAGATAGCAATTTTTCCAAAGACGCGCCTGTTATGTTCCTCTGTCTCCAGGTCCCTGTAGCGAACCGAAACTTTTCCACAGCAAAGAAAAACGGAATAGACAAGACGTTGGCATGGAGGGGCGTCGTTACCAAAAAGGCCCGGCTTCAGCTTTCAGCTTCGGCCTGTTGACACCACATCGACTTCTCTCCACCACGCTGACAACAGGTACAAGACCCCATGTATCTTCATCTCAATTGCATGAACGCGACTACAGGAAAAACAGTCTGGCATATCGCAGTCACATAACAGAGCGACCCTTCAATCTGTTTCTCAGCCCGACTGCAGATCAATGTCTTATCGTTTCGCACGCAAGTTCCAACGTCCGTTCCCGTGAAAAGAAGCAATGGATTTAACGGAAGCTCGTGGCCTGGAAGAAAAGGGGCGAGGGGGGTGAGATACGCAGTACGAGCGAAGATGTCTGACGAGTTGGAGCGAAGTCGCCAGATCATGTTCCCGAATATGAAGACCGGTACACCTTTTGCTATCCACACCATGCGACATCTCTTTAGGCACACTCAACCATCAGACTTAAACCTCATCGAGGGAAATTGAATTCTCTACTTTCCACGCTCTTCCGTCAGTCACCACTCAACCCAAGCCTAAGCGTCAGCAGACTTCTGGAAGTGACACAAATCCTTCTCGAACTCAGTCAAATCGTGATTTGCGATCAAGCTGAAAAGGCCACCTTCGGACTTGTCTTTGTCGCAGTAATCTCAAGAAAACCCGTGCCGCTTCCAAAACCCTCCAAGCACCAGCCTCAGGCGATATGGTTCTTCAGGAGCGGGTGTCAAGAACTTCAAGATCATATCCTGGGCAATGTTGATCCAGACATTGACTTGCTCACAAGTCGTGCTTTATCTTCTTCCGAAATGACTTGAAGCGGATATCCTACGGTGTGTCCCCAATTCGTCCAGATGTTACGATAGACATCTGTACGACGCCACCCGCGTTCTACAGAGGTAAGCTCGCTGTCGGCAGGAGAGTGTTTGAAGAATGCATCCAGCACACCGAGGCCAGGCCACAAGCCCTTTTCCGCAGACGTATAGATGGATCGACAAGGCGTTGAACAGTGTACGCCTTGAATCTCCTTTTGCTTTGCTTCTGAGTTGGAAACAGTAGCCCACTGCTTCTGACTAATCCTTTTGTCGAAAATCCACAAAGCATAGTGAAGCCTAAAGTGTTGACAAACACGAGAACATCCATCTCGCTGGCATCAACGTCTTCTTTCTCGTCCGGAGGTGGCCGGTCACGTCTATGCCTTACACGCCTAGAACAGTCTAATAATTGCCAGCGTTCTCGTTCAAAGTGTTGGCGGTAAGTCTCACTCACAAGACCATCTTGATAGGCTTCCGCCCTTGTCGCTTCATCCGTGACGTGACTTCATCCTACCAATCCAAAAAGTCAGCAAACGATATTTGTAGAACGCGGCCACACACCCAGTACACACCTTTCCGACTAACAGATATTCTCCGTTCTCCGAAAATCCAAGCTCGAATCTCTTCATCGCGCGACGACTGCCGTTGCCAGTATCGACGAAGCCTGTAGTTTTGGTCTCTACTCGTTCATCACGAAGCGCACCTTAGAAAACATGTGATGTTCTCATCAACATGGCGCTGGTGGGGTGGAGATCATGGCTTCCGTGTTGGTGGAGAGATACAACGACACCAGCATTTGCGAGAGCAATAAGAGGAGATTGTGAAGCATTGGATGATTGGCTAGTAGGTGTAATGTACTCTCGAAGTATCGGACAGGTATTCGCAATGCTGTTCGCCATTCCTCAATATCGTTCTCAGTTTTGAAAAAAAATCCAGCGTAGAGAAAAGCTTGCAACCGAGATTTTTATAGCAGAAACACAATATACTATCACAAGTACTCAATAGCTGCAAATGCAAGTCCACAGCATACAGTACACCAAAAAGAATAAGAACAAACATTTCGCAAAAGAAACAATGACTTTTTCACAAGAACCCACAATCTCCAAATGACAATCCACAATTCTCAACATCCTTTACATGCGTCCATCTTATCCAAGTCAAGGACGAATGAAAAATCAAACGCCTGGAGACACATATGACACAAAAACACTACAAATCAAGGATCTAGTCCCAAATTCTCAAAAGAGGTAGGTAGTAGAATGACGCTTTTGCGATGTCCGCTCTTGTGCCAAACAACGTCATTTTACCCTAAGTGTGTGCTCCTAGAGGCCGAAGCTGCGAAGGGGTGTTTTCTGCCTTGACTCATGCCTGGAGGACGTTGGCAAGAGGAGTCTGAGTAGCAAGGTGGTCGAGTAGAATCTCAATATTTTAGGGTTTATCGTAACATTCCAATCATGCTTTCAGAGACATCGTCAGTTCTGGCATTCTTTCACAAGACACATCAATGCATATGAAAAAGAACGTGGAAGAGATAGAGAGAGAGAGGCGTGGAGAACACGCCGTTTCGGAATTCATCATATCCCATACATATGCATATAAACACGTTGAACGAACCCTTGCGATGTCAATGCCAATGCAACGCAGTGCCTTTTTTTCAGTTCCTGCTACTAGCCATCTCACCATATCTTCCTCTTTCCCTCGTGGTATCGTAAGCCTGCAAAACTCTCGCTTGCGATTCATCCGTCTGCGAGAAAGCATAACCACGCTGTTTGCGCATGCGCTGTACTTGGCGAACCTTGCGGATGGCCTTTTGGAATTGCTCCATCCTGTTGTATTGTTAGCGAGATTGTCAATGTGTGAAGATGAATAGAGATGATACATACCTAGGTCGGTAATCCTGGATGTTGTACTTTTGGATTTCCTGGACGTGGTGGTAGGCTTGAGGGTAGTACATACGCTTGGCGTACTTCCAGGCGTAATCTCTGAGCAAACAGAGGACAGGCAGGACGATGATGGTCAACCAGAAAGCAAGACTAGGGAACAGTCTGGGGACAACGCCAGCGTATTCCATACTGAAGCCAAGCTTGGGTGCAACAGTCGCGTAAATGGGCAAGAAGATGAACCAGACTGCAAGACTGCCTGGGATCGCAATCACAGTATACTTGGTCCAGAGATTGGTGATGAGGGCCGCTTTACCGAGCGTGGTGATCAGACCGGCTGTGTAAAGAGCAGTTCCCCAAACCCAGTGTCCAGCAATCTTGCCGTCGCTTTGTGGCAAGTCGTACAACCAGATCAGCTCAGAGACAAAGTAAAGTATGAGAGAGTGGTAAAAGCCGTTTGCTACCCAGCTGAAGAAGGAATGCATTCTGAAGAACACGCCCTTCTGACTCAGTTGGTAGAGCTGAGGGTATCGATCAAGCAAACGTGCCGAGACGTATTGATCGAAAATGCCAAGGACGAAGGGAGGCATAACCGTGAACAGGACGTTGTAGAAACTCATCGTCCAAGATTCGAAAATGACTTCTCCAGAGAAGCCGTTCTGGAACGAATACCAGAACTGTGTCATGAAAAGGGCCGTGTTCTTGTAGTAGAAATACAAGATCATTTTGGAGATTCTTTGGTAGGACCACGCTCCGTGTACAAGCAACAGCTTGCGAAGGTATCGGAACTGAGCGATGGACACATCGGCCGATCTGGCTGCTTGAAGACCTTCGACACCGGAGATACCGATACCGATGTGTGCGGCTTGAATCATTGAGACGTCGTTTGCACCATCACCAATGGCCAGGAGAATAGCTTTCTTGTGACGCTTGACAAGCTTGACCACAAGCGCCTTTTGCAGAGGTGAGACACGACTAAACCACAGGTCAGCAGACTTAATTAAGGAGAGGTGAGAGATACATACCAGCAAATAACGGCTTTGCAGATCACGGCCAGATCCAAGAACATCTTCTCCATGTCTTTTTCGAGCGCGAAAGTCAGAGACTTGCCATCAATAACAAGTGCCAGAGTTTCAATGGTGATGCCGGCCTGGAACTGACTCTGTACGGCGCTCAACTTCTTCTGCAAATTGTCTCGAGTGGCAGCGGCATTGTCTTCATTGACAATGAGAAGAGTCATGTCTTCGCTGATAAGCTTACAACTCATGCCGATGTTGATGGCAGTTTCTTGCCTGTCACCAGTCAAGACCCAGATCTTGATGCCAGCAGTTTGGAGGGTATGGATCGTGTCCGGGACGCCGTCTTGCAGCTTGTCCTCAATAGCTGTGGCACCAAGCAGAGTAAAGTCGTGCTCAATGAGCTCGGCTGCTTTGTCAAGCTCATCCGCTCTGTTGCCGCCAACGGTGGTAGCTGCTTCACTGTAGACACGCTGCCATTCTCTGTACTCCACCTCCGGAACCTCACGCATAGCGAGACACAGTGTTCTTAAACCTTCTGCGGCATACTCTTCGAGATGTTGCAGAGTGGCCTCCACGAATGGGTTATCACCACCCAGGCGCTCCAGAATGACGGTATCGGCACCTTTGCAGTAACACCTGATCTTGCCATCGGGACATCTGAAGATAGTCGACATACGCTTTCTGGTAGAGTTGAACTCGCAAACTGCCAAAAGCTCGTACTCAAGTTGTTGTCCGGAAACCTCAATCATGACTGAGCGTGGCTTGCGCGCAATGAATTTGTATCCGAGTGTGACCGCGCCTTCGACAAGAGCGCCCTCATCGGGTGAAGCTGCTTGATACTTGATCTTGCCAGGCTTTTCTGCGCTTGTCTCCGGAATAACGGTATGACAAGTGGACAGAAGAGTCAAGAACTGATTGATAATCTCAGCAGAGGGGTGGTTTCTTCGGTTATGCTCCAAGCGAGTGAAGTCAAATATGCCCATGTCGCCATCCTCTCCAGTTGATCTTCTGTCTTCGGGGACTTCATCGGCATATTGAATACCACCAATTGAACTTTGTCTGAACTCCATCATGTTGCATGTAAGCGTTCCTGTTTTGTCTGAGAAGATGTATTCGACTTGACCCAACTCTTCGACAAGAGAAGACGTTCTGCAGTTAGCGGGTGTGTCTGTCTTGTCGTAGTAGATGTCCAGATCGGAGCTGATGAGAATGGCCTGCCAGTACTTGATGATTTCGATGGTGACGAAAAGCGAGATAGGTACCAGGTTTGAGTACAGAACCCAGTTGGTGAAAAAGTCACTGAAAAATTGCTTGCCGCCATTAACGCGAGTATAAGCCAAATACCACATCTTGCCGCCCGAGGAGGCACGCATGGCGAGATCACCAATTGAACTGATGATACTGAGTGTGACAAGGATACCACCAAGCATGAGAATTTGCACGTTCACAAGACGCTCGACAGCAGTCTTCTTGATCGGAGTAGCCGTGGCGTTGCGCATAAGCTTGGTTTCATGACCTGTGAAGACGACGATTCCATGCACCCATGGCGTGTTTCGGAGAGTAGCACCACGTAGAAGGAGTTGCTCCGGGTTCAACGGCAACTCCTTCTCTCCACCACCAGATTGCATTGTCATGGTCGCTTCGTATGTGTAGAGACTGCTGTTGGGAGGTTCAGAGCGTATCCTGCCACCAAGCCTACTGATATCGGCAGGACTGACAAGATCGGCAGTCTCTGGAATTGCTTGTTTGATCTTCAGGTTTGTCTCACCATCGAGGTTCGCAGTCTCGATATAGCAGAGACCTTCAGGTTCAGAACTGGCCATCAAGACCAGATCGGCGGGGAATGGCTCCTCGGACTCTACACGAACAACATCTCCGACTGCAATATCGATCCAATTGCTGTCCTGGAAAGTTGAGCCTCGAAGAACGCGAGCTTTGGAAGTATTGAGTTGTCTGTCCTGCGACTTCCTGCGCGAGTCTTCAACCATTTCTTTACCAGCAGAAACCAAAAGGACAATCCCCAGTGGCACAATCGTGGTGTATCGACTCGTGGGAGAAACTCCAGGAATTTGTTGCAAGACGGCTGTGAATAAGAAGAACAAGTTGGCATATTTCGAGAACTGCTCAAACAAGAACTTGGGCAAGAAAGTAGCAAAGTTGTATTTGGACGTCGAGACATGGTTGTCCACATACTTGTTCGCGGCGTTTGCCGGAGGATTGTTCAGATGGATTATGCGAGGGCCAGAAGCATTCGGGTCCGGACCTGAGCGACCAAGACCAAACTTGAACTTTGCGCCCGGAGTGCGCTTAGCAGGCGGGGGCGCAGAGGGGAGGGCATCAACACCGCCTGAGGCGATATGAGAAGAACGGGCACCGGCCTCTGTCAGAGGTAGATCCATTTCTGAATAGCCACCAGTGTTGGCACCGAACATGTTCTTGGCGCGATCTACGATGCTTCCACCTATTCCCATTATGCTGTTTCTATTGCGACCATGACTGGTGAAGCGTGTCTCATGCAAGCCTGGTAAATTGTCCTCGTCGACACCTCCTCCTGAAGCGTAGTAGTCTCTGTCATCGGGTATGTCGTCAAGGTCTGAATATGGCTGGTAGTTGTTGAGTTCGGAAGTCTGCGAGTATTGCCTTCCCATAGTTTCGTGCATGGGAATGTGTAGGCCAGTGGTACTCGGAGCGCCAGGGCCTCCGGGCAGACCAGCTGTCGAAGAGGAGCCCACAAAGTCATCGTAGCTTGTTGAAGCGCGAGGGGCATCGGATGCGTCTATGTTGTGGTGGAGAAGCAGGTGGTCATCGTCGGTCGGCGGGGGCTTGCCAGAGTTGTAGACAGGCTGGTCATCCAAGTCCAGTAGCAGGTCGGAATTGGCAGACGGGGACGCCTGACCATGAGGTCTCCCGGCCATGTTTGCGAGGATAGTGTACCGACAGTTTGCGCAACAGTTGGCGGTCGCGTCGTGAGAATGGTAGTCGAAGGGTTGTTCGCGGATCAATACGGGGTGGAAGAGGCAGATGCGACCATTCGGTAGACGGCGGTAAGGCTACCTGGACAAGGACGAGGCAACCAACGTGTGCAGTACGGGGGTTCAATGGCGACGCGGATTGGATTGCGATGGCATGGATGCTCTTGTCGCAGCGTGTCGAGAGAAGGTGATCAAAATAGCAATGGGCTGTGTAAGCTGGCCTGCCCTTCTGAAGCGTTGCGCGTAGCAAGCACGCTTGCGACTGCCCAAACGGCTGCGACTTCCTCACCGATCACCACTCAGGAGTTGCAACTCGGCATCTCACAGCTCCGCAAGACCCTGCCAAGAGAGTCGTAATAATAGCCATCTCACCTCTTGCACCACCAACTGCTATCCACTCTCTGCCTTGTTGCTTTCGTATACGAGAGCCTATCCATCTCCTGAGAAGCCTGTATCCCAATCACATAAAGACTTGTTGACTGCACATCTCATTACAATGCCTCTCTGGCGAACACCAAATCCCGCTCCGACCACCTCGGCGTTTCTTGTGCTCCAAGGATTGGTCGTGGTCTTGACCGCCGATTATCTGGTCGCTGCGGCTCAGTCTCGTCCAAGCAGTTTCTCTGCAGCTCTTCGAGGGCTGAACATAACAAAGACGCCACCTCCTTTTCGACAAGTCCATGCGACAGGGAGTGAGGATGGCTTGCGTCAAGACTCGCAGGATGCACAGTCGAGCTAAGCACAGCTCCAAATTCTCGAACAAAATCCACCTCATACGAACCACGATCCTGCCCCAACATGAGGCCTTTCTGACCATCCAAATTCGTACATCAGATGGCGAAAAACAGCATGTGTCGTAATCTGCGGATTAGTTCGACCTCGAATCCTCGACGAGTCTTTGAGACTGTTGTATGCAAGTAACCAGGGTGATGGACTTGACGAAGATACCCGGTGAAAACATCCAAGTTTCAAGCAATTTGCAAAGAAGACTTCTAGCAAGTCTGTCAAGGACCAGCGCAGAGGATGCAGACCTGAGAAAAGCGTGCAAAACATCCCTTAAATGTACATCTTATAGCAAAACCTGATTCCCGCCCTAACAACACCTCTTCCATTCACCCTCTTCTACCCACGAGGCTGCGGCTGATGTGTGCTTGATCTTTGATTGATCCACCCGGTGTACAACCATCAAGTACTTGCCTACTACATGGTGCGAGTGCCTCTGGTCAACCATCCGCCAGCATCTCACCACCCTCACCCTCACCCTCACCCAACCTCTCCTCTCTTTCCCCACTGATACTCTACTTCACGCAGCCATGAAGGGAAAGAAGCTGGCTCTGGGCCTGGCGCATCTTGTAAGCCGCTCACCTGCAGATACGATACGGGAACACATTGGCTGACACTTGCCTCGAGATTGGCCCGCACAGAGCTGATGATCGCATGCCCACTGCAAACCCCCTCCAAAGTCCACCGCCGTCACCGTATCCTGGACGTCGCGCTCCTCTGTCCACAAAGGTCGAGTCGGATTTGCGTACAGCCTGTGCCGGTGTTCTTGTCAATACCAAGCCTTCGCACCACTACGTCCCACCAGAAGCACAATTGAGCGCCACCAGCGAGCCCAAGCCAGCACTCGATTATGAAGCCATCAAGAGATCCGCATCCACGCGCAAGTCCCAAGACTCGCGTCCTTTCCCACCGCGTACCGATTCAGCAGATGACAAACATCCCGTCAAATATGCATACCGTCCAGACGCTGCCGTTGATCAGCTCTTCACAAAGGCCGATGCTGCTATTGATCCCGTCCAGGCTGTCTTGGGCAAGAGCAAGTATGACACACCCATGGGAAGCCGTACCAAGACTCCGGTGCCCATCAACGTTGTTTCTCCCACTGGGGATGGCACCTCACGACCTCGGATTTCTAAGCGTTCTCTCTCTGGCGAGACGAATGGCTCTACTCCGCACACAGACCTGACGGAGTATACCTGGACTTCTACCGCACCTACATCCGCCGCCATTACACCAGCCCGTGCCTCGAAAAGAGCCTCCTCGCATATGCCCTTCGAGCAAGACGTACCCATCAAGGCAGACGCGAATGCCATCGAGTGGATGCGCAATGAACTCGAGCGTCGTCGTCAAAAACAAGCTGCCCAGGAAGAACAAACTGCCGCACTACCGCCATTATCTCGTCCCCCTAGCAGAGCACGAAGCATTCGAAGTCTTCGTGACAACATTAAAGAATACATTCGGCCTAGCAGTGCTGGAGGTCCTAGCAGAGATCCTAGTCGGCCACCTAGCAGGTCACAATCACGCGCATCTCTTCGATCAGATTCAAAATCACGAGATCCAGATGCGCGTGGTGGTTGGCGAAGTTGGGGACGTACTTTGAAGAAGGAAAATGCACAAACAGACGTCAGCAGATCCAACTCGGCAAGAGGGAGAAGCGATGGTCTGAAACGCTCAGGCTCCAAAAAGTCGCAGATTGATTTGAACCGCGAGCTGCCTCCACTTCCCAGTCTTGATCAATGGAAAGAGGCAGAAATTGCGATACCGACACGACCTGCACCTCAAGCTCCAGTACAGAGCTATCGCCCGGCTAAGTCTGACCATATCAGAGGTCAAAAGTCAGTCGACAGCGCGATGAGCGAAAAGGACGAAATCATTGCCGCTCGTCTTGGCTCGCCCGTCAGGGAGAAGCCAGAGCTATACATGCCAACTCGCTCTCCGAGATTTGCTGCAGCCACAAAGATGCCAAATCTGGGTGCTGCCTACACCAACGATCATGTTGTATCGTCTGGCCTTCGCAGCAAATCAGCTGGCCCGGCTCATATCAGAGATCCGATATCAACTGTACCAACCATATCTTCCCACCATGCAGGAGATTCAACAAGTACTAGTCATTCAAGATTGAGATCTCCAAGCAACCCTGCCTTCTCCAACACCATCCCTGGATTCTCTCAACATCGCAATTACGACAGCTCCAACATACCGACACCCCTCGGCAGCATCAGCAGCAATTCTACCGGTAACAAAACAGATAAAGCAACCAGCAAAGACAAACATGATCGCAAATACCGGCACGTCATGAAAACTCGCTCTCCACCACCTGTGCCGCCAAAGGAAGCGGGTGACAAAAAGGCATGGTGGAACCTAAAAGCAAAGAGCAAGAAGCAACCACCCGGATGGATGGAGCAGCTCGAAAAAATGGGCGTCAAGGATGGCGTTTTGGTGCCTGACGAGGCATGTGGTTCTCCTCATATCCGTTACTAGAAGGATTTCAAGGAGCATGCCAGGGCTTTATGGATTTATGACGACAAAACACTCTACTTTATTTATTTTCTAGTTTGGCGTTTGGGGAGCTCCTTTAGCATATCGGAGTGAGAGACTTGGAGGGAACCAAGCCAGGATCCATTTGTTCGGCGTTTATATCTTGACTGCCTTCTCTTTCGTATACATTATTCTTACATCGTCTATCGATGGTATTGAATTATCAATTCTATCACCACCAACGTATTTGCTCGAATGTCATATCTGGTGGATTATCTACGGTGATCAAGAAAGATGTAGTGAATGGAAGAGGTGTTGTTAGGGCGGGAATCAGGTTTTGCTAGAAGATGTACATTTAAGGGATGTTTTGCACGCTTTTCTCAGGTCTGCATCCTCTGCGCTGGTCCTTGACAGACTTGCTAGAAGTCTTCTTTGCAAATTGCTTGAAACTTGGATTTTTTCACCGGGTATCTTCGTCAAGTCCATCACCCTGGTTACTTGCATACAACAGTCTCAAAGACTCGTCGAGG
>Ga0068627_1000231_pt1 | contig 11592 bp, 10 predicted proteins | sample InSIn1gowninarea_FD_77430 | JGI IMG/M metagenome (GOLD analysis project Ga0068627, IMG submission 77430) | Clean room microbial communities from NASA Spacecraft Assembly Facility at Jet Propulsion Laboratory, Pasadena, California, USA -... ... | reverse complement strand
GCGAAACGTAAAAGAGAAGCGGACACCTTGATGGGCTGGCGCGAAAGAAGTTGGACCCTGAGACAAATCGCAAAGCTCTCGGCTCCAGTTTCAGATGACGCGGTTCTGTTTTGCTGCTCGATTGGGAAGCGACGATTCTGACATGGCGATCTTCGCAGGACAGTACAAGCGACACACGAAGTTCTGAAATTGCTCTGTCCACCTTTAGACCATTTTTCCTGATCGCAGGGAAGGAACCATGGCCGAAGCGACGTGGTCAAGTGATATGGCCCATGGACACAAGTCATGGCTACCGAGCGCGCACTCATCCGCAAGACCTGCCGAACATCAACGAAGATGCTACCAGACCTGCCGACTGTTCATACGGCCATGAGCCCAATCTCTGAAGAATTCTGGCAAGAGAGCTCTGTACGAGAGCATGAGTGAGACGACGGCTACGTGACCGGAGAACAAGTCGTGTTAGCCTTGACGAGCCGGACCGCCCAGATCTGTTTGCATGGATGGTATCCTGTACTGCTTTGTTGTCTCCCTTCTCTTGTATGCCTATTGCCTTGCTCTTTCTGCATACTCCCTTCGGTTCTGCTACTTCCTCTCGTCTGTATTGTCTCTTGTTTCACATCCCCTCTCTGCCTGTCTTTGTTGTGGCCCAAGCTCTTTTGCCTGCTTGACCGAAGTTTGTCCGCCGTACGACATGCCTACAAGCGTCTGGACTCCTGGATTGTATATACCACACGTGTGAGCAAAGTATAATAGAGGATGGGCTGCTGTCTTGTTGGCAAGTATAGTCTGGCGTAGAACAAAGATCAAGTATGGATATTCTGTTGCTATCGCATGTTGGTCGTCCTGCTCCAAGGCGTCTGGCAGGCAACATTCGGGCGAGACTGGACTCTGGAACAACGGACCGATGGAGGCAAGCCGGAGCAGGCTGGACTAGCTCGAGAAGGCTGGAGACGTGTCGCACGCGCGGTCATCGCGTCAACTGGAGGAACGATGATGGATTCAAGACCTGGATCATACCCGAACGGTATCATGTCGCGTGTGAAGGACCATTAACCAGGATGCGACCGCTTCAAGGACGCCGCGTTGGATTCTGCTGGGCTGGACCAGATGGAGAAGGGCGAACGATGGTTGCTCTTTCGTGCGCTCTCCAAAGCGATACCATGTCCCGGTCATGTCGAAAACTTCAATGCGATGCAATGCATTCGCCGATTGTGGTGGCGATGGCGGGAACATGTCTCTCAGCTTGGTGGATTTGGTCTTCGGCTTCGTGCCCATCTCGGCTTCGCGACCGAATCGACTTCGAGGATTTTGAATTGAAAATCATGATAACAACCACCATAATCATTATTACTTCAATCCATTCGGTACATCAACTCCGATAAGGTCTGGCTTTCTCTTGATGGTATTGAAATTGGTATAGGAACAAGGCTTATCTTCATGGTCTGCAACCACTTATCGATGTACCACAACGGCGCTAACGCTCTCTCTCCGGACCCGAACACATAATCGGAAGACCAAGCATCGTGCTTCGTGTATGAAGGGGTGGGGGCCAGATTGACCTGTTCAGCGCCTTCGAAGGATTCAAGTCTTATTGCGTCTGAGACCTCATCTCGAAGCAAACGCTACATTGGCCATAGTAGAGACAGATAAGAGACCTGCATTAGTTGGTTGATGCATCTTTTACAGTGCATGCAGCGCAAAGTTGCACGAATCAAAGTGAGACTACACAGTCACCTTATCTGCGCAACGGGGAGGGGTTTCGGTGTTTCGGTGGAGATAAAGCCAGCTCGGCCGAAGGCCTCCGCCCGACAATAAACAACATCGAACAGAGCGCGTTCTGAGAGGTATTGATAATAACCTTCAATCGCTTGTTTTATCTGGACGCATTTATCAAGTGAACGAGCTGGCTTCCATTACCATCTAAAATTGATACGTCCAACTATGGCAGCCTCTGCACACTCGACCATTGGTCTCTCACCCAGAGATGAGAAGGACTCGTGCACACCACTTCCGAGAGATGCAGACCTGGAGAAAGCGCCTGTCGAATATTCTACCCCGACCGAAAAGACTGGTCCTGAAGTATCGCAAGAGCCATCGGATCCGTTACTCGTATGCGCATCTCCCTCCATGAGTGAGACTTTACTAATTCGACTCATCCAGGTGACATGGAATGGTGCTGAAGATCCAGCAAATCCGTACAACTGGCCTGCTTGGAGAAAATGGACTGTCACCCTCTTGACCTCTTGTGGAGGTCTGGTGACCCTGATGACGGGGACGATGATGGCCCCTGCCCTTGGCCAGATTTCCAGAGATCTGCATACCACAGATTCCACAACGCAGATGACTCTCTCTATTTACGTTCTGAGTTTTGCATTTGGTCCAATGGTCCTTGCCCCGATGACGGAAGTGTTTGGCAGGAAGCCAGTCTGGCTTGTCTCCGGCTGCTTCTACATTCTCTGGAACACAGTCTGTGGCTTCTCGCACAGCAATGGTTTGATGATCGCCAGTCGATTCTTTGCAGGCTTAGGTGCCAGTGCAGAGTTTGCGGTATGATAAACCCTTCACAACTGTGAATTGGAAGCTGACAGATACAGGTCACCAATCCTGTATTGAGCGACTGCTGGCTCCCCGAGCAGCGAGGTCATTCGTTCTCCATCTCAACCTTTATCCCCCTCCTTGGGCCTGCGATAGGACCCATACTCGGCGGCTTCATCAGTGGCTCGGTAGGCTGGCGATGGTTGTTCTGGGTCCTATCGATCTTCGATGGTGTACTGATGGTCTGTACTTTCATCATATTTCCCGAGACTCACGCCGGCACCATCCTCGGCCGCAAAGCCAAAGCATTCCGAGAACAGACCGGAGATAAGTATTACACAGAGTACGATCAAGGCAATCTAGCACTGTCCAAGAGGCTTGCTATCAGTCTAACACGGCCTTGTCGTCTATTGCTTACCCAGCCCATTATTCAATTGATGTCCTTGTTTCTCGCTTACAACTTCGGCATTCTCTACATCGTCCTCTCTACATTCGCTACCCTTTGGACTGACCGTTACGGCCAATCACTCGGTGATTCAGGATTGCACTACATAGCTCTTGCTATTAGCTACACCGTTGCAGCACAGGTCGGCGCAAGGATCACCGATCGCGTCTGGAAACACCTCAAAGCACGCGCAGGAGGCGAGACACAGCCAGAGTATCGCGTGCCACTGATGTTCCCAGGCGCCATCATCATCCCGATCGGCCTGTTCTGGTACGGATGGACGGCACAGAAGAAGCTGATTTGGATTCTTCCGGACATTGGTATCGCGATATTCGGCTGCGGTATCATCATTGGCACTCAAGCGATGCAGGCCTATGTCATGGACTCTTTTCGCAAACACGTTGCCAGTGCCAGTGCAGCCAGTCAGTTGTTGCGTAGCATCACGGGCTTTGCATTTCCACTTTTCGCTCCAAGTTTGTATGCCAAGTTGGGCTACGGCTGGGGAAACAGTCTTTTGGCTTTCATCTTCATTGGCATTGGCATTCCTGCCCCTTTGATCCTATGGAAGTATGGAGCCAGACTCAGGGCAATGGGGAAACCCCAATGGTAGTTTACAAGCACACAACGATGGATCGAAGCCACGATGAAAGTCTGCGTTTACATGTCTCTTCCTACCTAGTCGCGTGTCTTGCGAGTCACGACGATATTGAACATAACGACAAGTTGTCTCGACGAGAACTACAAGCATCTACATCAGAAGAGTTTATTGTCTCATGAAAGTGACTGCCAGTTCAGCTCGATACAGATGGCTATTTCGCGTAAGGATCCAATCAATTCAAACCTTCCATTGATCACATTGCCCGCCACCATCAATCTATCATTACGACAGTGAGGGAACACGGCATTAGCTGAGTTCTATCCCATGACTGGCTATGATCCATCTTCATTGCACCTACCACGGCCGCTGACTTCGGTATCGTGTACCTAGAGCTAGCTGTTTCAAAGCTGGAAACCACTGAAGGATGGAATTCAGTCAAAAGATTATAGCTAAGCATCACGGCAGCGACCTACTGGTGTCCCCCAGCCACTTGCTGGATCACAACCAGCGGTAGCTGGAAACCCAGTAGATACTAACGAATCTCCTAACCATGCACTTTCTCCAACTCTCGAACTTCCATTCTAGATTTCGTTGCAGGCAACCGTCGTCGCTAGTGTCAGTGCGTAAGGATACACGCCTCGTTGGCTAACGAGTGCCACGCGATCGTACTACGTATCACAATCTCTGGAGGTGATATTCCTGCATGGAAGCATCATTTGAAGGGACTGTTGTATGAAGTTCTGTCAAATTCTGTGTTCATGTTCCTTCCTGAGATCAGCTCACTGCCATAGTGAGATTGCGATCGCAAGCAGTGAGAAAAGTGAGGTACCATAGAGTAGAAGGCCGAGGCACCTCCATTTTCACCGGTTGTCATCGGTGATGTTGGTAATTCAACCCAGGAACCTTTGCCGTCGCACCTTTTGTTGTCTTTGTCACCAGATTCTCTTGTAACCTCACCGGTAAGAATGTTGGATACGTGCTTCATGAACGGTTCAAGCAACATCAATCGAAATGTGCCATTGACAAAGGCTTGGTGCGTTTCGCAGAGTCTTCTTCGTAGGCTTGAATGATGCACATATAGATGCCCTAGTGCATGGTGATCTCGCTGCAGCCCACTTATGGTCCTGGCAGAGTAAAGGTCGATAGGGTCTCTGAGATCTGGAAACCCTTCTTGTAGGCTTTTACTCAAGTAGGTGAGAGTAAGAGTGAGAGTGACTCGAGACATCATATTGGCTTCGATTTTACCTGGCTCAAGCCTCTCATTTAAGAAGTTCTAGAGATAAGCGATCTTGTGTTTCTGACCGTAGAGATATACCCATGACAACGGGAACGGGAACACACCATCCTCGGAGTCTTGTGAGAATAGAATGAAAGAAGGGGGTGGCTTAGCTCTGACTCCGTGAGAGGAAAGCTTATGTCGGAGAAGAGGAAGTGAGCATCGGCACTTGCAAATCAGGCGGGGTGGAGTGCATAGAAGACGCGGAAGATGTTTGAAGGGGCTGTAGTTACCTCATACGAAGAGCAGATCGCCTGGGAATCGATACGCCCTTCGTATGAGCTTCTACTCGAACTGCAATAGAAATGTTACGAAGCTTGTCTTTAATGTGGTTGATCTTGAGCGTTGATCTATTGTTGAGTGACTTGTACTTCATCGATTAGACAGCTCGTAGCATACATTGACTCACTGCTTGTCCTTCCCTACTTCTACCGCAGGCGGTGGTCGCGTGTTTGCTCCTTGTCAGTGGCCTGAGCGGATGGAGTGGTTGTCGTTAGTGCATAGTGCCTTAGTGTGCTCCATCGAAGGATGCGTGTTAACACATGTCCGACAAGAGATGAACCATTGATCTAGACGCTCTGGCTTCGCAGTTGTGTTTTGTAAAACGGTGTCGGTAACGGCGAGGCGAGACCAGTATAATCTGCGACCGTTGTATAGCAAGCACTTGGCCACCGCTTTGGTCGTCAATGTTACAGCAGTTGAATCCGTGAATGACTCGAGAATTATGGCAGCACAAAGTCCGATGTCGTATTCTACATCTTGGCCATGGTGTGGATATGACCCTAGGCTTGACGATCGGATGCGTCGTTGTGTTCATCGAGAAGTGTTGAAGTTTGACGTGATCAGAATACCGATTTGATGAATTTGGGCGGATCTGATGATACGGCTTTCCGTGTTGACATTTCCCGCCTAAGCGATGTGCAGGTTGATCATGATCGAGTTGGTATTGGATCGAAAGGACATCTCAGTGATGAGCAAAGGCCTCACACTGGCAGACATTGGTCCGAACAAACCACAAACCGCGAGGGACACCCTGTCGCTTGTTTTCCTAATGTCGTCGAGGATGATGGAGAAGGTATTTAACATTCGAATTAATCTTTAGAAAAGTAACAGAGGTCCTGTTGGAATATCAGATCAAGAATTGAGAAAAAGAAAAGACATTGACCATGGCGGTGGGAAGTCGTAGGAGAAATCAGGATGATGGAAAGTCGTCGCGTGTCGGAGGCCTTCCCGCCTCCGCCCTGGATTTGACTTCGACCCTGAGATGTCCCAGTCGGGAACAACAAGCAAACAGACAGACACAACACTACCTCCACCAACATTCCAACTCGAAGCGATTGGAAAGATGTCCTGAGGCTACATCATCTGTTATCTGCTGAGAAAAAAGTGGCCAACAAACATAATGGAACAGCATCAGTGTAAGCGCTCCCATCCAGGAATATCATCTCTAGAGATTGTACTCTTACAAAGGACATTAAGTATTAAGATACTTATATAGATATAGGCTATCCTTCATGATCTTCGGATTGTTTAATCACTCTATCCTGATGTTTAAGATCTGGCCGAAAGACCTTGCGTAGGCCAAGATATGGTGTATTAATTGGTGACGGTCCAGTGAATACTAGCAGATCATATAAGAAACCACCAAAGATTGCTCCCACAAACGGCAAGATCAAAGGCATCTAGAACACGTTAGCAATATTATCAGATTTCTCTGATCATCATCGCATACCCAGAAATAGTATCCGCCGGAAGACCAGACTGTGTTAGGATACCCGAGGGCATTAGACATCAAACGACCACTAAAGTCGAGAGCTGGATTAACTGCACCACTACAATCTATGTCAAAACAGTTCAGGTAGTGTTGGTAAGACGACTTACCCTGTTTCCCAGCCAAAAGCGATTGCTATACTGTAGAACAGAAAGAACATGGCCAGAGGAAAGAAATTTCCACCAGCTTTCGAGACGCCATTGTTATAATCATCCTTCAGAGCCGATGTAACGATGTTAATGACTGCGCAGGGAATTATGATCGAAAAGGCCTGTGAAGCTTTAGGTGCAAACGAAGAAGGGTATGTTGCAAAGATTGGCGCAGTTGCCATCGGAGTTGGCGGGACTGTCCTCACTCCGACACCTGCATACCAATCGATGGCAGAAACATAGTTGGCATAGACCAGGCCTGCTCCCACAAAGCAGCCGAGAAATTGAGAGATGACCAGAATAGGGACCGATCGAAGGGGAAGTCCACGCAAGATAGCATTTGACACAGTCAAGGCCGGGTTGAGGTAAGATCCTGAGTCACCCGCAACGTAAATACCAAGCATAACTCCGGTACCAACGCTCAATATACAGTCAGCTCCTTTGCGTCGATCAACGCAGTCTGATGTGCTCACCCCCATGGTAGAGATTGATACGATCCATAACTTTTTCCTCCAGGTGCTGACTGAACACTGACTCCTAGGGTAGTCTGCGCGAGGGTTCCATGGTAGATCAGGGTAAGAATCATGCTTCCCAGAAACTCCGAGAATCCTTCCTGGAATAGTGCTCTGAGGCGAGGCCACAACAGGAATTCTGCTCCGTCGCTATGGGCCTTTATGGGTTGCCAGGGATTCAGGCCAAGCCGTCTTCTCATTGATCGATGTTTCTGTTGTAGTGCATCATGTTCGGGGCTTTCGCGAGGGGCGTATAGTGGGCGAGAATGTTGTCTAGAATGACTGGACGCATCTGAGGTTGAAAGCATTGATACCAAACAAGCTCCGGGTATGATTGAGAATTTCAATCGTCTCACTTCTTTTTATATTTGCTTGGTCCTTACGAAAAATGTTGATATTGGTAACGATGCCCAGCATTGTTGCGCTATTAAGATGACGTCGCAACGAGTCTTATATCCGGCGGCTCCGCGGACTCACCAAAAGAATTTCATGTATCCCTACAAGTATAAAGTCGACACGTTAACATGTGGTCTCGTATGATACCGAAGCCTTATGCTTTTAGTAACTGCATTGGAAACTAATAAAGGTAAGTGTTATAGCCAACTATTTTAGGGAGAATAATTAGTTACAGGATTTATACTTATAAAGAGGAGTATTAAGCAAGTAAATCAAGTAGTATGTAGTAGTATAGCCGAGCTAGCTTTATCCCCACCGAAACACCGAAATTCCTCTTAGCTACGTGCAGAGGGCGAGCGCCGAGGAAGTAGTAGCATGTCGTCGTCGATATCTAGACTAAGCTCGTAGGTTAACCTATCTAAGGATTCGAGGCTTAGGTTAACGTGCGATGCCTTATCGTTCACTAGTGCCGTCGCAGGTACGCTAGTCTTATCTAGAGTCTCGGCGATCTAGCCATCGGTATCGCGATAATAATACGTCTAATGATTAGTTAAACCGAGGGCGAAGTTAGCAGCTAACATGGTATTATAACGGGACACCTCGTCGTTAAAGGGCATGGTACTAATGAACTTAGTAGTAGTGTAGTAGTGTGCTATAGAATTTAGGAATAAAACACCGTAGAGAGTTTAGTATAGTGTTAGGATTTAGATGCTTCCTTCCTAAGATACTCTTACTAGGTAGTAACTACTTAACCACTTAACGCGATAACAACGTTATTACATGCAATCTTATAATTTATGTGTTACGTACAACATCGATAATCCTAAACACTATAAATAGATATATTTCTTCTATTAAGATGGCGACCCTGTTCCTACTTATATTAATTAGCGTGATCGACAAGGAAGAGATAAATGTAACTAACTCCGTAGATCTAATGCTAAGATAGTAAAGCTAAGAGTCTAGTCCTATACCCTTAGTCTTTACATTTTTGTCTAGTGTACATTAGCCTAGCAAAAGAGGTTACCTACAACTTTCGCTAGAGATGTACCTAGATTATTGACTAGCATGCCTAACCGCCGATTACTAAACAACGGTGCGAAGGCTCTAAACATAGATCGGGAGATAGACAACCTACCTAGTAACAACGCTTCCGATCTATTTAACAAAAAGAAGCGTCGACATAGATATTCCTTAGACAAACTAATCACGATGACAGCCCGTACTTTTAGTAGAATATAGAGCGAGCTCGGCTAGCATAAGTAGGCGAAACCGGTTATTTTAAAAGCAGATAATATCGCCGTCTGCTAGCTATTAAGGGATTAAAATGCGTTAGAAAGAAAAGAAATTACAACAAGATGATAGTGCTAGAAGGTAGCCTAGCCGTGTAAATAACTTTAGCCGCCTTCTATTTATGACTATAGTAGCATGCTCTTACCACTACATTTAAAATACAAAACTTTCTCTATCCTTATAGAACATAAAGTGCCTTGTAAAGTTCTATAAGACGTGCTTACGAAAGTTGGGAGTTAGTTTAGAAAGTAATATATACTAGACCTAAGAAGGATATGTAGATACTTAAACGGATCTTAGAAAGTTTCGCTTATATAATAGCATCGTCCACCGTAGTCTTAAGCTAGATAACATTACCCTAGATGTCGTAGGTAACCCTCGCATTAGAGATTTTAAATTAGCTACGACAAGCTAGTAGACTAGCGCTAATAAGATTATCGGCTAAGTAGTATAAAACTCCTTAGACGTAAAAAGCTGCTAGTATAAGTTAAAGATAAGACTATCCTAGATATAGTGCACTATTAAGGCTTTCTTACCTACTTTATAATAGCGATCTAAGTACTTAATAGCGCTAATAGTTGTTTTCCTAATAGCTAATAGTAGTAGCATATATAGAAGCTAATTAGTCCGCTTATTTTAGTGCTTCGTATGCTAATTAGGCTAGTTAAGTTCTATCCTTTCTAGCTTATATTTACTAGAAGCCTCTTTATATAGCATCTTCTACTCCTAATATATTTTTCTATTACTTTATTATTACTATGCTTAACTATTTCTATCTTAATTATATAACCTTTCTAGCTATATAAGTTATTCTTATACTTTCTAATACTATAGACTTAGAATTAGGGTTAGAAGTTTAGTATTTAGACTACTATAGATATTTAACTATATCTAAGAGGTAAGCCTATCTACCTACTTTCTAGGGTCTAACTTAGCTTAAATATAGTATAATAAATCCTAAAAGAGGGTTTAGGGTTAGCAAAACTTTAATATAATACTATATAAGCTATATTATACTCTTAAACTTAGAATCCTAGGTATAGGGATAGGAAAGATAGTCTATCTTCTCTAGATCTCTTAGCTTACTAGTTAATCCTATATCCTATCTAGTTTCTTACTTAGAGGTAGACTAGTAGGGTAGAGATATACTTATCTAGCTACTTAGCTATACTAGGTAAGAAGGACTATTATAATTCCTTATATATCTATAAGGTTTTCTTTTCTAGTAGGCCTTCTTAGCTAAGAATAAACGGTTTAAAAGCCTAGCTAAGGTTCTAGTATTTATTTTTCTTTACCTATTTAGCTACTATAAGAGTATTATATAGATCCTTTTTTACTAATTCCTTTATAAGAGAGATAACTAAAATATTAAAAAAGACTAAGCCTCTTAGATTATCGATTTAGATATTAGTTCTAGTTTCTCTATAGTTATCTTATAGTTCTAGAAAGACCTTATTATTAGGGCATATCTAGAAGACTATTATAAGAGCCTAGTAGATTTTATTATACTTTACTATCGTCTAGCGTATTCTTATCTAGTAGGCATCCTTATAGCTAAAGGTATAGGTCCTATTATAGTGTCTATAGGTATCCTACTTATTTTCTAGGGTAGTAAGTAAGTAGATAGATAAGGCTATAGCTATATCTATATCTAATAGAAGTAGGGGTTATAATATTAGTAGGGTTTTAGGGTTTAGGAGTTTAGTATTTAGACTGCTATAGACATTTAACTATATCTAAGAGGTAAGCCTACCTACCTACTTCCTAGGGTCCGACTCGGCTTAGATATAGCACGATAAATCCTAAGAGACTATTAGTACTATACGAACTCCTCCTTATTCGACCTATTCTGCTTCTTAGCTTAACTATGACACGCATCTAAAGAGACCCTAAAGAAATTTCTACTAACACGCTACTAATTAGTAAAGCCTATCTACTCTATTAGGTTAGTCTTTCTTTAAGAATCGCCCGACTTAAAAGCCTTAGAAAAAGCTCCTAAAGCGAACTACGTCCTCTTAATCGTCCTACTTATAGATGTTTTATTAAGCCCGCCTAGCTAATAGATAGCCGGGTCTTTCACAGAAAGACCCGCCAAATCCGGTAAGGCGGGGTTGCTTGGCATGCCAGAAGTGGTAATTTCTACTTGAAAGACCCCCCGAAAGACCCATTTTGTATCTCACACAGACATGACCCAATACTTTTGTAAAACTACCAAGTTACAGCTCAAGTCATGCGATAACATTCGCACCATTTAGAAATACCAGAAAAAGAACAGGGAAGTAGAAATCATGGTCTGAACTTCGCCGTCGTGGATTTGAAGTTCGCCAAGAAATGCGCCCGCTCGAGTCGCAACCAAGGTCACCCGCACACCATGCAAGTATAGCACTCTTTCCACCAAAAGACATTGCATATTCTCAAGTTACAGAGCTACTTCATCATTCTCTTCATCTGACGAATCTTGAACCACCCGAAGCAAACGCGAAGATGCATGCGCACGAGAGGCAGACTGGCAAGTTCTTTTGTTTTGCGCTTGGCCCTGCTGCACTTCTGCATCTCCAAATCTATGGTGTCTGACTTGCTCGAGTCCGGCAACCGAAGGCACAAGATCTGCTCTAAG
>Ga0068627_1000230_pt1 | contig 11603 bp, 17 predicted proteins | sample InSIn1gowninarea_FD_77430 | JGI IMG/M metagenome (GOLD analysis project Ga0068627, IMG submission 77430) | Clean room microbial communities from NASA Spacecraft Assembly Facility at Jet Propulsion Laboratory, Pasadena, California, USA -... ... | reverse complement strand
GTCTAGTGCATTCGAGGATGAGGGATCTGCGGAAAAATGCGAAGAGGAAGGATCAGGTCGGTTCTGGTCGAACGTTGCTGCGCGGTTCCGAGAGGCCGCTGTGGTGGTTTAGACAGGAGCTGGACGGGTAGAACGACGAGGGCGCCTTCTGAGGGGAGGAAGGGGAGGTCGTGCGACCCGCTTAGTGTACCGCTGAGCGGTGACCATACGCTTTCCCGCCGCTCGGCAGCACGAGCCACTGTGCTCCAGCTGGGGCTCTGCTTGACGCTGTGCAGAGCTGCTAGCGGCAGAGGTGGTTGCGCCCCTCTTTCGGGATGTTCCCCCCGGGGTGACCTCACGCCGCCCCTCGTCGAGTTGACGCCAGCCAGAATGCGAAGCTGACCTGGTTGACCATCCATCAACTGCTTGCCGGTGCCCACTTGGTCGTGCGAGGGAGTGGTTGAGGTTGAGGGCGTGGGGAGCGGGGCGGGAGAGTCGGTCAAGGGGACCACCTCGGCGGGTGCTTCAAAGGGGGCCATGGGGAGTGTAGGGGCGACTGAGTGTTTAGGGTGTACAGGTCGTTCTCGAGTCGGTGTGTGTGCGCGTGACGAGGTGAGGTAGTCGCTGTCGAGTTCGGAGAGCGGAAACAGCGACGACAACGAACCTCGACTGTCCTTCTCTCACGCGCTGCCGCACTCGGACTCGCACAGTCACCCTCGAGCACTGCGAGCCATTCCTCATCCGCACCCCTACCGAATCAGCCATCTCGCCCGACTTGACCTCGTCCAACCCGCCCCCTCCATCTCCCACCCTATCTGCACCGTCACCACTCGCTCCGGTACAGCCCGTACCGCTTCCAACCGCATCTATCTGCTGTCACCTGCTCCCTCCAATTCACTCCGTACAACCAGAGGGAATCGTCGTCGTTCCTCAGCCAGTGGCTCCTTCGAGACCCTCCCGCCTCCTCCCAAATGCAGCCTCATCTCTTGCCAACCTCGTGCCTCGACCGGGCCCCCGACGGGCTCAACCTGCTCTTCTCAGCCCAGTCTCTCAGCTTCCAACTCCCCTGCCCCCGCCCCGCCTCGTCCCCTCGCCCTCTCGCCTCCTTCCTCCCCCCATCCGACTCTAGCTCCCCCCCTCCCATCGACTACAGCACCCGTCAGACTACACCCCCTAGTCACGGTTCAGTCTTGTGCGGTCCCGCTTTGCTTGCTTGACGCAGCGTCGCCCCTTTCTTCTTCTGGGTCCTTTGCCTCCCCTCGACGAGCAGGTCCTCGTCCAGTCGCCCACACGGCACACCCACCAGCTCGACAGCTCACAAACACCTTCAGGTCCCGCCTCCTCGTCACCACCAGCACACGCAGCAGCAGTCGCTAGTCGACCCTCCCCTCCCCTTCTCCCGCCTCGACCATGCCTCCCAAGCAATACCAGCGACCCAAGAACCCCCCTCGCTACCACTCGTCCGACGCCGTCCCCCAGCGCACCTCCTCCCCCGCCCCGCCCCTCCCCGTCTCGAACCTCGCCCCCTCCGACTACACCTCGGACCGCGAGTCGCTCGGCCGCCGCTCCCCCTCCCCCTCCATCTCCTCCGCCGGGAGCCGCGCCTCGCGCAAGCCCGTTCCCGTCTACAACCCCGCGGACGAGCCTCCGGTTCCGGCGGGCGCGCCGAGGCCCAACAACCCCAACCCGTTCGCGGCGGCGAATGCGTTGGTCGCCATGAGGTCGAACGAGTCGGCCTCTCGTCCCGTCACGCCCGGAGCGGGTCAGACCCGAGGAGGAGGAGGAGGAGGAGGAGGAGGAGGAGGAGGAGGAAGGGAAGAGGACAAGGTCTCGCCTACCAACAAGGCGCACAACCGTCGCTCGACCTCGCCCGTCGGGTCCCCCAAGGACGACGACGAAGACGACCTCGCGACGCTCAACTTTGCCCGGCGGCCGTCGACGTTTGACCCGCTCGCGCCGAGCTTCCACCCGTCGCACAACCAGAGTCAGGCCTCTCAGGGGTCAAGGTCGCTCCTCCCGGCTGGAGGGCGTCAGCAAGCCCAATCTCAGCAGCAGCAGCAGCAGAAGGGCCAACACCAACGCCAGCGCTCTTCCCACACCCGTCACCCGTCCATCTCTCTCGGCGGCGGCGGCGGTTCCGGTTCTCCTTCCGTCTCTCCCCTCCCTTCCCCAGGCTTCAACCCTTCCTTTAGCCTCCAGCAACAACAGCACCAAGACGGCCGCAAGATCCTCCCCCTCCAACCCGCCGCCCGCCCCGGCGGTCCTTACAGCAAGTCCTCGCACGCCGACCAGCAGCGGGTGGTGGAAGGCACGCGGGCGCCGATCGAGGCGTTCGCGAGCGTCGAGATGTTGCAGGGGATGAGGCAGGCGAGTGAGAGGAGTAGGGGGACGGAGGTGTTTGGACCCGGGGGGACGTACGAGGGGAGGGCGAGCAGTATTTCGGGAGAAGCGGGGTTGCCGGTGCGTTTTCGTTTTGCCGTTCCTCCCTGGTTTTGACGAGAGAAGACGAGGACTGACCCTTGCTCCTTGACTCTTCTTTTCGCGACGTCGCGAAATTGCAAATAGGCCTACACCCGTCGTCCCGCCGACCCTCTCGCCTCGCTCCACGCCGCGCGCAACCCCCTCGCCCACGTCCAGCCCGACCACCGTTCCGGCGGTGGCGCGCCTCAGCTTCCTCCCATCCACGTCGGCGGGGCGAACGCCGAGGCGGATGTCTTCTCGATTGCGAACCAGCTGAGGGCGCATGATCAGCTCAGGAGGGGGAGCGAGGACGTGAACAGCGTGGGCGTGAGTGTTGTCTCCCCTTTTTTTCCCCATCCTTCTTCTGCTTCTCGGTTTTGACACGTAACTGACTGAACCTCCTCGTCTCGGAACCAGTACCAACGCCGCTTCTCCTCCGCCTCCTCCGGCGAAGACGACCTCTCTCCTCCGCCCTCCGCCGGCGGCGCCACCAAACTAAACCCCCATTTCTCCTTCCCAGCCCTCAAAGGCGGCAACGCCTCCTCCGTCTCCTTCGCCTCCACCACGGGCGGCAAGACCCCCGCCCCGGCCTACCCGGACAACATGGGGGGACTCGCGTCAGCGTTCGACGACGACGACGACGCGTCGACGAACGGGAACCGCAACAGCCATCGCTACCCGCCGGACCTCAAGTCGTTCTTCACCTTCGGCGGCGGCAGCAGCGCCAACAGTAACAACAAGGACTCGATCGGCGGCGGCTGGCGGACCGAGAACCTCGGGTCCTCCACCGCCGGCCAGCTCTCCTCGCACTCGTCCTCTTCGGCTTTCGCCCAACCTCGGCCTTCGATCGTCGCGCTCCCCGTGTACCCCTCTCCCGGGGGCAGCGTCTCGCGAAGCTTCAAGACGCGCGCGAAGAAGATTGCGACGAGGGTGTGCATTCTGACGGGGTTGGCGAGCATCGCCGCGACGTGGTTCTATTTGTGGATGAGGTACCATGCTATGAGGACTGTGGAGGGGAAGAGGCCGGGGATCTTTGTCGGAGGGTGGGCGTTCCTCAGTCTTGAGACGGTCGTGGCGGCGATGACCTGTTCGTTTCCTCCTTCTTTTCTCCCCCTCGTTCTCCTTCTTTTTTTTTTTCTTTCGCTCAAAGCTGACTCGTTCCCACTATGCAGCGATTCACATACTCTGGACGACGCTGACCTACCGCGCCCGATCGGCCGACCCCAAGATGCGCCTCCGAGGCGACGCCAACCTCCCCTCGGTCGACGTCTTCATCGTCGCCTCTGGCCAAGCCGACCAAACCGTCTTCGACTGCGCCGTTGCCGCCGCCTCGATGGACTACCCGCCTCACCGCTACCGCGTCATGGTCCTCGACGCGGGCGCGTCGGACAACCTTCAGAAGGAGCTCGCGAGGCATGCGAAGGCTCAGGCGTGCCCGCACCTGTCGTATCACCGCAGGGAGCTGGGCGCGCTCGGAGGGGCGGGGGAGAAGAGCCCGAAGATGACGGTTCAGCAGAGGAAGCAGCAGAAGGAGGATCGCGTTGGGAACAAGGCGAACTCGATCAACTTTGGGATGATGGAGGCGAGCTCGTTTGGCATCAAGGGTCCGGCGGAGTACGTTGCTGTGTTCGACGCCGACGTACGTCTCCTTATTCTCCTGACTCTTTTCACACAACCCGAAGCTGAACCTTCGTTCGACGTTTCTCGCAGATGATCCCCGAACGCAACTACCTCCGCGCCGTCCTCCCTCACATCCTCACCTCGCCCAAGACCGCCCTGATCAAGACCCGTCACGGGTTCATCAACCTTCCTCACCGCCTCTCTCAGGCCGCCTCAACCCTCTACACCGCCGCCGAAACCCCCTCCGACACGCGCTCCGGCTTCCTGCTTCGCCGTGCCGCCCTCAGCGAGATCGGGGGCTTCCCCGCCGACTCCTGGATCCACGACGGGCAGTGCGAAGCGCTCCTCCTCGGTCGCGGGTTCAAGGTCCACCAAGTCGACGAGGTGCTGCAGTGGGGAATGGCGAAACCGACGTATGCCGCTCAGGTCAACGCGATGATGGTCAACCGTCTGGGACCGCTCCGGACCGCGCATCGCCTCGGGTGGTTCTTGGGCGGCGAGAAGACGAGGCTCATGCCGTTCGCGGCCAGGGCCAAGGCCGTCGGCAAGGCGTTGTTGCCGATCTTCTCGGTGCTCGTCATCATCCTCGCTTACGTCTATCCGTTCATGTTCTCCTTCGGAGGCGTACGTTCTCCTCCCTTCCTTCCCCTTGCCTTTTTCCCTCTGCTGACCATCTCTCTTCCCTTTTCCTCAGATCCTCGTCCTCACCCCTAACCTCTCCAACCTGAACCACCTCCTCCAAGCCACCCTCCTCATGCTCCTCCTCAGCAAGCTCCACGAGTCCCTCTGGTGCTGGTCGACCGGCCTCCCCTCCCCGCGCCGCGCCTTGCAATCCTGGATCTTCGCCGCGCCCTACCAAGGCCTCGCCCTCGTCCGCCTCATGCTCCCCGTCAAGCTCGGCGGGTTCAAGCGTGGAACCGACCTCGACATCAACGAGGTCATCGCGCATCCGGAGAGGGAGGTGTGGTACAAGCGCACGTTCAGGTTCGTGTTGGACCCTAACGTCGGGACGATGTTTGGTTTCCTCGCTGCGCTCGGCGTGGCGATCTGGAGGATCGTGAAGGAGTACGAGCGTGGAACCGTCGATGAGCACCAGACTGCCCGTTCGTCTCTTTCCTTCTCTTCACTTCTCTCCTTTCGAAACTGACCATCTCTCCTTCTTCACAGTCACCGTCCTCCTCACCGTCGCCTGGCCGTCCCTCCTCTGGCTCGAATTCGTCATGGCCGCCTTTGTTCCCTTGTGCGTCCATCTTCCTCTTCTTCCCCTTTTCGTCCTCCCACTAACTCGCTTCCTCCTCCCTCCTTCCCGTTCGGCAGCGTCTGCCTTCTCTTCCCCTCCCGCCTCCTCACCGAACCCCGCGAGTCGTTCCTCATCCGGGACCACTACTCGTCCGTCGCGCGCCCGAAGCACCACTTCAAGACGGCCTCGCCGTTCAAGGTCCACCGCGCGCCCGAGTTCGTCACGGGCACGTTCGTCCTCGCGTGGGCGATCGTGTGCGTCGTTTGTGCCAAGCTCACCGACATTTTGGCGTAACGGAAGAAGCGCTTCTCCCCTTCCCGTCTTCCATATACCCCTTCTTTTTCATCAGTTCCCTCTTTTTTTCGCTGTTCGTACCTTGTAGCTTCCGACTCTCGTTCTGCCCGCTCCTGTAGCCGCCTCTTTTGGCTGAAAAGACAAGGACCTTAAACCATCTCTCCTGAGCGATGACAGCGAGAGAAGAAGGGCACAGAAAGAACGAAAATGCGAGTTGCTGTACGAGAGGAAAACAGAAGCAAGCTACAACAGGATACGGCTGAGAGACGATGAACGCTGACTCAAGCGGCGGGAGGGAGCCCTCCTGCTTCGGCCGCTGGAGGAGCAGGAGCAGGCGGCGAACCCGCTGGTGTCGGAGCCGCAGTCGACGGCGGAGGAGGCGACCCGGCAGCGCCGGCGGCGGGAGTGGCGGTGCCGGAGGTGCCAGCGCCCATCTTGAGCTTGATCTTCGAGTTGGCGGGACCGCCCATTGGAGGAAGAGCGAGTCCTCCGCCGAAATTCGTCGGAAGGGAGGCGGAAGGTTCGGTCGTCTTCGGCTGTAGAGTCGAAAACGAGACGTTATTACGAAGAACAGAGGGAGACAGAAGAAAAAGGAAGCGACGACGAACTTGATTGAACTCGGCCCAGCGCGGACAGAGCTTCCTGCTCGTCTTCATGTGACCGCGCTGACCGCAGTTACCGCAGACACGCGTCGTCTCGGTCTTGACCATCTTCTTGCCGCCGACACCTATCTGACCGGGAGCGATGCCGAGCTTCTGGTTCTTGCGAGCGAGACGACGTTCCTGGTTGCGCTTGAGCTTCTCGAGTTGCTCCTTCAAGCTGTAGGCGCGATAGAGAATCGCCGTCAGCGGTGTATCCCAGCGGCGATAGAAAAGGAGAACGTACCGCTTCTTCCGCCTCTCGTTCTTCCCTTCGTCGTCAGAGGGCAGCAGCTCGTCCGCCTCAAGCTTCTCCTCGTCGATGACCGAGCGCTGGTGGACATATGCCTTAATGACGGACGGGTCGCGAACGATCTCGGTCTCCCACTTGCCGTTGACCTGCTCGGAAAGGAGAGAATCAGCGGAAGATAGAGAAAGGGGAGGAGGAAAAGAGACGGACCAAACGCTTGATTCGTAGCGTCTTCGCCTTCTCGCCGTTCCTCGCCGTCGCCACACTCGCTCCATCATCCATGTCAACCGACCCCGCTCGACTGCCCGGCGATCCCGCCCTCCCTGGCGCAGGAGTTCCCGCCACGCGCGCCGGCGTCTGAGCCATGGTCGAGATTGCTCCGGCCTTCTTCTTTGCCTCGAGAACGCGCCCTCGAGCGCGGTCCTCGTCTTCCTGCGAGAGGAGCGGTTCTTGCTTGTTCGAAAGCGAGTCCCACTGAGCCTTCCAGATCCGAGCGATCTCTTCGCGGTAGATGTCTTGCTGCTCTTGTACGTTGTACTTGTGAGCGGACTTGGGACGACCGGCCATCTCGGCTGTGCGCAGTCGGAGAAGTCAGTATGATCAAAAGATGGGAAAAAGAGACGGAAAACGCACCGAGACGTTCTTCCATCGTCTCACCGGAACGAAGGAAAATGTCCTTCATGCTCGTCCTCAGGAACGAGAACGCTTCTCCACGTCCAGTCGGGTCACCCTCGCCGTGAAGCTTGAGCATGGCCTTGTTCGCATTGGCGTTGATGAAGTTCTTCGTCGTGATCCACGGCGCGAGTTGCTGTTCAATGTCGAGCTTGCTGTCGTCGTCGTCCTTCGCGTTGCCTTCGTTGTCGTTGTTGGTGTATCCGGCATCTTGAAGAGTTCGAAGTCCGACTTGCATCGACTCAGCGAGACAGACCGTCTCGGGTTCGGCGAGTTTGAGCATGTCGTGCTCGTTCGGGACCTGCACGGTCGACTTGATCATCCAGAAACCTTGGTTGTCGCCTTTTCGGACGAACTCCATGAATTCCTGGAAGGCGGAAGAGGTTAGATGGGCGGGCGGAGGAAAGCTTAGAGGCAAGGCGCACCTTGAGCTTCTGCCTCATCTGCAAGTCGTTGTGGTCGGGGAAGTAGCGAGTAAGGCGATGAACCTTGATGCGCGAGTCCTTGTTCTTCGCGACGAGCTTGAAGGCGATGGTCATGAGGCGGTTCTTCTGAAGCGTGGTGACCTTGCGCGAATGAGGACCGGGTACCTCGATCTGCGGATAGGTCTGACCGACGATGTACATGTGAGGGATCGAGCGAAGGAAGTACTGAGTGTCGCCGTCGATCGTGACGCTGCAAGGAGGACAGTCAACGAGGAACAGCGGGAAGACGTGCTCAAAACAACATACCGAACGACGAGGAAATCAGTCTCGGGCACATCGTGCTTGAACATGGGAGCGCGAATGAGGTTGTTGTACAGAGTGGTGACCGTCTGACCGGGATGAACGAAACCGAAGATCTTGAACGGCGACTCGTCGGTTCCTTCGAGCAGGACCGGCTGACCAATTTCCAGCTGTAGAAGAGACGTGAGCGAGTGTGAAGAAAGGAGAGTGACGGGAAAGCGCACATTCGGGATGTAAGGGTCATCGGCAGCTTTTTTGCGGTAGTAATTGACGATAGTGCTGCCCATGCCGACGTTCGAAATGATAGGAGGGTGCTCTTCCTGCAGGACGAAAATCAGCCTGTGAGTGCTTGCCCTGGAGAAAGGGAGATGAGGCAGTAACGCACCGAGTGCTCCCACAAAACGAAGTTGCTCGTGTCTTTGAGCGTGATGTCCTGCATCCCTCTCATCGACTCTGCACCTTCGCTCTTCTTGATCTTGCGACCATGCTTGTCCTTCTTCTTCTTTGAGCGAACCTTCGTGAACGAGATCGGAACGTTCTGAGGGAATTGAAGAGCGGGGCGATGGAAAGAACGGGTGTCGGCTTTGCTGAGACGGGTCTTGTACTGCGAGAAGGGAAGGTACAGGTCAGAACGGAATGCGCGAACGAGGAACTCGATGAGCGTACGAAGGGTAGCTGCAGCTTTTGGGCCGGGTAAGCGTGCACGACCTCGAGCGCTCCAAACGTCTGCCTAATCGTGGCACGCTTCTGCTCCTTCGGTACCTCGTACTCGCGGTCGTTCGAGAGATTGAAGGGATCAAGAGTCGCATCTCGAGGTGCGAGCATGGCGGCAGATCCGAGAGCATTGACAGGAGCGACGGGTTTTGGAGGAAGGTCGACTAGAAGGACAGCAAGGGTAAGCGCGTTCGAAAAAAGGGAGAGGAGTCAAGCGAAACGTACCTTTCGGTTGCTGTACTTCCAGCAGCATCTGGGTGTCGTTCAAGTTGAGATTCAGGCGGGTGAAGTACTCTGCTTTCCCGGGGTGTGGGCCGTCCCAAAGGATCGCTTTTGTCCAGTCGCCTTGATCGAATAGAGGATTGCGATGTTGCAGGGGATTTGGGAAGGAGGAGGAGAGGCTGTGATTGGCGTGCGAGTTAGCGGGTATGACAAAATGTGAAAAGCTACGGGTGCGTACATTGGCTTCGACGAATCTCCCCAGACGATATGGTCCTCCCAATCGTCCAGCTCAGCGAGGTCGAATGCTTCCGGATCATGTGGCACGACCCATTGAGCCTTCGTTCTCCAGTTCGTCCGCTGCATACAGGCAGAAATAAGTATGCGAAGAACAGTGGGTAGAGAAGGAAGCGAGCTGACCTCAACGGCTTTTCTCAGCTCTTCGTCCTCATCTCCTTCTTGCTCTCCAGCAGTTTGCCCACTCTCCCTCAGGCTTTCGGCCTTCGCTTCGAGGAGCATCTTTCGGATGTTGTCGTCTCGTGATGCCGATACGGGACGAAGGGGCGCAAGGAGGGTGTCGCGCGAAGACTTGACGCGAGCGAGTTCGGTGAGATTAGGTAGAGCGACTGAGCACAAGACCGTGAGCCATACACTGTAGTGTACGGGTGACGAAAGACGCACGCTTAACACCCTCATTCACGACCCTCCTCTTCTTCCTCGGCCGCATCCCAAATAGCTCCGTAAAGTCGAGCTTCGCGCCCTCTCTGAAGGTCGGGAAGAGATCCTTGACGTCCGCCTTCCTCGCTGGAGGTGCAGCAAGACGCTCAAACTCCATCGGCTCCTGCTCAGCTTCCGGCGGAGGCGAACCGAAAAGGTCGTCGTCTTCCTCGCGCGGCTCCTGCTTGACCGCCGGCGCATCTCCCATCGGCTCGTCCTTCTCGTCGTAGTCCTCGTCAAAGTCGTCCTCTTCTCCCCTCATCAGCTTCCCAGCGCCCGCCCTGCTCGCGCTCGCCGCTGGTTTCCCAAACTTCTCCTCGCGCATCTCGCGGTCGATCATGGCCTCGAAGTCCTCGCGCTCGTCTTCGAGGTCGTCGTCGTCGAGGTCGTCGTCGGCGAACTTGTCGGCGTAGATCGAGTCGCGGCTGAAGGCGTTGGTGCGCTTGATGCCCAACTGGGACTGCATGGCTCCCATTGCCGCCTCGTCTAGTCCCAGTCCACCGAGGACATCTCCCAAGGCAAACCCGGAGAGGGTCGAGGCAACGTCGGCGTCCATCTGAACTGATGAGTCGGATTGAGGAGGGGAGGTGAACAAGTCAGGCGGATCGCCTTGCCGCTTGCTTGAGAGCTCTTGCTGGCTGACTGGGGGCCTCGAACAGGTCGTACGGGGGGCCAGTGAGGATGTGGAGGCGCCGAGCGAAATGGTCGAAGCGAGAGAGTTGCCGGCCGCCTCTTGCCGCTCGCCACGACGCTCGCCTGCTCCGATGAGAGCTGCAGGAGTGCCACATAGGCAGGCACGCGCCTTCTGAACGTCCTCGTGTTGCTCCCCTGCTTTCCAACCCTGTCCTCCTCGACTTCTCACCAAGTTCATCTCGAGTCGCTTCACTCGACAAGGACCGCGCGGGAACTTCTAACGAGTGCTAGCAGACCTCAGCATTGCTCACAGTGATGCTCGATGTCACTGCGGTGACTGGTCCTTATTTTCTTTCCTCTGGGTGGTCGCGTCGGAGGACAAAGAAGCGCATCTGCCGCTTCGTCAAAAGTCAATCGAGCGGGAGCGGACCGAGTCGAAGGGTGGTGCAGGACGAATGCAGAACTGCAAGAAGGAGGAGGGTGACTTCGTCTCCTTCTTTTCTTCCTTTCCCTCCCGTTCTTCCTCGTCTGCTAAGCGTCAGCGCCGCAACGTCGGAACAGCCATCACTATCCATCAAGCTCAACCTTCCCGGTCATCCCGCTCTCCTACCTCAACCCGATCTCCTCCCTCATTCATCTCGCTCTCCCTTCTCCCCCCTCGATCTCGGCGCCTCGACCCGCTCTCCTTTCTCAGCACACGACCACTGCGACCACCAACCATGTCTGCTTCTGCGGCACCACTCCTTACCCTCAAGATCAGCCAGGGTGACGGAACCACGCGAGAGTACAAGGTCGGGCTTGTCAATGAGGACGGCAAGAAGAGGACGTTCGACGTGAGTTGCACACTCGCTGTCTCAGCGCTCAGCACCAGGCTCAGGTTTCGCCAATCTCGCCTACAGGCTGTCAAGGAGGAGATCAAGCAGGAGCTCACGAACGGACATCCTTTCGACTTCTTTCTTGAGCCGGATGGGGTTGGCCTACTTCCGAGCAGCTGGTTCCTCGTCAAGACCGGCGCAACCCTCCGCGTCGAGCTCAAGGCGGTGTCGAGGTCGCCTTCTTCTGCCTTGCGTCCCGCCGCCGAGGACATCCCGAGCTCGAGGGTCAAAGCGGCGATATTCGACAGCAGCACTGGAAGCATATCTGAAGCAGCCGAGGGACTGAGGCGAACATTCGAGGAGCCTACTGGTGCATTCTCTCCGTTCCGCCTCGAATCGCTCGCGTTGACGCGCTCGCTTTTTCTTCCAGCTTTCGGCTCCAGCTCATCCACGCTGCTTCCTCCTTTCCCCCTCGATACGACTTCTCGCTCGATCCAACACTCTCTCGAACCCCGCTGCACCCCCATTTCGCCGCCAGAATCGCCTTCCTCTTCGCGCAATCCTTCCCGCCCGTCAAGCTGGCTCGAAGAGAGCCACCTTCCCTCGCCTTCTCACCTAGCACAACCT
>Ga0068627_1000229_pt1 | contig 11614 bp, 13 predicted proteins | sample InSIn1gowninarea_FD_77430 | JGI IMG/M metagenome (GOLD analysis project Ga0068627, IMG submission 77430) | Clean room microbial communities from NASA Spacecraft Assembly Facility at Jet Propulsion Laboratory, Pasadena, California, USA -... ... | reverse complement strand
TATAAATCATTGGTCTCGCCAGCATTGTGCTCTGATCTTGTGGAGAGATAGAGTTGTTATTCAAGACCTTGCTATGTGAAAATGTTGGATGATATGATGCTATACAAATGGATTACCAATCTGACTCTTCTTATGAGCATTCTTCAGATTGAGAATGTCCAAGTACCTTGTATGGATTATGAATACCTCCCTAGTTTAGAGGGAGTGTTGAAATATGTAACTAGATTTAGTCTTCATAATGACATATGTAATCATGCTTTTATGTATTTAATTAAAAGAGAAAAAAATAAATTTATTATTGTTTTTCTTGAGGAATGTGTTTCAGGCTCAAAAGAATTTTGTTTTTAGTTCAAGAATCCATTGAGTGTTTTTAGGGCTTTTTATTTAGTCTACAAGTCAACTAAGTCATTCCCATGTATTGAAGACCCATTTGGGCATGTTACATATTGTAAAAAGAAATTATTTGAGTCAAAAGACCCTCCAAGACCTCGTCATGATGAAAATATCAAGTTGGCCTAAATGAAGGGACAATTCAGCCAAAAGATAGCAATTTGTACACCTCACAAGCCTATAAATAATAAGGAACTCTACCTCATTTAGAGACTCATTCAAGCAATTTCGATCTTCGCAAGATAGAAGATGGAAAAGGACAAAAAAGAAGGTGAAGAACTAGATCAAATTTTTTGGGCTTCTCTCTCCTTCTCATGTTAGGGTTTCTACATTTGCTGGGTAGAAGAATTTTTTGGGCAGGTCAAAGTTGCAGAAGAATTTTCTAGGCAATTCGAAGTTGCAGAAGAATTTGTTGGGTAAGTCGAAATGGAAGAAGTTGTTGGAAGCAAGGTTTGACTTGGTCTTAGAGAGTCTTGGTCAAAGTTCATAGGTCTTGGAATTCGTCAATTGAAGTTCTATATGAAGAGTAGAATTATTGTGAGTTTCCCTCTCAGTTGGAGAGGTTTTGGCCTTGGCTAATCTCCTACATCTTTTGTCCTATTGTCTCATTCATTTTATTATTTGGTAGTTGTTTGATGATAAAGAACACTAATAATAACGAGTGTAAGAAAAATCTAATCAATTAAAGTAAAAATACATCACAAGAAGTTATCAAAGTAATATAAATCACCTAATCTAGTTGCCCCTAAATTTCTCAATATAAGCAAGAATGGAGAAATGATGTGTTTACCACTCCTACCAAGGGTGGATTCCAACAAATTTTCACTACTGCAAGTAGAGAATGGACCACTCAACCGGGGAAGGGAGAGGCTGAGAAATATGATAAAGGAGCATTCAAGTGTTGGAAATGTGGAGAGAACCACCAATAGAAAGATTATCCACCACAATAGTAGAACAATAGGAAATTTTTTAACGTTCAAGAAGTTGTCATGGTGAACGACATGGCCCAGAGTCTTACTCGGATTTATGTGGCCTTGGATAGCAGAAAAGAAGATCATCAAGCCTCAGTGATTGAAATGGAAGGTATGGTCACCAACCAAACTATTTTAATTATGATTGGCCTAATTTTTTATTTCATCTATAATAGCTTGAGGGTCATGGAGAAAAATTCTTTACAAAATAAAAATCATGGGAAAATTGTGGTCGGTCCAGTTGGCCATAGGAGTCAAAAGTAAAATGACAAACTTAGTGGAATCATGCCCCATGATGTTGGGCAACATATCCACAACAATAGTCCTTAGCCTCTTGTCATTGGGATCGTATCATGTCCTAATGGGCATGGACTGGCTGGTGACCCATAGAAATAAGGTGGACTACTACAACAAGTCATTGAAATATGTAGCAATGAGGGAGAAGAGGTAATACTCCAAGGAATGAGGAAGTAGGTTTTGGTCCAAGAAATATTGGTGTTGAAAGTAAAGATATGTGCTCAAAAAGGGTGCACCCTATTTGTGGTCTAGGTGACCATCAATGCAGGGGATAGTGAAATCAAAATTGAGGATCACCCAATTCTTAAAAAAATTGGTGATGTGTTTCTAGAGGAAATACCTAGACTTCCACCCAAGAGATAAACTGATTTCTCCATTAAATTTCTTTTAGGTCAGTGCCAATATTGAAAGCCTCATATTGTATGAGTACATCGAAGCTAGTGGAGTTGAAATTATAGTTGAAGGAAATGTTGAACAAGGGATGTATTAAGCCTAGCGTGTCACCTTGGGGGGGGGCACAATGTTATTATAAATAAAAAGGATTGCATGTTGTGGATGTGCATTGATTACCAGCAATTGAATAGATCCATAGTGAAGAACTGGTGTCTTCTACCCAATATTGATGACTTCTTTGATCAGCTAAGAGAGGATGCGGTGTTCTAAAAAATAGATTTGAGATATGGTTATCATCAAGTTTGGATTAAGGATGAAGACATCCACAAAATAGCCTTCAGAGCAAGATATGGGAACTGCAAGTTTGTGGTGGTATCATTGGGGATTACAAATGCTCCAGCCACATGTATGTTCATGATGAATAATGTCCTCATCCAACACCTGAAAAAATTTGTGTCAGTATTTGTTGATGATACCTTGGTTTACTTAATGAAAACCAAAGAAGAACATGAGGAGAACTAGATGGAAATACCACAATTGCTAAAGGAACACAAAATGTATGTTAAACTTAGTAAATGTGAATTCTTTAATTCATAGGTTCAATATTTGGGGCGCATGGTATCAAAAGAAGGTGGTGTTGTTGATCCTGAGAAGATCAAGGCTATCATGGAGTGGACCACTCCCATGAATGTCACAAAGGGGAGATATTTCATGGAGTTGGATGGATACTATAAGAAATTTATTCATGATTTTCAAATATTGGGTATCCAATCATAGCCCTATAGGTTGGGTTGTGTTATATTCTTTCCACAACTAGCCCCAATAGTTAAGTCGGGGGTGGCCAGACCACCCTTTATTGTGTTGGGCACAGTGGGGGGGTCACAGGGGGGTGGCTTCCCCCCTCTACGGGGTTTGGGGCAACGCCCCGGGAAAAAAATAAATTGGACCCTATATTAGGTGGGCAGACCTACCTATGGTTTTGTGCATGGATTTCGCACATAGTTTTGGGTGCGATGGTTTTTAGTCCATGGTATTTTGTAGATCCAATCAAGGGAACTACAGTTATGTTATAATCCATGGTTAATGGATTAGGTTTTATGGATGCTTCAGCATGTATATATATGTATTGTAACATTGAAAGGAACATAATGAAAAATCAATCTGGTAGTCCTGGTTTTGGGATCCATGGGAAAATCTTTGTGTATATTTGTTTTATGTGTTATGCTCTTGCCATTGTTTATTTTCTGTTTTTAGAATTCGTATGCAGGTAATTTCTGTATGGGTATCTAATCACATTCGTGCAGAGGAAAGGAGTCAAATTCCAATGGACATCAGAGCGTGTAGCCAGATTTGAAAAAATCAAACACATGTTCCTGCATGCACCTACCTTAAGAATAGATTATCCAAAAAAGGATTTTGTAGTTTTCACAAATGCTTGTAAGGAAGGGCTCAGTGCAGTATTAATGCAAGAAGAACATGTGATTTTTTATGAATCAAGAAAATTAAATGAGCATGTGAAGAACTATGCCACTCATGACTTGGAGCTTGTAGTGATAGTGCACTAACTGAAGATGTGGAGACATTGCTTACATGGAATGAAGTTTTTTTAATATCATACCATGGAGGGATGAGATACTTGTTTCATCAACCTAAATTTTATGCAACACAAGCCAAATGGTTAGCTCTCATCAATGAATTTTATTTCAATATCAAGCATATACAAGGTAAAGAGAACAAGGTGGTAGATGCACTTAACAAAATTTTGCAAGTCGCTCACTTGGAATCCATGAGCACTTTTGAATTTAATATCAAAGAAAAGATCAAGGAAACATTGGTACATGGCAAGCACTTTCAGCATGTGAAAGTGTGCTTGTAGCAAGAGACAGAAGAATCATTGAGCAAGACTTATACACTCATTGATGATGATATGTTGAAGTTCAAGGATAGATGGTATGTGCCTTGTACGGGAAACTTGAAAAATATTATCTTGGATGAGTTTCACAAAATACCTTACTCTAGTCATCCTAATTATCAAAAAATGATAACAACCATGAAGAAAATGTATTATTTGCTGAGTATCAAAAAAAGTTTTTGAATACATTTCTAGGTGCCTGGAATGTTAGCAAGTTAAAGTGGAAAGCAGACACCAAGCAGGATTCCTTCAACCAATTCCAATTCTTGAGTGTAAGTGAGAAGTCATATCTATGGACTTCATAACATGATTGCCAAGAACATCCAAGCAACATGAAACCATTATGGTAGTAGTAGATAAATTGAGTAAGGAAGATCCCTTTATAGTTGTCAAGTCCACCCACAAAGATATTTACATAGCTCATATTTTCATGAAGGAAATATTTAGATTACATGGCATACTCATTTTTAGATCGGGATGCCTAGTTCACATCAAATTTTTAGAGACCATTGTTTCTTGGTTTTGGAACCCAACTAGCCTTTAGTACAACGTATCACCCTCAAATTAATGGCCATACTGAGAGGATGAATAGATTTTTAAAGGACACGTTGAGGTTTTATGTCATGCATCATCAAAAGATATGGGAAGAGTTCCTACCACTAATTGAATTTGCATACAACAATGGGTACCAAGAGTCACTGAAGATGATCCCCTTCAAGGCTTTGGATGGTACAAAAATGTAACACTCCCATTAGTTGGGATGATCCCATGAATAGGGTGGTTTTTGGACTAGATATGTTGAAGGAAATGGAGCAAGAAGTGCTCAATATCAAGCAAAAAATTAAGATAGCCCATCATATGAAAAAGAGTTACATAGATCAATAGAGAATGCACAAGGAATTTCAAGTGGGATAGCATGTGTATCTATGCATCAAACCAAGGAAGAGCTCATTAAAAGTGGGATGTTGTGACAATTTGGCACCTATATTTTGTGAATCATTTCAAATTTTGGAAAGAGTTGGCACTAGTAGGTTATAGATTAGCATTACCACTCATAATGAAATCACGTGATGTTTTTCACGTTTCCCTGCTTAAGAAGTATGCACATGATACTAATCATATTTTCAATTGGATTGTGATACAAATGGAACCTAAGGGATATTTCCAACTAGAACCACTATGGATCCTAGATTAGAGACAGATCACGCTCCAGAATCGAGTAATACAGTAGGTGAACAGGAAATCGAAGCATTTTGGACTAGATGAATCCATGTCAGAAATGGCAGAGAAAATAAGGATATCTTCCCATTTTTTGTTTACTAAGTAAATAAATGTAAGAGTTGTAAATATAAATCTCAGTGGTTAAATTTTGTAATTTTTTTATAGAACACCAAGGGTGGCGTTTCTTGAAGGGTGTGGGGCCAGTAGCAACCCTTTTTCTATAAAACCCCCTATATGTAAAGCTATTTTTGTAATTATGTATGTCTGTATGTATGTAAACCTAGTATGTATGTATGTATGTATGTATAAATTGATGAATGGCTAATGGGAGGGACACAAAGATCCAAATCTCTAAAAGGAGGGTTGTTGTGTGCCTATTCAGGTGCTTGTGGCGTGTTTTTCATCTACTTGTAGCATGCTGAGAACAAACCCATACAACCACGTTAAATTTCCTTAACTTCCTATTGACTGGTGACCAACCAACATTGATAAGCATTGAAGAGATCATATGGAGCAGCATGGGTGGAGGTTGATGTCCATCCATGTTCTCTCATTAGGGATCAAGGCATTGGGTCAACTACCTCAAGAAGAAAATAAAAGATAAGAAAAAGGAAGCAAAAAAGGTAGACTTGTAGATGAATTATAGAATTCACAAAATAGAGCACATCTGAGGGAAGATTTGCAAAAGAGAGAGCAAGGTGTTGTCGAAGATAAGTTGAAAAATTGAGATGTACTGGAACATTTAAGAGATGGTGTTCAAATTCCTAGTGAATTATTCCTCACATCTCTTGTATTCAGGTCGTTGGATAGTGAGTCTAAGCATGAATGGTCATATGGAATGTAGGATTCTTGAACTACTTAGTACTTGTTGTTGGTTGACAAAACACTTAACAGGGAAATTTTATCACTACGGTGCTTATTGAAAATGATATAAAACACTTATTTAATGGACCACAACCCCCTATGGTTCTTGATAAGAAAGAAAAATTGTGAAACCACCTATATAGTAGGTTCATCTTCTTGGAGCTAAGAAATGGCCATATGAATATTGGGTGAAGCCATGTGGTTTTGACTCATGAAGTGAGTGAGCCACTGTGGTGCTTGCTGTTAGTGAGCAATTGTTCAACCACCAAGATCGTAGACTACTCCTCCTAGGTATATAATTAAGCCTTGGATGTGAATTCCCATGAATAAGCATCCCCTTAGACTTTAGATCTGGCTTAGAGGTGGTCAGCTACAGGAAAGGTTGCAATGTAGCTCGCATATGGTTGGGTGGAGAGTTGAAGTCCCTCCTTCAGTTTCTAGCCATCTTTAAACACATAGATAAGTGTAAACTGCTTCTATATATTATCTTATCGATTTTCCTTATTCTTGTTACAAGTGAATGATGAAATATTTTATGTGTTCATAAACGTAAACGATGCTTGAGCAATGAGGCTCACTATTGTTCTCATGATTGGAACAATATCTTTTGTATTCAAGAATCTAATGTTTGTTTGGATCGTGTTGTCCATGGTTATATTCATGTTGAACGTGATGATATGTGTTTATGAACACTCAAATATTCTTCGAAATCTTGTGAAAGTGTGTGTGTGTGTGAACATGTTCCTATATTGGTTGCTCTATCTAAACCAATAATTTGTAGCTTCAAGCCTTATGGCCATAAATCCTAGAAGTTGGAAGTCTGGACCACCCCATTATCAAACATATTCACAAGGACTAAATCAATTGTCTATGCATTATGCCCTTGGTCGTTAAATACGCCTTAGGAATTCATGTTACCAGTGGAAGGAAGGCAGTCGTCTTATTTTTCGCAGACATTACCTTGCATATGTTTTCTATTTTATATGTGTATGTCATTAAATCCAACAAGTAACAAATTTTACTCATTTTATGTGGGCGAGAGACATGGTGGTTGGGTCCAGAGGTAACTATAAAGGTAAAACTTTCCTTACCACTCACTACTTGTTGGCAAGGTCTTGGCATGATGTATCCTATATGAATGTGTCGATGAGGGTTAAACAGCCCTATCTGAGTTCTAAGGTGGAACCTTGATGTTGGAAATGTGCTCACTACTAAGGGGGAGAGGGGGGTGAATCATTAGTGACAAGGTCTATATGTATACTTTTAAATTTCTTTTTCCATTTATTCATTCACAATCACACATTACGCCATTACTAGATTAGCTCATACGATGCATTAACCATCTGAGTAAATAAAAAATATAAATAACATGATCATCACATGAAATCCATAAAACAATCAAAAAATTCAAATTCATAATGGACGCAATAATCTCCATGGAAAACCCCCTCTCGGTCAAAAACCACCATTTTTTGTTGTTTTTGCTCTGTTTAAATTTTATTAATAAAACAAATCATTTTACATCATCATAGATGGCTATGTCCGGAAAGGATTTTTCTCATATTAAATCAACTTTTTGAACACCCATCCTTTGGAAGCCTCAACCCCCAACAAGCCTTGCCCAACACCCATTACACTATGAGAATTATACTTCTTCAATTGAAACTACTGACCACCATCGGCAAGGAACACCCATCCCTTCTTCACCAAGATATCTCAATATGTTGATCATATAGGGCCTCATTTCAAATGTTTCAAACTAGACCCCTTGGAAAAACAACAACAACCTCTACATTAAGACAATCAATACATGGGCCACCTGCTCCACAATCTATGCAACTCAACCTCAATCAATTCATAAACATAAAATCATGAAACCAATTCTCAAGAATCGACTCAAACAATCAAACAACTCAAGTAGTGACAATCAAACGGCAGCAACACCTCACATCCAACACATTCAGCATATAGACTCAAAACCCTGTAGCAAATCATGACAACATTCTCACATAAAGGCTACAACAACAAATAACCCATGCAAACACAAATATCGGAGACGTGACCATCAAACTATATTGTGCCCAACAGTATTTGATCCATGTGCAACATACATGTTGCATAACCTCTACAATAGACTTTGCAAACTCTATCTTTGGATGTAGATCAAACTCTTCCTCTATAGTCAGTGAGAACTGGACTCTCCATGCACTTCACTATTTTCTTATCCCAGTATATTATTTATGTGTGTGCACAACTCTATAAATTCAACCTTTGTATCATTATCTTTTGTAGGAAGTCACCCTCTGTTCTCTACACAAAACTCTACTCATTTTCACTACCACAGTGATTGATTTGCTCCTCTTTTTAAACAATTTGTGCCACTCTTTCCATTAATCACTCCATTAAGGAATTCACACTTCAAACTTCATTCAAACCTATTTATTTAGTCAATTAGAACCTTTTCTGAAAATTCCCGAACAATAAATATCATAAAAACAATTAAGTCATTCGAGATGCTTGAGGAATGAAAGAAATATTGTCTTAGAGACACAGTTGCTAGCACAAAACTATTTATTCTCGACTGCAGTCGCATGGACAAGCCTTGTTCCCAACATCTGTAAATCTTTTCCAAGTCATGACAAGCCTCAAAACCAACTCTACAACCTCATGTTGTGCTTATACATGATGTACTCATCATAAGTGCAAGAACCAACTCATGAGTGTAGAAATTGCATCAAGTGGCCTCAAATATGAAGCTCAGTTATAGAGGGCAACTTGATACATCATGACATCCTCCTCAACACCTTTAGACATCATCGGGATTTCAATCCAAAACTTAGGAGCATCAAAGGAATCTCAAGGGAAACACCACAAACATCATATACATGGAAACCTCAACCAACCATTAAAACTAACACCATCAAGCAATCAAGCATGTGCATATCATCTTCAACACAAGCCCAGGCTGACATCAATGCCAACTTTTATAGGATATTTTGTCACATCTGGTCAATAGGCCTTCAAATGGATCAATCAATATCCATTGACCTTCTTTTCATCATCCTTGCACAAATCCATAAGCATGACTCATTCTAATCCCTGACTTTCTACCTGAAAGCACCTTGTTTCAGCCATTTTAAGGACCAACGCTCCCTGGCCTCTTACTAGACAGCGTTGACTACCAGGTTTCCCTACTTTGCACCTGTGTTGATCAATAGCAGGTTGCTCAATATTGGAAGTCTATTGATTCTAGAAATTCAGGAAAAAGAGAGAGAATCCCAAAGCCTCTTCTTCCATAAGCTTCCAGGATCTATTTTAAATGTTAACCTCAGATAAAAGTCTCGAATCCTATCCTATCCTACCTTGGATTTTTCATCCCTTATCCCTTGAGCTCATCCTCCTATCAAGATTGGATCTCAAGTCCAGATTGGTAAAAGGATAAGAATTCTTGAACTACCTCCTTCATCTATATATTTACTACCATCCAAAGGCAAGGGGTTGGCTTTTGGAGAGTGATTCTACCATTATTTTGTGGATGTGAGAGATATATTTCCATGCATTAGGGTTATTAGAGGTGAACTTTGTGACAAGGGAAGGAAAAGTCAACTTGGAGGAGCTCTCTTATAGGATCAACACCTATTTTTGGTTGTAACTCACTCCATTTCTATTCATGCAAAGAGTTATTTGTTTTCCTATATATGATGTTATGGTCTCATATGTTTCAATACCATGTTGATATATTGAATAAAATGATTATATGATGCTACATAGATTTCGTGGATCAATGGCTTGTGTTATCTGACTGTGCAGGTCCTAATAATAGCGATCGGAGCTAGGATTGGAGCATTCAATCCAAGGAAGGAGTGAAGCATATGACAGATTCCAAGTAGGCTCATCCTATTATTTATTAAATTACTTTAAGGAAAACATTAGTCCCTTTGTCTTTTTGTTGTTCTAGGTCAGTCCACCAGGCCTAGGGAAGATACTTCTGTCTGTAGTGGTAGATTCCTCATCACACCAACCATCAATCACTGCAACACTAAACTACCATGTTGACATCAATGCCAACAATCTCCCCCTTTGGCATTGATGGAAACCCTAGTTGAACCATCCAAACAACAACATGAAGAACTGAATCCCTCATTTTCTCCCCCTTTGACATCAATGGCAAAGGGACAAACTCAACAAAGCCAACATGTGAAGAATGAAGGAAGCACTCCCCATGTCAATCTCAACATCGTGCCAATACAAAGTTAATGCAAGCCAATGAACATTTTCCGATACAAGCTTCCCTAAACATATAAAGGGGCTACAAAAACATCCCTTGGATTGTTTAACATGCTACCTTTGTTGTTGATAGTGCCTCTTTTCCATATGCAAGAATGTTTCTCCTTATATAACAATTATTTGACCAACTTGGGCCCAATGATGAACAATGGGATACAGGGCAAAATAGATGGTTGAATGAATGATAATAGAAGTCTCTACAAAGCCTCTAACTAACTTAACTATGACTCCTCTCTCATGTATGAAGGACACATGCATGACCCAACCATGAATCATAAGAAGGATGTGACAATACATGGATACTCAAGGACTCCAAGAGCTCATACAAGAATGAAATACATGACATCAAGTATCCTAAAAATGGTTGTAACACTTCTCACCTCTCATCACATGCATATCAACACACTTTCGACATGACTTGTGACTCTCTCTTTTGACTCTTGTTCCTAACTGAAATATAACTTCATATGAATAGCAATAACTACATGGATTTATAGGAATAATGCATGGCTATGGAATTGAGAGTACATAGATATTACGAGACATTGTGAACAGAGACAACTCTCATCAATGCCTTCTAGGCACCAAGACCACCATTGTACAATGTGAGACATGAGGTACCAATTTCACATATATGGATATTCATTTCAACATTTCGCCGAGACTTCTAATGGAGAGAAATCATATGGATGTCATAAATGAATGAATGACATCAATAAACTTGAAATATTTCAGTCATAGCCCAAAGTAGTAGCAGAAAATGTGTAAGAGGCCGTGGAAGTTCTTTGCCATTCATAAGAACTCTTGGCAGCATCAAGTAACATATAGGTCCTTCTCCTTAGTGAATACCATATCAAAGCAGCATCTTCACAAGCCTCATTCTCAACCACTCCAAGAATAAATTAGCAAATAAGACAACTCATTGGTAGATAAGTCAATAAGCAGCAATATAACCTTAGTCTAGCAGCAAATGAATATTAGAGGAAATTTCAACCTAAAAGTGCCTATGAAATTTTCACATAATTTCCATGTCATAATATGTAAACCATTCAAAATCATTTAAATTTAAAAAGAGGTACATGTAAATATTTTTTAGGGAAAAGAAGAAAAACTACTTTTCTTAATTGTATTTTTGGCTTATCTCCTTATAGTTTCACTCAGATTTCAAGTGTGGACACTCATTAGATTAGGAATTAAAGTTTTCATCTAACGAATACCCATTATGCATACTTTTGAGAAGACCCACATTGCTGAAAATTGAAGATACATTAAAAAAACG
>Ga0068627_1000228_pt1 | contig 11620 bp, 11 predicted proteins | sample InSIn1gowninarea_FD_77430 | JGI IMG/M metagenome (GOLD analysis project Ga0068627, IMG submission 77430) | Clean room microbial communities from NASA Spacecraft Assembly Facility at Jet Propulsion Laboratory, Pasadena, California, USA -... ... | reverse complement strand
AGCTCCTTTCTAGTAGCAGCTAGAAATCAAGTAAAGGTTGGAGCATTTCAGCAGGTAGCAGCTTGCATACTAGTAAATGGATCGGCTAGTACAAGAGCAAAGGGGGTTGTGTCTCCCTTCCAGGAGAGTATGGAGAATGAGAGAAGGTTGTAGCCTTATACTGGTAGAAGCTTACATATTGATATAAGACTGCACCAGTACAGAAATATTGTAAAAAGAAGTTTCTCATTAAAAGAAGATAGAGACAAATTGTAGCAGGTGGTTTTCACCGACATTGGTTTCCACCTTATATCTTGTGTTCATGTGTGTGATTTCCTATACTGTTTACTACACTTGATTATTGTTTCATGATTCTTATAAATAGATTAACATTAACTAACTAAATTATAAGTTTGTAAGATATATGTAGTTTTCTCTGAACACATTTGCGTATATATGCAGGTTGAATTAACAAAATTTGTGTATATCAATTTGTTTATGGAAATGAAAAATTGTTAAATTTCTAATACTGATTCAGCCCCCCCTCTCAGTATTATTTCCAATAATTGGTATCAAAGTAGGTCCTTCAGAAGAAGCTTGATCCCTTGAAGGAAGATGTATCATCATGAGAAACTACGGAAAAGAGGCATCCATCAGGCCACCAATTTTTTATGGGAGCAACTTTGTCTATTGGAAGGTAAGAATCACAACTTATCTTCAACCTCTTGGAACAGAAGTTTCGGATATCGTGGAAGGAGGATGCACATTTCCAGTAGCAACTCCTACAGACAATAGGTAAAAAGTAGTATGAAACAAATGCAAAGGCTGTCAATACTCTATTGAGGAGTCTATAAAAATCAAAATATGTCAAGGTTATGCATCTCAAAACCACCAAAGAAATATGGGAAAATATCATTCTAAGCTATGAAAAATACGATTAGATAAAATGTGCAAAACTACAATCTCTCAGAATTTACTATGAAACTCTCAAAATGCACAATGATGAAAGTGTAGCTAATTATTTCCTACATATAGATGAGATTGTTAATCACATGAAAAATTTGGGTGAAGAGATAAAATAAGTTACTTTAGTTGAAAAGGTTCTAAGGTCCTTGTCATCTAGGTTTGAATCAAAAGTTTTTGCCATAGAAGAAAAGCAAAATCTTCTGAGTATCACTAAGTAACAGCTGCACGGAATCATAATTGCTATCGAAATGAGAAAAGGGGGTCCATCAGACATGATAGAAGCCACATTCAAAGCTTCAGGAAAAGGAGAATACAATGAATCAAAACATACATCGGAAGGAGAGGAAGAATCAACTTTTTTCAAGAACCTTCAAGGGGGTTTTGGAAGATTCAAAGGTAGGCTACCTTTCAAATGCTTTGCTTGTGGAAGAGTCGGTCACTATGCATCCAAACGTCCTCATAAAGATAAGCTTGATAAAGGTAAGGAATCGATTAAATGGAATAGAAAATAGAGTGTAAGTAAGAAGAGCTATTATACACATGAAGACAGTAATGGACTTTCCAATAGTGATGAACATGAACATGGTAATGATTATAGGCTTTTGATGGCTTTTGTGGGTGATGATTTTTTGGATGCTATAGATGAAGATGATCTCTATGAAGAAATTTCTGAACTCAAAATTTGTTTAGAAGGAAAGAGTATAGTTATAGATACTCTGACATTAGAACTTGCTGATAGGGAAAAATACGATGAAAAGTTAGCATGTGAAATTGTGGGACTTAGAAAAGATATTGAGAAAACAAAAGCTCTTAATCTTAGATTTTCTAAAGGATTTGAAAATTTAGATGAGATTATCAAAGTGCAACATTCTCCTCTACTAAAGACAGGTCTTGGATATACTGAAGAAGCATCTCCAGCACAAAAGCCATCCACCTCCAAAAGTTATCTTGATGCAGAAAGGAGAAGTGATCAGGTAGACAATTGTTAGCAAAGGCATAAAGCGGATCACCAGGTAAATCGGGGTCAATCTACTTCAAGGATGAATAGAAGCTGCAACCAACCACAAATAAATCATTCCCAATTTGCTTCAAGAATGAATGTCAATGGAAACTACAATCACATGGTCAACAGATTTGATAATCACAGGAATTTCTTTAATGGCCAATGTTTTTCATGTCATAACTTTTGACACAAAGCTGCTCAATGTGTTGCCTACAATACCATCATGACTAGAGAAACATGAAATCAAAGGAGTGTGACTGGGATCATAAAGAGGACCTACAATAATTTTTCTTCTCTTGAAAATGAAATAGAATACTTTATTTGTAACAACTTTGGTCATGAAGATTTTGAACGTAGGAGTAAGTTTTAGCAAACATCTCAGAAGGAGCAAGCTTCATTGGGTCCCAAAACATGCAGAAAGAAAGAACCACAAACAAAATTATGTGGTATAGCCTTATATAGGGAAGGACAGGAAAATTACTGGTACATCGACAGTGGATGCTCGAAACATATGACAGGTGATAAAGAAAAACTTCAGTCATATAGTGCCCTAGAAAAGGAAAGGAGGTCTCATTTGGAAATGACACCCATGTAGCCATAAAAGGTAAAGGGTTTGTTCTCTTAAAAGAAAAGGTCAAAGCTTGGAATGTTATGTCTGTTGATGGCTTAACACATAATCTATTGAGTGTTAGTCAAATGTGTGATCTAGGAAATGAAGTAGTATTTCGATCAAATGGATGTGTTGTTTGTGAGCTTGATAGAGGAGAAACATTGATCAAAGGCATAAGAACTCCAAATAATTTATACATACTCAAGGAAGACCACAACAATGCTATGTAAGGAAAAATAATGAACACTGGCTATGGCACAGAAGATTGGGGCATCTAAGCTTCCCTCAGATAAGGAAAGAATGCAAATATGAGGTTGTTCATGATCTTCTTGACATCAGAATTCCAGACAATACAGTATGAAAATCATGTTAGTTTGGTAAGAAAACCAGAACACATTTCCCTAAAAAGGAAGGACAACTAGTAAACCACTTGAACTTGTTCATAATGATTTATGTGGTCCAGCAAGGAAAAAGTCACCTCATGGAGAAGAATAATTTATATTGTTCATTGATGACTTTTCCAAGATGTGTTGGATAGGAATTCTGAAGCATAAAGACACAACTTTTGAAAAGTTCAAAGCTTTCAAAGTCTTGGTTGAAAATGAATCAGATCACAAAATCAAATGCCTTAGGTCTGATCAAGGAGGGGAATTTATCTCAGATGATTTTTTCGAATTTTGTGAAGAACTTGGAATAAGAAGGGAATTATTTATAGTAGGGACTCCTTAGCAAAATGTTGTGGTATAAAGGATGAACAGAATGGTTCAACACATGGCTCGTGCTATGCTTAATGAGTCTGGAACTTCCTCAACCTTATGGGGTGATGATGCATTTGCTACCATTACTATTCTCAACAAAACAAATGTCTGGGTAAACAACACTCAAACTCCTCATGAACTTTGGTATGGTAAGACTCCTACAATAAAATACTTCAAAGTTTTTGGAAGCAAATGTTACATCAAAAGGACTGATAAAAAGATTGGCAAGTTTGAAACTAGAGGAGATGGAGGCATTCTCCTTGGTTACTCTTCCCGAAGTAAAGGATATAAGTGCTACAATAAAAGAATTAATAGAATTGTTGAAAATATTGATGCGGTGATTGACTAAGCAAGCAACAATCCAAAAAAGATAAAAACCAAAGATTTTGAAGATGATGAGGACTATCCTTCAACATCAAATCAGAATAATGCTGAAGAAGAAACTTATGAGGCACCACAAGAACAGATAAGGGTAGAAGAAAAGACTCCATCTAGGTGCGTCTAGAAAAGCCATCCAGAGACTCATGTTCTGGGGCAAAAAGAGGAAGGTGTACAAACAAGAAGAGATATTACATAAGCTTCAATCTATCTAGGATTGATCTCCTTCGTTGAACCATGAAATGTAAGTGAAGCATCCAAAGATGAACGCTGGGGCAAGGCCATGAATGAAGAACATGAGTAGATTGAAAAGAATAACATCTGGGAATTGGTTCCTAGACCTAATGATAATAATGTCATAGGGATCAAATGGATATTCAAAAACAAGCTAAATGAAAATGGAGATGTTATTAGAAACAAGGCCAGACCTATTTGTAAAGGGTATGCCCAACAAGAAGGTATAGAATTTGAAGAAACTTTTGCACCAGTTGCTAGACTTGAAGCCATAAGAATGTTCCTTGCTCTTTCTAGCTTTCGGACCTTCAAAGTATATCAAATGGATGTGAAATCTACCTTTCTAAATGGAGACTTAGAAGAAGAACTGTATATTAAGCAACCAAATAGATTTATCCTTGGAAATGATCCAAAACTAGTATGTAGACTTAGAAAGGCTCTTTATGGTCATAAATAGGCTCTAAGGGCTTGGTATTATCATCTAGACAAATACCTCCATGAACAAGGTTTTTCAAAACGATCAACAGATAGCAATCTATATATAAAAATTGACAATGATAAATTGCTAATACTTGTTGTGTATGTTGATGATATCATCTTTGGTAGCAATGAAAGATGCCATGAGTAAAAAATTTGATTTGCTGATACAAAAAGAATTTGAAATTCCCCTGCTTGGTGAGCTCACATATTTTCTTGGTTTACAAGTCCAACAAAACAAAGCTGGTATCTTTCTATCACAAACCAAGTACCTCAAGAAAATCTTGAAGAAATATGGCATGGAGGATTCGAAACCAGTATGTACCCCTATGGTAATAGGATGCAGCCTTAGCGCAAATGATCAATCGATAATAGTACATCAACCAACCTAAAGATCCATGCTTGGTAGTCTACTCTATCTAGCAGGTACCCAACCAGACATTATGCATGTAGTGGGAATAGTTGGAAAATTTCAAGAAAATCAAAAGGAAGCACATCTTCAGGCAGTTAAAAGGATTTTCAAATATCTTCAAGGAACTCAAAACTATGGCTTATGGTATCCTAGAGATACAGATCTCACACTTCATGCATATACAGATGCAAATTGGGTAGAAAGTGTGGATGACAGAAAAAGCACTAGTGATGGTGCATTCTTTATGGGTTTCAAACTAGTGTCTTGGTTCAGCAAGAAATAGAGTTCAATTGCATTATCTATAGCTGAAGCAAAATGTGTGGTTGTTGCATATTACTACACACAACTCCTTTAGATGATGCAAAAATTGCAAGACATTTAAATCACTTTTACTCCAACCATCTCCATTCTATGTGATAATACAAGTGCAATCAACATTTCAAAGAATTTTTTCATGCATTCCAAGACTAAGCACATACCTATCAAATATCATTTTCTTCGAGAACAAGTGCTTGAACAAAAATTCAAATTGGAGTATGTTCCCTCCAAGGAGGGAACGGGTTGCTGATATATTCACCAAACACTACCCGGAGAGACATTTGAATACGTCAGATAGAAGATGGCAGTAGTTGATGCATCATCTTACTGTTGACACATATCTATTTCAGGGAACAGTGGGTGTACACGAGTTTCATGAAGCGTATCCACGTACATACATTGGGTTCTGTGGATACAGTCGCATATATGTTGGTTTAAAGAATATATCAATGGGACAAACTCAGAATGAAAAGAGTCTGATGTGGGTCTCATCATCTGGCACAGGTTCAGGGGGAGCATATACTTCTAATAGTGCATTGTTTCCATTACCTTAGAATATCTTGGTACAATTTCACAGTTGTTTTTTGATTCAAGTGGAACAGGTGCAAATGGAGATCATGGTTGTTTGTCTGGATGCTGATTGACAAATGCCGTTGATGATAGTTGTTGATGAATATCATAGTCTTGTCTTAGATATTTGTTCTCCATGTCATGTATTTCTTTTATTATCAAGGTCATGTAACGACCTATTTTCTTTCCCCACTATGCCTGGGATGGATGATGTAACATTCTTGTTGTATCATGTATATACTTTTGGTATATCCCCACGTGGTTGGGTGGATGAGTCAATTTTGGTATATCCCCACTTGGTTGGGAGATGGATGTATGTATGAGCCTTTGGTGATAGGAAGGTCACCTATGATGTATAGAGTCATGTTCTTTCTTGTAGAACATCTTTTTGAGACCTTGCCTACAGTCAGGGGGAGCATGGACTGCACAACAAAGTAGATATTTCAACATGTACTCAGGGGGAGAAAAACCCTTTTCCCTTGATGACAAAGGGGGAGAGTGACTTGGGGTTGCCATCAAGTCCAAAGTGGGAGATTATTGGCATTATGACACAGGTTTGGCAGTATGACACAGGTGTTGTCCTTGATGGCAACTCAATCAGATGATAGATCATAGTTCAGGCTCTCAGAATGAAGAAAAAAAGATATACGTAGGTTCCACTTGACCAAGCTGCGTATACACGCGGATTCATAGACCAAAAGGCACGTATGCGTATACACGCACTTTCATGCACAGAAAAATGTGTACAGATTTGAAAACTTGGTTTTTGGTCCTTGGTATTTGGACCTATGGTTTTAGACCATGGTATCTTGTTCGAAAAGTTGAACACATATATTTGGACCATGGTATTAAGTAAGGTCTAAGACTATAAAAGAGGAAGAAGATCATTAGGTAAGGGTACTTAAGGATTGAATATCTTATGACGAGCAAGATCTAGAATAGTAGTCATTAGGTTATGGTGCATAGCTGGATCTGAATCAAGGAGGAACATGAGCGTTAGAAGAGGGATAAGTTATGTTGCTGGGTCAAGATATTAAGGCTTGAAGAGAAGTATCTTTGTGTGACTTTGATCTTTTATATTTAGCACATGACTTGATATGTAAATATGATGATCTGGGTGAAACTGATGTCTGAATAGTTGAAAAGGGTAATTTATCTTTTACAGATTTGTACCCAGGTTTAGCATAGCAAAGGCGTGTATACTTGCTAGTTCAGTAATTCAAAACATTGTATATGTAGGTTTACCTTAATATAGCAGCGTATGCACACAGGTTCTTCATACTGAAGTATCGTACGTCTCATAAAATATGCTTTAGCTACTTCTATTTATTGCTACAGTGTTTTAGGTTCAAGATTGGTCTCTTGTTACTGTTACTGTATTCTGGCTACAACATTCAGAGAAGTGATTGTTTTATTTAGTTTTTGGTTGGTGCAAAGAAGATTGGTTGATACATATATATTTAATGTTTGAGTGATGTTATTGATGGATCTAGTCTGAAAATTTATGAAATGTGGTCCCTGAAAGAAAAGAAAAGGTTGTATCCTTCTGTAGGTCAGTACCTACGTACTAGTACATCAGCTAGTACAAGAGCTAAGGGGGTTGTAGCTCCCTTCCAAGAGAAGTTGGAAAATGAGAGAAGGTTGTAGCCTTCTGTACATAGAAGCCTGCATACTGGTATACAACTACCCCAGTACAAAAATATTGTAAAACGACGTTTCTCATTAAAACAAGATAGAGACGAATTGCAACAGGTTGTTTTCACTCACATTGGGTTTCCATCTTATATCTTGTGTTCATGTCTGTGATAGACTGTACTGTTTATTGCACTTTATTACTGTTTTATGGTTCTGATACACATATTAAGATCAACTAACTAAATAATAAGTCTGTAAGATATACGCGGTTTTCTCTAAACATAGTTCCATATATCCACAGGTTGAATTAACAGAAGTAGCATATATCAATCTATTTATGGAACTAAAGAATTGTTGAATTTCTAACACTGATTCACCTCCCCCCACTGCCCCCCTATCAGTATTATTTCCAACAAGGTCGACCACCCTCAAAGTCATCACTCAGCGAATTGTTTCATGGAAGTAGTGTGGTTGAATGAAAGGGGAAAGTTGCAGTTCGTTCGACAAGTGGTTTAGGTTACAAGAGGAAAGTTATGAAGGACATGCCACATAAAGGAGAATTGTATGAAGTGTCAGGGCATCAAATATTGAAGATGTATCAAAACTTTGGATATTATGTTTGTATATATATTAAAACTTCTAACTTATCTTAAACTTTGGATTAGTATATAATTTTATTTAAAACATAAGATATTGCTCTTTCCTTGCTTTTTGAAACATTTTTCTCTGAACTTTGTTTTGAAAAAACTTAAAATAAATTAAATTTCCCACACTAAAATAACATCGGGACATCTGATGTTCAACACACAAATCAATCTCTACACTGCCGTAGAAAGGAATTAATAAAGATTAAACATTCACTATCATGATTATATGAAAATTGCACAATCCTGTTTGCAACCTTTATGGTTTAGTCGTCATGTAAAGTGTGTAATGCATCATCGAAAGACCATGATGCTCTTATGTGGCTTCTTTGAGAAGACTGCGTTAAAAAAGTTTTACTGTGCACTTATTGTCGGTGGCAATCTATACGATTCTATAGTTGGAAAAAAGATGTAGCACAAAGCTAAATTCGAAAGTCTGGTCTTCCAAGTTCCTGAAGTACAGCCTGACTCGGAGAAAACCGCTTGGAACCCTTTCCTGTTATCACTTTTCGTACACTATAACTCGCAGAAAACCAGTTCACCGACAATCAATCAAGAGGCTGATGATGGTGAAACAATGGGAATACCACGTCGTCCTTATTGGCACGGTCCTTTTTTCAATTATGTGAAATTGTTATTTATTTTTTTTCATTTTGATTGCATATCTGTTAATTTCTTTTATATTTTGATTCCAAATATGCTAATGTTACGATTAACAAGGAAATTTGTTTTTGTTTTGTATATTTTGTTATATAAATTTATAAATACGTTTTCTATTTTAATATTTATGTAAATTTAATAGTTATAATTTATTTTATATTTTAATTCAAAATCTGGTGATGATACCATCCACTAATATTAACATTATGAAGCTGTTGTCACAACTCAAGTTCACTTAATTAATAACTTATTGATAAAATTAGGTATAAAATTCATATTTCAGTTATTCAATATAAAATAAAATTATGAAAATTTAATAATATTTTTCTACCTATCATATTTAACTAAAAATTTAAAACCTGTCACCTACAACCCTAATATTTAAAAAAACATTCTACAGAATATCAAATTCCCGTCCTGGTCGAAACGCAAAACAAATCTATAAATCTTCCCCACTATACTGACTTATTTTGCACGTCTTCAGTTGCATTTCGGAGCTCCAAATAAACTCGATAACATCTATATTATTTAATGTTATATCTTTCAATGGGAAAAATAAATATTTTTTTGTAATATTAAAAATAAAAAATTGAAGTAAGAAATATAGATTAATTGGTTTGTGTGAGGTTAAGTATTTATTAAGATTTAGATTTAAATTTTACTAAAAAGTTGAAAATAAAAATTATTTTAGAATCTTATTAAATTATTCCAAAAAATATTCCATCTAAAACCTACCAAGCAACCAAATTTAATTTCATGAGAAATTGAAAATAAAAAGCACTTTTGAAGTCCTAACCAACCGAAAAACAAAAAACCAACCTAATCGTTTAAAAAACGAACGAACAATCATTTTAAAGGAGTGTGCATAATCAATGTTTTGCTGAAATACATAATTATTATGGTACCTATATTAATTTGTAAATTCGTGATAACATACCAAGCAAAAACGATTTTTGTGAAAATTTAGTAATAATAAAATATAGAACTAAAGTTTTACGATAAAAAATATAGTATTACCGTAGAATCCATAACTAATAAACCGCCTCCCCCCAAAAGATCTAAATTCCACGATCCATTGAACAGAAAAGAGAAGAGGTATTTCTCTAACATAATTTTATCTATATTTTTAATGAAATGCGACAGCATTCTATGTAAAATCTTCAACGTTGAGATTTACAACGGTCATGGTTAACAAATTGTGAAACTTGTATTTTTTTTGGGGGATGGAAAAAGTATTATAGTATTTTTCCAAGGTGGGTTAAACATAAATAAAATTGGTTTCTAAACTATAATTGATTTATGAAAATAATCTTGAAAGAGAAAAGTTATGGTAGGAAGGTAATTTGCTAGTTAAAATTTGAGTAAATTTAAGGATTAAGAGGATGTGCTTCTTTTAAGAGGTTATAGGTTTAAAAGTGGGTAGAGTTTGTATATATTGATAAATTAATTTTGGTCCATTGTGATGTGGCTAGAGTGGTAGTTGTTCCCATGGAGGACTTAATGTCTCCAGACATGTTACAAACCCCTAGTGTGGAACCTAGTGTCTCTGGATGTCTCACTAGGTCCCAGGTTATTGCTAGTCTTGGCTTGATGCGTCGTCATTACTACCTCCACAAAATAAATGGTTTAATATATATATATATACCCTTTCTCATATATGCAAAACAATGTTGGATTAGAGATAACAAAGTGCAAAGAATATGGAAGCTTTCACCTCCTAATGTTATAGAAATGAAAAACAGTCACAAAACAGAATTACTTCACACCAAACATTGAAGTATTAAGCATAATAGGAGTGGTGGATATCAGTACATTAATTTGTCGGATGTCTTTAATGCTTGTCCATATTTTGGAAAGACCAACATTTTTACTCCATCACACTCGACTTTGAAGTCTTAAATATAATAAAAATATATAGAAGCAACAAAAAAGGAACAATCTTTGAATATGACGTTAATGCAGATGACTAAAGAGAATTTAATAACCCAAGACGTGTGTGGCAATGCCAACACCAGGAATTTATGATGGGAAATTGTATGAGGGATGTCAATTTCGCCTCTAAGTTGATGAAGGTACTCAAAATCTTTCGTTATATAACTGCTCTTGTTTAGAGTGAAAGCATGATTAGTAATCATTGGGTAATGAAGGTGAAGAGCATTGGGGGAACAATTGTTACGTGTGCAAAGGGAGGCTCTCCACACAAACATTTTCTTGCTCTAGGACTAGTGTTGATTTTCTTGGGTATTGAGTGGAAAATGCAAATTGATACATCCAAGCTAGTGAAACTGTTGATTTTTACTTGGGACCCTATACCATGCTTCATTGAGACAATCCAGAGTAAATTTGACATACAGAGAGAGTGTTGTGTTTGGAGGGCAGGTTCATCCATGGCTATGTCCTTGGGTTCCTCCACTCTTTTTTGGTAATTTCTCCTTCTCAACCCATCATTTATCATGATCTTTAGTTCACATTATTATGATTTTTTCCACCTATAGTCAAGTTGGTGTGTTGTAGGATTTCCTCACCTCGTTATGGGTTATGGTTTCATGTCAAGGTCATCTTCCCAAGTTTTATCGTTTCTACTAGCTCTTTGATTCTATAGATAAGGTGTGTTTTCTATTTCCTAGGCTGAATTTGACACTCTATGACATGGTCGCATCAGAGGCATAGGTGAGGTGGTTCTATTTGTAGTTGGGGGTAGATTTCTCGTAAGGTGAGGATCCCTCACCCTGTAACCCTCCGTATGTTTTTAGTTGATTTTGGGATGCGTTGGGGGTGGGGTAATTATTGTTGGTGTTCTTGGGATGGTCTCCTCTATCATGTCTCAGGTTGGAATAATTGTTGTGGCGTTCACTGAATCCTTGGAGTGAAGTGGCATCTGGTGGTCTCATGTTGCATTAGTGATGGTGCGACTTAAAATGAGTTGGTCCAAGGGGTGAAGGAGCTTTTTGACCTTCAAACCAATGGGGCTTAGGT
>Ga0068627_1000227_pt1 | contig 11626 bp, 4 predicted proteins | sample InSIn1gowninarea_FD_77430 | JGI IMG/M metagenome (GOLD analysis project Ga0068627, IMG submission 77430) | Clean room microbial communities from NASA Spacecraft Assembly Facility at Jet Propulsion Laboratory, Pasadena, California, USA -... ... | reverse complement strand
CTGCTGCAAAGTTTCTTGATCATCTTGATGATTATATTCTAAGCTCTTTTTATGCTGCTGAAATGGATTTTCATACAGGGCCCCCATGATCTCATCATCCATGAAGTCATCATCTTCATAAACTTTCTCAAGATGTTCAATAAAACTACAAACATGTCTGCAACAATTCCAAACTAAATTTAATGATGGATGAGATTCTTTATACCTTGCAAAGAACATGGCATGAAAATCCTTTAAACAATAAATACAAGCAGGTGGAAAACTTTCATACCAAGATTGGGCTTCACCTTCCAGAGTGGCCATGAACATATTCATCAAGAAATCTTCAAGAAAATCAACCTTCAACTTGAGAATATGTATGTGAAATCTAACCAAATGTAGAGCAGCATCACTCCTATTATCATCTTTAAACATAGGCAAATTCATTTGCCAATTACCTTTGGAATTTTATTTGGAAAACTTGGAATGTGATCTCGACTCATGGGAGCATACCGTCGCGCAATCAAATCCATTTTGATAACAATGAATTGACCAAGAAATTCTTTAGGGCACTGATTCTTGAAGAGTAGAGTCGCCATAAAAATTCGGAACCTTGGGATTCTTCGACATTGGAGTCACCAGGTGAATGATTTCATCCTTCTGATGTCTAATCATTGTCCCCAGTATGGTCGCCACTATGTTAGTGCCTAGATTTACCTCAGGTTGAAAAGGTAGGATCCAGGGCCAACATCAAACCACGCTTAGCCTAGTAGCTAGCCCTACCAGGTCAGGAGAGGGCTCTCTTTGGGTCAATCTCAACAAATAATGATCGATGAGGGCTTGAGATTACTGAAATATTTTCTGATCTTAGGCTAGGTATGAGTGCAAGAGAGTTTGATTGAATAAAATAGTATTTTGTTGGCTCAGAGGGAAAGGCATATTTTGGAGTGCGGGGATTGAGGCTCAGTTCCGCAGAGATCTCAATGGGGCAAGGTAGGCAATCATTTTAGCACTTAAATTTGAGTGAGATGGAAGGAATATATAGGCGAGGTGTTGAAGAGGGCAAGAGAAATCATGAATCCTCCCCAAATAACTGAAAACATCAAATAACTAAAGCAAACTTCAAGTAGAGCACTGCACTTTCAATGGATTCTACTTACACTCTTGTTTGTTTAGTTCAGAAGAAATAAGATAGATAATGGCATACGATCACATAAACAAATTCACAATTACAAAGAGAAGCACTGTACCAAGACAAATTTCCACATGAATCCCAAAGAGTGCTGCAAATCCTGGTCTCAATTCCTCAGCCAAAATGAAAATATGAGTGTACAATGAAGCTCAATGCTTTCTCTGGAGTCCAACCATGCTAATGACTGAAAAACAACATAATATAGACAAACATAGCCCATCCTTGCCTCTAGGGGTCAAGCATACATGTTTAGGATCTGATCCAACTAATTCTAAACTGAGAACTAGAAACTAGGCAACATAACAGCATGCCTCTAGAAACAAGGGAACTGATTCATTCAGTTTCAAACAACCTTTAAACTGATGAATCTACCTCTACAAGTGAAAATTTAACATATTTACATAATGATCCATCAATTTTCATCAAATTACATCACAAATTTGCTATTAGGAAACTGAAAAAGTCAAACTAGACAAAGCTGGGCAAAAAACAAAACAAAACTTGGTCAAACTGGCAATTTTTCCTCTATGCGCTGCGCCTGATTCTCTATGCATTGCGCCTGTTTGGACCCACTTTTTGAGGCCTTCCTAGTGTCCAAATGAGCTCCAGGTGTGCTTTTTGGAAAGGTATACCTGTATAATTTTCAACCCAAGTGGAATTTTTCAATTTGGCCTACATTTTCCCCTTCAAAAGTCCATTCTCCCAACACTACTTCCTGTGTGTCAAAATAGGGGCAGTGGGGTCATTTTTTGAGTGTTTTTCCTTTTTGAGGGCTCAAAACCTGTCCAAATTTCTTCTCCATTGGTATGAAATCATATTTTTTCATGCCAAATCCAAAAATGCTTAGTTTTTTTGCTTTGGAGTCTCCTAGCAAAAGCGAGCGCCATGTGGCGCGCGCATAGAGCAGAAAACCCTATGTTAAAAATTTCTATGTGTAGCGCCTTTTTCAGAAAAGTTTTGAGGGCCTTCCTAGTGTAAAAATTAGGTTTGGAATAGCTTGTTGGAAATATTATTGATTCTAATTTCCAACCCAACTGGAATTTTTCAATTTGGAGTTCATATGCCCTGTCAAAAATCAAATCTCCCAAGACTGGTCAAAATGTGCCAAATGAGGCTGCCTAAAGGCAGAGTGCTGTTGTAGTCAACTTTTGAGGGTCTTTCTAAACTCCAAATTGAGCTCATGATAGCTCATTGGAAATATATTTGTGTCTAGTCATAATTTCACTCATCAAGGAAGTCATTTGGCCAACAAATCTAGGAGAAAGCTTGATTTTCCCAAGGTCACTTCAAAGGTGCATCAATTCTCCTGAGGCAACTGTATTTTTGACATTTCTCTAAAACCATGACACCTATGTAAAAAGTGAAGGAGGTTTTTCTTTCTTGGCCTATTTTGGACAAAAATATCTCTCAGTTTTCCCAAATTCATCTTTTATTGCTCAAAAATATCATTGAAGTAAAACCTATCCCGATGTGTGGAACAGGGGATTTGTCGAAATGAAGCGAAATGAAGGGGATAAGGGGATTCTAAATTCTTGAGAAAATTTTGGGAAGTAGGGAGGGATGTTAGGAAGCAAGGGAAAGTGTAATTTCAAATATTGAGCGAGGGGAAGGGGTCCAAAAGGGAAAAACACAGGTCTAGCCTAGAAAATTGCCAAGTTGTAGCAAGAAACTAGGGTTTGTGCGAAAATGAGGAATTTGAGGGATATCAGTGACGGGAAGTGTTTAATAAGGTACAATAAGGATAGGGGAAGGCGTATGAATATTAGGATATAGGTTTTTCTGATGATTTGACCATCCAAGAGAAATTACCTTCAAAGCCCTAGGAGAGGGAAATGAACCTTACCTAGGTGCAACTAAAGCATGAACAAGGTATAAAATGACCCATTGGAACTTGAGATGATGATGACAATCCTCTAAATGATGGTACACTTAGCTGAATGGTGATATGAAGCTCTTGGAACAATAATTAGGGTTTGGGAATTTTTAACTAGGGTTTGGGAAAAATTGGAATTGGGGATAGGGATGATTGAATATGGAAGTTGGGGAATGGGTGGATAAGGTGAGAAAATAAATGGAGGAGTGAAAAGTGAGGGAGTGGTAGAATGAACTTGGAAGAAAAATGACAAATGGAAAACCCTAGGTAAATGGTTTTTTGAGAAATGGAAAGGAAATAGGGTTTGAATTTTTTCGCACTAAACCACCATAAATTTTTAAGAAAACTCTTTCACTTGCAAGGAAAAGGGCTTGACTTGCACATTTGAAGATTTGAGCAATTTTGGCAACTTGAGAGAGTTTAGGATAAAATTAGGCTTGGTAGCTCTATGAGTCGTGCCTCAAACCCAATGCGCTATGCCTCCTGTGTGCGTCACACCAGTGCAAATTAACACTGAGGAAAGTGGCTCTATGCGCCACGCCTCCAAAATTGGAACTCTTTGTTGTGATTTTGCTTCCTTTCTCCAACATGACCTTCACTTTGCTCAATCTTTCTTCTTTGAGTACCAATGAGCTTTTGAATTGTAAAGATGATTTATATACAAGAGATTTTGATTTTTCCTTCATTAAACCCACTTTTATAATATTTACAATGTGACTTTACTTGTCAACTTTGTTTTTGAGCTTTTCACCTTTTTTTTGTGCTTTTGATGAACTAATTGACTTGATTTTTTGTTTTCCTTGCAAGGGATGGAGCTGTTGAAGCTTCGCAAGGTGACCAGGGTTGCCACTGAAGTGATTTACATATGAAGAACTGAAATTACATGAATTTATACAATAAAAGCCAAAATACTCTCTTTTTTTCCTCAAAACAGAGTTTTGAGGAAAAACACATTTTCGAACACTTGATGATGAAATTTATTGATGCTGAAACCTCCTCATGTACCTGCTGACTGTTACTGGACATCTTGAAACCCTTTTTGATGAAATCCTAATGAAACCCTAGACCTAAATGACAATGAAAACCTAGAAAAGACTTTTGCAATTTTTAAGACAAAAAGTGACAGTACATGATATTAATGAGTAAACATGAGCCAGCAGGTAAATGACATGAGGGAAACTGTAGGAGAAGCTGCTACCATCAGATGATCCATTCTCCTAATGGAATGTAGCTGATTGAGCGAGACACCTAATATGCAATGCAACAAGAGAATTTAATATCTGATGGAGGGATGGAGATACCGAAACTAACAGGTTCCCAAGTCCTAAAAAATTTAAGGGTAGTTGTGAGGGCATGATAGTTGAATGCCAAGGCATGCCAAGGAAAAGGCATGCTAACACATGCCAGACAATTTCAATGCATACTAAGGAGTGTTAAGGAGTTCCATGGTTGTTGAGAGTAACTAGGTGATTTCTCTTCTTATGATAACTGCCTGTGAATTCCTTTTACTTCTTAAGATTAGGATATTCTCTTTACTTATATTATTATAGTGTTATTATTCATCAAACAACTACCAATGAATAAACAATGAGGAGACAAGAAATACAGAGAATATGTGATCAACCAAGGCCAAAACCTCTCCAACATGAGAGGAAAACCCAAAAGATTTCTTCTTTTTATAGAGACTTCAATTGACGAATACCAAGACCATGACCTAGAACCTTGACTCAATGACCTTTCCAAGGCCAAGTCAAAAGCCTCCTTGATTCAACTTCCTTCTTTTTCATTGAGTCAATGATGATCAAGCTTATTCCTTCATTAACTCGGTTGTCCTTCAATTTTTAGTTCCCCAGATCATATTTGTAGTTCTTTGCCCTCCTACAGAAACCCTAGCACGTGTGGTTGACCAACATTTTGAACCTTGATCTTCTTCACTTGGATGATATGTACTATTATTATAATTTGGCTTGTAACCTTGCTTATCTTCTTCCTTGATTCAACTTCTTGGAAAATAGCAAGACCTTTGACCTTTTCTGCAGTAGATAGTTCTTCCTTCTTTCGCATGTGTGGAGGTATTAGCACTAAAAAAAAACCCATAAACAACACAAATTTTTTTTTCTCTTCGTTGGTTATCTTCGCACTTCTTTTTGCAAACTCACTTAACCAAATTCACTTGTCCACAAATGGAGGTCAATTTTCACTATATATAGTGTTTTTTCCATCAAACACACATGCTAGGAATTGTTAAGGAGTGCTAGGGAAACACAAGGGAGAAATAGGTGAATATAGTACATGCAAATGAATGATTAAGAGTTTGTGACGAGAAGTGTCAGTGAGTTCCAAGTGTGTTAAGGAGGGAGTGATAAGGTATGCTAGGTAGTGTTAAGTCATGTTAGAGGCTAGTGGAACAACCTAAGATGTGTGAGGTGCTAGGGTGTGCCAATGCATGTCAAGGAGTGTTATGGAGTGCCATGGAAACAAAAAGGAGCACTAGTTCCAAATGCATCAAAATTAATGAATAAGAGTGTGTGACAAGGAGTGTCAATGATTTCTAGGTGTGCTAGAGAGGGAGTGACAAGGTATGTTAGGTAGTGCTAAGGAATTCTAGAGTGCTAAGGTAACATGCCAATATGTTCCAATGTGTGCCAGGGAGTGTGACAAAAACACAAAGGATAACTAGTTAAAAATTCATGGAAATGAATGAATAAGAGTTTGTGATAGGGAGTGTCAGTGAGTTCCAATTGTGCTAAGGAGGGAGTGACAAAGTTATATGCTAGGCAGTGCCAAGGCATGCAAGAGTGTCAGAACATGTCAAGGAGTGGTATAGTCTGCCAGGGAGTGTTAAAGCATGCTAAAAAATGCAGGGGATGCCAACACATGCCACATAGTGCCAAGGGATTGTTAGATGTGCCAGATGCTATGACATGTCAAAATGTAAACTATGTTTCTTGGTTGTTTTATCGCCATGGTTGGACATGAGCCTTGCCTTGGTAACTTGTTAAGTGGGATGATATAAGATTAGACATGAGTAACATAAGATGAGTTATAGGCCATTCTTAGGTGAACATGGAATAATATAGTTGTAGATTTAAGACTTCTATGGTTAATATCTTCTTTATTAGAAACCGAAGAACCCACAGTAAAAACCATTATTTCTGTCAACGTTTCAAATCCCAACAGGTATCCATCATCAGGAAAATTATTGAGGGCATAGTAATTAGGATCCCTGTTGGGATTTGAAACGTTGATAGAAATAATGGTTTTTACTGTGGGTTCTCCGGTTTCTAATAAAGAGAATATAGTTGTAGTAACTATAACTTGGTAAAGATGTTGTAGTCGATGTAGGACTTGGTTGGTTCCCATGTCTTTAAAAAAATAAGGGTAGTTATGAGGGCATGATAGCTAAGGAGTGCCAGGCCATGCCAATGAATCAAAAGGTGTTCTAACACATGACAAACAATGTCACTACATGTAGAGGAGTGTTGGGGAGTGCCATGGCATCACAAGGGAGAAATAGGTCAAAGTGCATGGAAACGAACGAATAAGAGTGTCTTCTAAGGAGTGTTAGTGAATTCCAAGTGTCTCAAGGACAAAGTGTCTTAGGATAATTTCATAATAGGAATTGTAATAAGTAAGCCTACGATTGTGATTAGGGGATGGAAAAGGAAGTTTTAGACAAAAGCAGACTTTGGGCTAGGGACAACACTACTTTTTCAATGACTTGGTTGGGTTCCCAAGTAGCAAAAAAAGAAGGCTATATATGAGGGCATGACAACTAGGGAGTTCCAAGGTGTGCACGGAATGTCAGGAAGTGATAACACCTGCTAGAAAGTTCCAAGGTATGTTAGGCATGCCAAGACATTCTAAGTTATAAGGCATGCCTAGATGTACTAGGTGCTTGGGTGTGGCACCAATGCATGCTACGGAGTGTCAGGAAAACACAAGGGAGACTAGTTTCAATTGCATGGAAATGAATTAATATGAGTGTGTGATAGGGAGTGTTAGAAAGTTATGGGTGTGCTAAGGAGGGAGTAAAAATGTATGTTAGGTAGTGCCAAGGCATTATAGAGTGCTAGTGATCTGAATGAGAAATGACCAAGATCTTTTCTAGTTCTTGTACAAAATGGAATGCAAGCTTTACTGAACAGTGATTCGTTTATGTGATTTAACAGTTAGACATGAAATGATTTTTAAGTATAAATCTATGAATGTTTAGATTTAACTATTTTCACATCAATCACATAATAAAAACATAATATCAATTTTTTTTTACGAAGTTCGTCCTTCCTAGACTACGTCTCCAGGTCTGCCTCAGAAATGTGCATCCACCGCATTCCTTAAGCCAAGAGAAATATTGCTTACAATGAATCATCAGTTTCACCACTGATGTTGTAGATATGGATCATCTCCTGAAAAATCTTACTTGAATACAGATTCTTCTCCTTCAACAACTGAGAAAGGATGAGGATGAATTGCACATTATCACAGAATATTTGAAGCTGAATGGACCTTTGATTGTATGGTAGCTGAACATAGTTTGAAAAATTGAAGTGGATCTCATCATTCATCAACGTACTTCGACAATGAAATTATGCAAGTGAGGATGTCCTTTGCTCCTTCAATAACATGCAAAAAGAAACTCTCCACCAACTTAAATCTGAGGTGTTATTATGAGTGTTCACTTCATCTTGAAGTAGAGGAAGCCATCTCTTTTCCTCCTAAGTCACTCTTCCTCTCAAGTATCTCCTCCTTTTTCCCCTTGATCAAACATGCCTTTTTAAAGCCTCCAAATACATTCGAGGTCTTCAAAAATAGATTGGAATGTTTTAATTAATCTTTTGGAATTGGTTTTGATTCTTGGCCTCCTTAAGGATTACCACCTAGGGTTAGTTCCAAGTTATTGGCATTAAAATCCGAATAAAATCACAACAAAACCCACTTTTTCACTTTATAATAGCACAAACCATTAATCGTCTAGCTAGCTGGGTGGAGGAAGGGATAGCACATGTGATTAAAGTGATTGACCAGTGGTTTTGGTTGATACATTCTGATGGGGACTCTGATGGTTTCCATACACTTGTCACATGGCACACAACTATCTGCTGAATTTCATGCTATGGGTATGGCCTCCCTCTGTGCTAACCTTGAATTGGTTCACATGTATAACTGTTGCTGTGGTTCTCGACGTAGTGACTGTCATGGTATTAACTGGTGGCTTACCATAACCCGACCTTTAAACCTACTCACATATATGACTATTCTCCCGCTACGTAACCTTCAACCTTCATAACCCCGACGGCTAATCTCTGATTGCGAAGTGAACTAACCTTGTCGGATTTTATCACTGTGTTCATATGATTAGCAGTTCCACTGTGGTCTCCCTGGCGATCAGACTGCTGTGGGTTTTTATAATGTTTTATATTGTATTTCAATATAATAGGCTGAGGAGGTGTATAACCATAAACTATACATTAATACATTGTCCTAATGTATTAGAACTTAGAGCATGGGGTCTGATAGGTATAGGACTTAGGGATAATTGCTTTAGCATAGGTCTAGGGTTTTAGGCATAGGCTTTTAGCATAAGATTTAGTACAAAGGGCTAAGAGGTAGGATTAGTATTTTTAGGGCCTAGAATAAAAAAATCCATATTACATGTTTTGTCACAAGGCAACAATTATCCCATACACATCATCGACAAATGAAGACACCAAACTTTGCCATGATGACAACCCACATCATTGAATCCAAGTATGTTTGCCACGACAACTCAGACGATGACTCTAGGCCACAACACTGATCATAACCAACACTTGTTGATCTATCAAATTTGAACTAAAGCAATGATGACACCGAACGACACCCATATTCACTGATGACGTCTTACTCTGACGTGATGCTAATGTCGATACTGATGTCAAACATTTAAATTGAAGTTGACGACCATCTTGGTTGAAGCAACGGATTTATTACATTGTTGAAAATTACTTATTTCATAATTACCATCTTGGACATTTGGTAATTTCAATGAAATTTTGAAAATCCAAAATTGGATCACACCTCCCAACAAAAATAACTTTTGGTTCTCCAAAATTTTTATTACAATGCTTTTTGAAGAAATATTTAACTTTAGAACCTAGTTACATCTTTCTAGATCTAGACAATTCTTACAAACTCATAAAGCATATGGCATAAAATTTGCCCAATTCCATTTGGCATTTGATTGTTCTCTAGCAAGTGACTTGGATACATCCTGGGCTGTTGGTGTCGATGCTGTTTCACTTGGAAGGATTGGACAATTGCCTTTGACATGCCCTGACAATTTGCGTTTTTGACAAACTTTCTCCTTTGTACTTGTTGAGTTTTTAGAGTTGGGTGCTTCTTTTGCTGATTGAAGTGATATTTTTCCTAACTGTTTCTTTACCTGAAGTGTCTTGTCATCTTCTGATGGCTGGCTTTTTGTAGCTCCAATTTTCTTGCTATAGACCTTATGTTTCCAACATTGCTCTACACAGTGCCAAGAACTACTACAAAATGTACATGGATATATTCTCTCAACTGTTTCTATTACCTTATTCTGATAAAAGAAATCACTATCAGAATCATTATTGCTAGTGGATTGCAGTTTCTTACCTTCTTTATCATGGAGCCTCTTTGGTAATAGTTTAGGATGCATTGACCAACATTGGTTAGCGATGTGACCAAGCTTCCCACAATAGTCACATTTCATCAAATCACATCCTAGACCTAGATTCTTAGATCTTTCTTGTATCGTGATAGGTAGAAGCCTCCCTTGTCCATTTGTTCCCAAGCCTTGGCCTTCTTGGTATCCCATGGCTTTCATCATGGATAAGACTTTTCTTTCAAGAACCACAATTGGTTTCTGACTAGAGACTTCAACAGACTCTGAATCACTTTCTGATGATGTTAGTGAATCAGATTTTTCCTCAGCCAATGATATGGAAAAAGAGCCAATGGCTTCCATTGCTAACTTTGGTGTGGATGAAAGAGAAGAACTACTTTTATCTTCCTGTTGAAGAAAAGGTGTAGGTTTTTCGCTATTAGAAGCTACATCTTGCATGAGAGGACTGTTTCCCCTTTGGTTCCTCCTCAATTCTTCCAGTTCAAATTGCAAGCTTTGCTTGTTGCTCTCTAGTGCTTGCACCATCCTCCGTAATGCAACATTTTCTTGTCAATACTATTGATTGAACTCCTCCAATTCTTTTAGCTTTAGCTACTGTCGAGAGTTTCTACCCATATTGTACCTAAAAAAGAGCTAGACTGCTTTGATACCACTTGATTTGAATGCAGAATGACCAAGATCTTTTCTAGTTCTTGTACAAAATGGAATGCAAGCGTTACTGAACAGTAATTCATTTATGTGATTTAATGGTTAGACATGAAATGATTTTTAAGTATAAATATATGAATGTTTAGATTTAATTATTTTCACATCAATCACATAATAAAAACATAATACCAAAAGATTGTTACAGAGTTCGTCCCTCCTGGACTATGTCTCCGGGTTTGCCTCAGAAATGTGTGTCCGTTGTATTCCTTAAGCCAAGAGAAATATTGCTTACAACGAATCATCAGTTTCACCACTGATGTTGTAGATATGGATCATCTCCTGAAAAGGCTTACTTGAATACAGATTCTTCTCCTTCAACAACTAAGAAAGGATGAGGATGAATTGCACATTATCATAGAAGAACTGAAGCTGCATGGACCTTTGACTAGATGGTAGCTGAACAAAGTTTGAAAAATTGAAGTGGATCTCGTCATTCATCGACGTACTTCGACAATGAAATTATGCAAGTGAGGATGTCCTTTGCTCCTTCAATAACCTGCAAAAAGAAACTCTCCACCAACTTAAATATGAGGTGTTATTATGAGTGTTCACTTCATCTTGAAGTAGAGGAAACCATCTCTTTTCCTCCCAAGTCACTCTTCCTGTCAAGTCTCTCCTCCTTTTTCCCCGTGATCAAACATGCCTTTCTAAAGCCTCCAAATACATTCAAGGTCTTCAAAAATAGATTGGTATGTTTTGACTAATCTTTTGGAATTGTTTTGATTCTCAGCCTCCTTAAGGATTTCCACCTAGGGTTAGTTCCAAGGTCTTGGCATTAAAATCCCAATAAAATCACAAAAAAATCCACTTTTTCACTTTATAATAGCACAAACTATTAACCGTTTAGCTAATCGGGTGGAGGAAGGACAACACATGTGATCAGGGTGATTGATTGGCAGTTCCGGTTGACTACACTTTGGTGGGGACTTTGACAGTTTCCATACACCTGTCACATGGCACACAACTGTCCGCTGACTTTCATGCTATGGGTATGGCCTCCCTCTGACGGTTCTGGCACTAACCCTGAATTGATTCACATGTATGACTATTCCTGCAGTTCCTAACGTGGTGACTGTCATGGTATTAACCCACAGCTTACCATAACCCGACCTTTAAACCTGCTCACATATATTACTATTCTCCCTCTGTCTAACCTTTAACCTTCATAACTTTGACGGCTAATCTCTGACTGCACAGTGAACTAACTGTCGGAAATAATACTAAGAGGGGG
>Ga0068627_1000226_pt1 | contig 11630 bp, 8 predicted proteins | sample InSIn1gowninarea_FD_77430 | JGI IMG/M metagenome (GOLD analysis project Ga0068627, IMG submission 77430) | Clean room microbial communities from NASA Spacecraft Assembly Facility at Jet Propulsion Laboratory, Pasadena, California, USA -... ... | reverse complement strand
GTCCAAGATGTGTCGCAAGTAACTAAGAAGACGGATACATACGTTATAGACGTGCTGAAGGAAACCGTTAAATTTTTTGACCAGTACATTAATGAAAACCATGGAGCTTCACTTAAATACATGCTTAAACTTTTAATTCCGGTAGGCATAGACATACCGGAGGATTTACTATTAAACTCCCTTCAAAAACTTGCTGAATATAGAGGTACCTACGCTCACACGCAAGGGGACATAATTGAATTGATGAGCGCATCGGACCTTGTAAAATATTCTATAGATGTAGTTAAGCTTTGTCAAATCATTGAAAATAACATTTCGTCTTTTGATTCATATATCAAACCGGCTCTGCCTATACAGGGTGCCCCGTCCGGAATCACATCACTTGGAAATGTAGCGGAGCAAGTTGATGAATTGTCAGCCGTGCAGGCAGCTATTATGGAGATGGCACCGCAAATTGAAATAACCGCTGAACCCGAATTCGAATTACCGATGGACGAAGTAATACAGATGGAAATCGACTCAGGATTTGAGTTGCCAACTGAACAGTCGTCGACATTGCCGGAGGCAACCGCATCTGAACAAGGAACGGAATAGCCGACAGATGGATCGAGAAAATCAGCAGCCCAATTCGCATACGATTCTGGATTGAAGTGAGTCTGCAGATAGTTAGGGTATTTGACTTCGAAAATACTGCTCCCACAATAAAACTTTGCTTTGTCTTAACGCCCTTAGAGAGCAGAATAATAACGTATTCTATACCGGCTTAGCTATGCGGATAACCGTATACTTCGGTAAATAAAGAAGTTTTTACTAGTATTGACAGTTCCAAACTGAGATCCGACATCGGCAAACTGTTATGAGAGGCTCGGATATTACTATGAATTAACTAACGAGTTGCCGAAATCCTGGGAAAGTTTAGGAAAGCCCGTGATTTAGGTGCAGAAATCAGCCAATTTGATATTCACAAAGTTTGCAATAATTGATTTAGCCAATTTTTTACAAACTGCTTTCAACAGCTGTTTCCGGCGAAACGGACTCTCATGAAAAACGGCAGTAGATTCTTATTTCCTTTTTTATATATCCGCTATACGATAACTTCCACTTCTTTCGACACTGCGGCCGCATGATATTACTGGAAATCATCGAAGATCGGCATGGCAGAAAATCAACCATCATCAGTTCCCAATTGGCTGTTGCAAAGTGGTATGAATAATTGAGGAAAGCACAGTCGCTGGCGCAATACTGGAGAGGATGATACACACCGCGCACCGGATAGAATTGAAAGGAGAATCGCTTAGGAAGAAATAAAACTATTATTTTGTAACCCAGCTCTTTTAAATACGATTAAGAAGTAGGAATAACGCTAATCATCAAGGGGATAGTCAACATCGTCGGAATGATGGTCAGCATGGCCGGAATAAACAGAAATATGGAATGGCGCAACTTTGCTCATTAATAGAAACATTAAACGTTGACATAGAAGCACATGCAGGCTGAAGAGGCTGTACAACAGATAACGGGCAAACATTTTCATACTTAAGTTTTTTGTCATTAACATAAAATAAGGCCCATACGGCATTTCTAACCAAGTTGACCTTATTGATTTTTCTTTAAGAAGAACAGGTTCAAGGAGCAACTGATTATTCTACATTGTGAAGGCCGAACCGGACAGCTTTTGCTAAAATTGATTTTACTTTTAAGTTTTTTCGAACGCTTTTTCTAATGATCTGTCATTATGCCCTTCATACTTAAGAAGTGTCCTAAGATCCGAATGCTGCGTTATTTTCTGGATCATCGTCAGTGGTACTCCCTTTTCAATCATCAGCGTTACGAAAGTGCGCCTGGCCATGTGTGACGACATAAATTCGAATTTAGGATACCGCATTTCTACCTCTTTCACTCCGCTGAACCGAATTATCCTAACAATGTCATTGACTTCAGCTAATTCTCCTATTTCTTTTAAATAGTCATTGAACTTTTGATTGGAAATTACTGGCAATTGATAATTATACTTTTCAAGTATCCGCAGTCCGTTGCTTATAAATCCATTGAACGGAACAACCACTCTTTTCTTCGTTTTGAAAGATATAAAACTCCATTTTGAGCCAGTGAAATCTTGCTTATCGAAACGCATGATATCTGAAAATCGCTGTCCAGTAAAGCAACCGAAACAGAACAAGTCACGAACCCGTTCCAGGCGGATATTTTCCTTAAAATCAGAATGAAGAATCTGGAATAACTCTGCTTCAGTTAAAGCGACGATTTCGTTTTTTTGTTTCTTTTTTATTTTTGTTTTAGCTCTTGAGAAGCTGTCTCTAGATTTGATAAAGCCTTCATCAAAGCACCACTCTAGGAACGATTTCAAGGTGGATGAGTATTTGTAAATCGTGTCATTGAGCAGACCCCGTTCCTTATTATACGGGTGTTTCTTATTGATCAAAAACCGTTCGTATTCATTAAAGAATGATTGATTAAAATCATTGAACGATAATGTTACGGTTTTATATTCCTCGAAATCGAGGAGACTCTTAAAAATCGTTCGGTATTCTTGTAAAGTACCTTCTTTTAATACTCCTGACTTCCTTACAAGAAACAACTGGGTAGCTTGTATTAATTTGTTATCTAAGTTTATTGTATCTCCTGCAACGGATTTCTTAACAAGATCTTTGAGGTCTTCCTCATTAATAAAGGTCTTTTCTTCTTTTAACTTGCTATACTTTTTTAGAAGTTTAAAACCAAGATCATTTAATTCATTATTCAATTCAAGGCTACCGTGTATGGATGAGCGAAAACGGCCATTTTTAAAATCCCACTGATCAGCTGATGCTTTAAATGCTGTTTTTATTTTTAAACGGGTCCCTTTTTCCGGCGTAAAAAACATGTAAACAGAAGTTGGCCGGGAATTAAGAATTGACTTTGGATATGGCTTCTTTGTCAGACTACATTCCTTGATCGTCTCCTTCAATTTTTCAATTGCGATTTGCGAATTAAAAGGTTTGTCCAGGTAAAAATTGATGTATCCCATGAACTAAAAATATAGAAAAAGTTCGGACACATTTCGGACAGATTTGCTTAACCTTTCGGACAGTTGGCTTAATCGCATTTTTCAGTCATGCGTCTAATCACTTGAAGATCAACTGTATAAATACATGGATAAATTAGGATAGGTTAAATGACGACAAGCAGTACCATTCTTGCCGCCCCGACTTAGATGATTTCTTAAAGAATTAAAAGCTCGTAAAACTCAGTGTTTACGGGCTTTTTTGTTTTTGGGCATATCAAATAATATCAAATTTCTACAAAGGTTATGCGACAGATTCGGTTACATCGAAGCCGAAATTAAATTTGTAACCGAATCCTCTACTGTTGCCTGTAATTCAACGACTTGTAAAAATGGATGTTGCCGGTTTTCGATCGTTTTAAGGCATTTTCTTGCCTGCTTTCGCGACAAAGTCGGTGACCAATTTCACAACAAAAAAATTTGTAGAAAATGCAATCACAAACAAGGACTTTCAGTGTCATTTTTCACTTAAGAAAAGCAGGTGCCGTGGAAGAAAAGCTTCCGATTTATGCGCGTGTTACCATTGATGGCCAGAGAATGGAGCAATCGGTAAAACAGAAGATAAATCCGGAAGATTGGAATGATAGAAGAGGACTGGCAAAACCCAAAAGCGAGGAGTTCAAAATACTTAACAGGTACCTGGAACAGGTACGGTCAGCTCTGGTCGAATGTTACCGGGAAATGTCGGTGGCAAAGAAAGTGATCACCATTGAATCTTTCAAGCGTGCGTATTTCGGAGAAGATGACAATGAGTTCACCTTATGTAAGCTGGCCAACTACCACAACCAGGATATGAAAGACAGCATCTGCTGGGGAACTTTAAAGAATTACTTCACCACCCAAAAGTACCTGCAGAAATACCTGAAGGAACGTTTGCATGTTTCAGATATCGGGCTGAAAGAACTCAACTACAAATTTGTAACTGGCTTTGAATACTATTTGAGAACCTTTAAGCCTGTAGATCATCAGAAACCGCTTGCCAACAATGGGGTGATGAAACACATGGAGCGTTTTCGCAAGATGGTAAATGTCGCTTTAAAGAACGAATGGATGGATAAGGATCCGTTTAAAGCATACAAGCCGAAGTTTACAAAATATGAACGCGGCTTCCTTTCTGCAGAGGAATTGCAAACGATAGAGCTAAAGGAGTTCCCTATTGAGAGGTTAACATTCGTTAAAGACCTTTTTATATTTAGTTGTTATACTGGTTTAGCTTATACTGATGCAGTCAGTCTTACTCCGGATAATATGGTAAGGGGAATTGATGGGGACTACTGGCTCATCACTCACCGGCAAAAAACCGGTACATCTGTAAAAATACCGCTGCTGCCCAAAGCACTAGAGTTAATAGAGAGATATAGAAAGAATCCGAAATCATTAGCGGACGGAACACTTTTCCCGAAAATCTCAAATCAAAGGTTGAACGGGTATTTAAAAGAAGTGGCGGCTGTATGCGGGATTGATAAGAATCTAACTTTTCACCTGGCTCGTCATACATTTGCGACTACTGTTACTTTGTCGAATGGAGTACCGATTGAATCGGTAAGTAAGATGCTGGGGCATACGAAAATTACTACGACACAGGTATATGCCAAGGTAATAGAACGGAAGCTGAGTGATGATATGCGACAGTTGAAGCAAAAGTTATCTGGGAAGGTTGGTAAAGAAGTTAAGGACATCGGGAAGTCATAATATCACTGTCTTAGCAGATATTCAGCATACAGCATGAACAATGCTTTTTTGTAGCCAATTACAAACTTGGACTACTTCCTGCTTCGAAACGCCTTCTTTATAGCATAAGGGCTTGCCGCAACCGCATTTTCAGAGGAAAATATTATCTTAGGGCAACGACTGCGGCAGGCTTCTGGGCCATTGCCTGCAATAATTAACCCTCGTTGTATGGTTCCAATTGTAATCTCAAAAGACCAAACATTTGATGATGATAGCTTTAGAGAGTACATACTGAACATTTGTAAAACTCATAAAAATGAACAAAGAGCCCTAGCCTTTGCATTCATCGTTTATGACTTTGACGACTACACTGTAACCAAAATACTTGAAGACAAAAAATATTGGAGTGTACTTGACAAACTATCTGGACAATACTTGAGCGTCTTCTATGTTAACAGTCAAGACGAATACTATACAAGACGGCAACAGGAGATTTATTACGAAGAAAAACAAAGAAGAGCGGAAAATGCACAAAAAGGTTACCTGTCATATTTTGTTCCCCTGACACTCCAAGCAACTCCTCTTGACAAAACCATCGAACTAATTAAAAGGGATTTCAAAATTGAAAAAAACATCAATCATCCTTTTGTGCTTTTCTTTCAAACTGGGGGGGACACAATAATCGACTACTTCATTATTTCATTAAAGCAGGATAAGGTAGAAGATGCGTTCCTTGAATTAAAAAAACATTTAAAACATGCAGTTGAAGGAATAAGAAACGTAACTCCCGACAATTTTGAAAATCATCAGGAAATTTTTGATTTGCTGAAAGCAGAAGTCCAAAGCGGAAAGTTCTACGACTTTGTGGGCAAGAAAGTGATTTCCAAATTAGGCATTGGAACCATAATTTCTCTAGTAAAGACTTTGGCTGGACATTGAATATTACTGCAGACAACAGGTTAACGGAATAAACGTTAGCTACAAATTATTTACCAGCAGCAATTCAGGCGCAAGGAATTGTATTTTTAACGTTAATTGTTTTTAATCCTCCTGCAGTTCGTGCCTGGACATTCCTTCAATACTGCGCTCGGTCCAAGCCCGACGTTCGGTGCAATTATGAATAGCTCAGAAATAAAATATTCATCCGACATCAACTCCAATGATTTAGAACTAAACGAACTTATATACAGGGTAATTTTAGGAAGGGCAAGCTGGAAAGATATACATAAGCACTCGGGTGTTTATGTTGTTTATCACAAGAACCCTTCGAAAATAAAGTTTAATTCGCATGGGGGTATCTCAAATTGTAAGACTCTAAATGTTGAGATTCTTCAAAGGAAATGGGCAAGGCTCTCGTCTTATAATCTTAGCGATATTATTTACATAGGACGTGGAAATGTTAGAGCAAGAGTACGTTCTCTTATTAGGTTTGGTTTAGGTAAAGCTGTTAATCATAAGGGCGGAGAATGGCTATGGCAAGTGGATGACTATAGTAATTTGAAAATTTTAATTTCAAGCTGTCCAACTAACAAAGAAAATGCTTACGAAAAATTTTTACTTGACACTTTTAAAGAACAGCATGGAGACTGGCCTTTAGCTAATCGAACCGGTGGACAAGGATCGGAGATTTGGATTCCACTAAACTGCACCTAACAACAGTCTTATGTAAAGAGATAGCTGATTGAATATTAAAGTTAAGATTGCTCATAAGATGTAAAAGTTAAGATTTGATCTGACAGTTGCGATGAACTTTAAGTAACCACACTCGTTAATCAATTGCTTATAGCCTTTTTTCTCAATTCCTTCGCCTCCCTTTCCTTTTCACCAGCAAGCTGAAATAACCTGAGCCGTTCAGCGATCCGGTTTTCTTCCTTGATAGTATGCGTTTTAAATGCTTCCGGATCAATTGAAAAAAGGCTGTCGGTTCGGTAAAGCCTTCTTAACAATATTGTATCTGCGTTTACCTTCAGCCTCCTGTATTTAATATCATTCGCTTCATACGCTTTCAGATTGTTCCGGCTATTTATTAAATTCATAATCACGATTGTGAAAAGAAGAAATAACCCTATAGAGATCCATAAACCTTTATGTATATGGTGATGGTGGATGGTATGGTTTTGCCTTTTTTCATCCAGGCTCTTTGGCAACGTGGTAACCTTTAACGATAGCGCTTCTATCCTTGCATTGAGGTTTCTGAGATCTCTTGAACAGCTTTCTATTCCAGATTGACATGATTTAAGTTGATTTAGTATAGGTTGTTGGGCTTCAGATCGGGCAGAATTATCGTCCCGCTTCAGTAATGCAATCTCCAGTGCTTCCAGTTTTTCAACAATGGATTGTAAAAAGATGTCGTTCATGACAAGACGTTTTTATTTTATAAGTGCAATCCTTTTGACTTTCTTTTTTTAGCCTTCTTAATTTTCCATTGATCAGGCAGCTGTTGATGATTTCTTTCCGATTTCAAAAGTTCTGCGAGTATATAATATCGTTCGGCTTTATCTTCCTTGACATTTAATTTCTCCGGATGTGGAGCGTTGTGTACCGTAACTGGCGCTGGTTGTGTCATTGCCTTGCCTGCATGTTGTTGCAGAGTCCTTTCAAGCTGTTTGAGGGAGAACTGTCTGTCTATCTCACTACCCTTATATTTAAAATCGCCGATCCGGAAGCTTATTCCCTGCAATTCATTTGTCTGGCCTTTATACTTATATAATGTTTCAATACCCTGTTTTGAAAGTCGCCTTTTCAGGTCATCCAGATCACTGCATAATCGGATCTTTTCAGATATGGCCTGGAAAACGATATACCTGTTAGCTTCCCGTTCATTCATTTTTTCAAGATGGGTGAGGTTTAGATTTTTTCTCGTTGCTTGAATCAATTCATATTTCAGTGTGAGGTGCTGAGCCACTTTCTTACCTTTTAAACCTATCCAGTTGTCCTTAATTGATTTTCCTTTATTGTTCACCAGGTTTGCTATGATGTGCAAGTGAGGATGGCTTTTGTCCAGGTGTTTGGTGATGGCAAATTGCGTGTCGGAAATGGCTAATTTTTCCAGATATTCCTTTGCGATCTGTACCATTTTTGTATCACTAATCTTTTCACCTGGGTAGAAACTTAAAATGCCATGAAAGACCGGGTTGCTTAAAGATAGTCGAAGAGCACGCTGACTGTCGAAGTCCGCAGTCATGCATCTATAATCATGGCTTCTTACACCTTCCACAGCCAATACAACAGCTCTTTTTTGATCAGCACAGATATATCTGCAGATACCAGAAAACGACTTCCCGATGATCACTTTGCTTATCATTTTTTAAAGCTTTTTAATATATCGTCAACTTGCTGTCTATATGTTTCGAAGAGAAGCATTGCCTTCAGTAATCCCTCTTCGTGTGCTTTCTTTGCAACCTGGTTAAAGTTGTTTGCCATACCGATCAACTGCCTGACAAATTGCCTTTCTTCTTCATTGAAGCGCGACTTTACATTGCCGTTGATGGCAATTTCGCGGATGTAACATGAAGCAGTTATGCCTGCTTTGTTAGCCTTTTGCCGGATGATAAAATATTCCGCTTTAGTAAATCGGACAGCAGCACGGATCTCTTTTTTAACAACCTTGGCAGGCCGTCCTGCTAACTTATTTTTCTGCTGCATGATCTCTGTTTTCTAAAGTTCTTTTCTGCTTTTTGCTTTACCTGTAATGCGACCAACGGGAGCATAACAGCAAGCGGTTTAGGTTTTTGTTCGACAAAAACACCGCTTGCTAACACGACAATCTTATAAGCGCAACCTTAATGACTGTGCTTTTTTCTGTTCAAGCTCACGCTTCATTATCCATTCGTTTAAGTCCTTACATCCCTTATAAACCTTGCTTTCATCTATAAATTTAGATGAGCGTTGCTCCGCTATTTTCGTGCACTTTCTGCCGGTGTTATCGTGATCCAGATACAAGTGGACACGGTCATGCTTTTCCATCAACAGCAGGCTTCTTTCAAAAAAAGCAAGTGAGTTCAGGATAAGAAAATTTGTCAGGTTGGGAGCGTGTTGTACTACAATCGTTTGGTAGGTTAGGAAGTCGAAGAAACCTTCAAACACTGCTATATTCGTTGCCTTATTATCGAAATAGGTAACATACTTCGGAGCGGTGCTTCGTTTAAAGTACTCGCTTCTCAGCTCATATCCACCTGCTGCATTTTTAAAACTTATTGCTGTGTATGTTTTATCATTAAGAGTGTATGATGCTTGTTTGCAATATGCATTTGCTGTCTCTACCGGTACTCTTCTTTTTTCCAGGTAGTGAAGCAGGTTGGTTTCCGTAATTGGTTCATTAAGCGAAACAATTTTGATAGCGCTCTCTATGTTTCGCGGGCTAGGTAGGTCGGTGGAATCTCGAGATTTCTTCACTGATACAGTTATGTTTTGCCGGTGAAAAAGAGAAATCTTATTCAGAGCTTCCGTGATCGGGCACTTGAAATAATGCATTACAAAATCGATTGCTTTACCACCCTGCCCAATGCCATGATCAAACCACACGTTTTTTGCCCTGTTGACTTTAAATGACGGCTCGCTTTCATCTCGCAACGGACTTAAATACCAGTAGTCAATGTTCCTGATCTTTGCAGGTTGATGTCCTAACGAGCTGAGGTAATCAACCAGGTCGGTTGCATTCGCACTTGCACAATTCATACTACACTTTTAAATGATTACAAAAGAGATGAATGCTAATGACGGTCTAGTCATTATTACTACTTGATCTTACAATTGATCTTACCGGACTGAAGAATGTTTTCAATATCCTGGTAATCGAAGAAGTGAACGCCGCCCATCTTCGTGTATGGCAGGATGCCGGATGATTTCAATGTCTGCAAAGTGCCAGGTGAAACCTTAAGTAGTCTTCTAACCTCGTGTGATTTCATCCACTTCTTTGGAGTTGAGTTGGCTTGCGCCTTTAAAGCAGTAAGTAGTTCCTGCACTAATTCCTTCTTAAACTGAAAGAGGTCGTCAACGGTTATCAGTTGATGCGCAAAGATTTTTTGAGGATAACTATCCTCGGCTGGTTTTCTGAATGTCTTTTCCATAACTCACTATTTCTTTTTCACGTTGCTACATCAGATGATGTTAATTCAGTTCATAAAAATAATTCATGAAGCCGATGCGGCGAATTGACAATTGTCAATATATGAATCGCGTCTAAAACGAATTAAATTGAAATGAACTATTTAGCAAATATGCAATGGAAATTGTAACAGGAACAGTGGGAGGGGTGGGACAACCCCACTAACTGCGCTGTAAACGAAGCAGTTATGTTTAAAAGATTATTTAATAAGGTTTAGAGATCGCGTTTTATACGGAACTTGTTTCGTTGAATTGTTGCCGGCCGGTTAGGCCTTTCTACGTCCCCAATTTCAATGGCCCGTTCAGTAATGATTATATCCGAAATCTTATCACAGAGCTCCCTCTGCCTTACTATATTTGACTAGCATGGTATAGAAAGTTCAACAAAAAATGATAAGCTTATTATGTTTTACAACGGTGTGGACAAAATAATATGCTATCATATCACATTAGACACTGCCGATATTCTATATGTGTAGAAGTGGCTTACCGTTGATGTTGTGAACGGTTGACTTTATTGACCGGATTTAATAATTGGCAGCATCAGCCGTAACCAACATCCTTTACCCGCACTTGTTACAATGGATAGTTTCCCATTGAATGCTCTTGCCCGATCTTTCATATTTTTAATGCCTGTCCCTGTGATTGGAACAGACCGGTCAAACCCTTTCCCATTATCTTTTATTGAAAGTTTTACATTTGAATTGACTAATAGTACTATGTCTACAACCTTCGCATCTGCGTGCTTTACCACATTAGTTAGTTGCTCCTGAATTATTCGAAAAACTGTAACCTTTAAACCACCTGCGAGCGCTTCAATATCTCCTTCGTAGCGAAACCTTGTCTTGAAACATTGAGCAGCTTCATAGGAATTCAACAACCGGTTGATAGCGTCCAGAAGGCCAAAATACTCTACTGTTGATGGCATAAGCAACAGGGAGATGGACCGTAATTCGTTTATCGCATAATTCAGGTAGTCTTTGCTTTTCTCAATCATCTCTACTCTCTTCGGCTCATTCGACAATGCACACTCCAGGTATAATCGGGTCGTAGTCAGAACCTGGTTGATATTATCGTGCAGTTCTTTTCCTAATACTTCCCGTTCTTCCTCCTGCCCAATAATTCTAGCCTCAGTAATTTTCTTTTCCTGGATTGACTTAAGGTTTGACACCTTCCTTTCCAAAAGCTTTGTTTCAGTAATGTCGTTGGTAGTGCCTAACACACACACTTCTCCTCTGTAAGTGATTTTTGCTACACTGACTCTTACCGTCATTTTTTGCCCGTTCTTCTTAATATGGGTGGTTACTGCAGTAAATGGTTGACCAGAGGCGTTAAGTTCATTTATAAACTCTATGAAGTTCTTCCGCTCATGTTCCGGCCTGAATTGAATAGCTTTCATTTCAAGGAACTCCTCAGCAGTATATCCATACTTTTGGACTGTCGCCTTATTCACTACTTTGATTCTAAAATCCTTAATGTCAAAAATGAATTGAGGCAAGGGGGCGTTCTCAAACAAATCCCTATAGTCACTTTCGCTCCTGATCAACGCTACTTCAGTGAGTTTCTGTGCAGTGATGTCGTTCATTGAACCAACCATCCTTATTGGCTTTGCGGATTCATCACGCACAATGAAATTTCTGTCTTTGATGTGCAGATATGTTCCCGAAGCATTTTTAAATCGATATTCTTCAGTAAAGTTGGTGAGATCGCTATTTAAGGCATGCCCAAGTTGTTCCAAAACCCGGTCCCTATCCTCAGGGTGAACATTAGTCGTCCACAGCTCCAGTGAGCT
>Ga0068627_1000224_pt1 | contig 11639 bp, 2 predicted proteins | sample InSIn1gowninarea_FD_77430 | JGI IMG/M metagenome (GOLD analysis project Ga0068627, IMG submission 77430) | Clean room microbial communities from NASA Spacecraft Assembly Facility at Jet Propulsion Laboratory, Pasadena, California, USA -... ... | reverse complement strand
TATTAACTACGGAGCAGCTTTCTCATCTAACTCAGGCAACTGGCAACTCAACTGACCTTGCCGACCGAAACAAATACTTAATGAGATCCTTCTTGCTGAGCGCCCGCCCTCCACTTTTTGTTATGAATGCCATTGCTCCCGACCCGACCTATCTACTACTACTAATAAGGGATATACAAATCAGATGATCTCTAAGACCTAACTGGCACTGCTTCCATTGGACTACTACTTGTTTGGGTTAGACTTAACTACTACTTGCTACTGCCTTGGCTTCAATCCTATCCTCTGAAACTCCCCTTTCTACTTGACCTCGTCTCTTTTCACTCTAACAAGAACAGGATCTTTGAACTCAGGCTCATCTCATCTACTTCTTGCTCCTCTCCTTAAAGGCGCTAGTGTGCATCTACTTAAGGGTGACTCCAGCTAGCTTCTCCTTAATTAGTGGAAGTTTCCCCAGCAGAGTTGCGGGTTTACTTTTTCACTCACAACTACAGTAACTTATCCGCTTTCACTTATTAACGCAGCTTGGCTCTTTTCAGTTAAGATTACCCGCTTGCAGAGGCAGACGTTGGGCATAGAAGCTCGTAAAGACACTGAACGCACAGGGACAAGTGCTTATAGAACAAGACTGGAATCCGGAACTCCACTTTCATAACAACCCTACTAGGAACAACTCAGTACTTATGGACCACCGGGTCTTAAAGCTTAGGGGCATAAATAGCATTTTGTAATCAACAGGGCCTCTATCTTTTTGCTTTGGGAGCTAGTTTAGTCTAGGCTAGGTTCGTAGCGAGTGAGTGTTCTCCTATAAGAATAGAATCCTATAATAATATCATAGTGAAGTGTTATCCTACTCGAACTCAAGGAATCTCTCTCTCTCTCGCCCTCAAACCTAGAAGTTCTCTCTTTTAAGATATCTTGCACTCAATGAATCTATCTCTTTTAAATATCTTATAGGAACCGTAAACTGGAACTCTCTTTTCTTAACAACTCGGCTCGTCGTCAACACCAAGATACTTCCCTTGGACTGATTCAGAAACGATTATGACTTATTTTGGATTAGTTGCTAAGTGAACTTGGCGGACTTGCAACTTCAACAAGAATAGAATCCATCTTATATCAATTCAGGTCTACTCGTCACTCCCTCCCTTAGCAGAGTCAAACTCCCACTTTCCACTCTTCTTTAGCTGTATAGGGCAGTAAACTAATCATTCAATCTATCTTGCACAACTATACGAATTGCGTAGCCGGACTGGACTGCTTCCTTTACTCCAATAACAGCTGACTCAACCCTTGACTTGCTTTTTCCTCCTCCTTAAGTCCCATCCCAACTCAATAATGCGGTAAGCAAAGCAATCTAATCATATAAAGAAGCGGAGATAAAGCAGTCTCAGTATAAAGGTTAAGGCTCATGTGAATGAGTTTCTTTCTACATTAACGAGATACTAAAGACTTTCTACTTCACTTCTCCTCCATTAACCACAAAGCAAAGTGGGGGTTAGGGAGAGTTTCGTTTTCAGTAAAGTAATACGGATTATGCACCCTATACAATGGAAATAAGTCAGAATACTCGAAACTAACTCAATAATTAAAGGAAGTAGTTCAAGCTTCCATTAAATAAGTCTCATTTCTTCTGGTTGGCTTCTGGAACTCTATCACTTATTGCCCGGCGCACAAAGGCAAACCTTCTTATTGAACTCGGACACTTATTCCCATAAGCAATAGCTATACAAGAATGAAGCTCTAAGATAGGAAGAAGTCTCTTTACTTGGTTTCCATACCATAGCTCGCTAACGGAGCCCTTAGCTTGTATACTATAGGATTGTTAATCTCATGTATCCCATCTTCTGCTACTACATATCATGTAGCCTATCCCCTGCTACTACATCTCTTGCATCCGCATCTTCACTGAACCGACCCAAACTGGACTCTTAAACTAGGGAAGGTAAAGCACGACAAGGTCAAGCCGATAACCTCTAGCAACAAAGGTCAAGAACTCAACTTAGCGCTTCAACTCTGTTGATTACCTGTATCCATAAGATCTCGGTGTAGCTCTAGAGTTAACCCTTTCGAACAGCTTCCACAGGTGAGATTCCCGCTTCTCCATTTACACCCCTCGCATTAGCACTGACTGAGTCTTGTTGCGCCGAGGAAAACAGATGAACTATACTCCTTTCTTTTCTTTACTATTGATTTTCATTGGACTATCCGTTTCTGGTTCAAGATCAGAAGCCACAGAATGACCAGTTGAAGTTTCATCTCTTGTTTCGTCTTAAAGTCTTGTTCGGGCAGAAGTACTAGCTTTGAAGCTGAGTCAGGATCAGGATCTCATGCCCATGTAGCGGTAGAAGTGGTAAGCTGTTCTGCAAGTGAATCAGTGCTCGGTTAAGTCATAGAGATAAGTAGCCGTGCCTTTGCCGGAATCCGCAGTGAGAGTGGATTCAATCGGTTCAGAATAATAAAGTCATAGTTCTCAGGGAATCTTAAAGGTATGGTGGGTATTGCCTTTGGTTTCTTTACCTGAGCTCACTAACGCGCAACGGCTTAATTCTACTAAGCTAGTTGGTGCACAAGATAATCAATTCATTTTTGACTCGGTGGCCAAGTCAGAATCTAGTCAAGGGTTCAGGTTCAGAAAGAAAATAGAGTTCGTTCGGGTACTTGAGAAGCCCAATAAGGGTTATAAGATAGATACGAAGCATGATTAGGACCAGATGCTTTATAAAGTGTAATTCGAGTGTCTAAGGCAGAAAGTATAGTTACATCATCGGCTAACAGAGCGAGTCCCCTTTCTTTCTTTGCTTTAAGAATAGAATTGAGAGCTGATAGATCCGGATCAGAACCATAGCAAAAAGACAGATGAAACAATAAAGTAGGAAAGTCAGAGACAAGCGTATACTAGATGATCGGATAATTGAGACCTTTGAAACTACTTGCTCTCATCTAATCCAACTCTGGCTCATCGAACTTCATTCTGAAAACACATAGCAAGTGGGCAAGCAGACGGATTTCACTAGTTTACTTACTCGACTTCCAGTCCTGTTTTCAAGGGTCAGAATATCCTACTGGCTTTGTTGCGGTAAGTCTAGACTACTACTTGTTTCAGGGTCAACTTTACTTAACTTGACTTAATCGGGATTCCACTCGAACAGGCAATTGAGTGTCCAACAAAGACAGATTCACTAGGAACTGAAGGTGCTGAAAGCCTATAGATCGAATACCTGACTGCCTACGTAACTCCCCAAAACCAGACTGGAACTTTCACTTCACCTATCTCCTCCTCTCCACGAGGTAAAGCGCCAATCACCTCCTTCAACGGAAACTTCTACTTAGTTAGAACTTGATACTTAAGCTCTGCACAGAAGCCGAATAAGGAGCTGGATCCGCTGCAATGATAGTCTTAATCACTAGGTGCTCGCTCCTTTGCTTAATTGCTCAATTGAACTGATGTTTCTGTTTGTTGAGAAAGTCACATTCTTGCTGTCTGCCATCAGGCTAGGCACCCTTACTAGGTACCAGTTGATCTGAAGTCAACAAAGAATTCATTTGATCTTATCTTCTCTGCGACAAACACACGAAAGAAACTAGTCTGTTGGAGTGGAATACCGAGTAGAAGTGGAAGATGCTTGATCAAGTCAGTAAGGTTACCCGTCTGAAGGAGAGGCCAGTTCTGTTCTTGTTTTCTCTGTTATTATAAGCTTATATTATAAGGCAGTAGGTAACCGGTGTTGGCTAAAGTCCAGGTAGGAGGCAAGCTAGTAGTTTCTTTCTTAAGAATAGAGTTTACTGAACATTTGCTTACAACTGATGCATAGAATTAGATTGAACTGCGAGACTGGAGGCATACCCATCATTTAAGCGGCATGACGAAACCCTGGATTTATGATAGCATTGGTCAATCACCTCTATCTACCGACTCGGGAAAGTCAATAACTGCTCCACCTACTTGAGTTCAATTCTATGTCTTATACCAGATGCGCTGGAACAATACTGGAATCTGATCCATTACCCCACTAAGTAAGTCAACCAAGTAAGTTTACCACCCCAACAAGTATGTAAGTGACCAGTTAGACAAGAAAGAAGTTAACTAGTTAGTGAATGTTATGACCAATCTTCTGAGTCAGGAAGTAGAATATCTTTCATCCCAACAAGCAGACATACAAGTAACGTTTTCGTCTCTCTCGCCAACCCAAGGGCTCCTTTAAGAATTATGTGTTGAAACACCAGCTTCGTCGCCAACAAACCCTAGTCAATTGAATGAAACAAGTCAGAAGAAAACCGGCTTTATTACTTGTTCTATTACTATATGCGGGCCAAGGAACGGATAGACAAGCAACGACCAGTGGAATGTTGAGTGGAATCCTATTATAATGTAATTGAAAGCAGTACTCTAAGCTCGCCCCCGACCTCTGCTTCTCGCCAAGTAGTAGTCCAGGTAGTCCTGGTTTACAGCCCAAACTTGTAGTAGATCCAGTAGGAGACAAACTCATAAGTAGTAATTACTGAATTGAACTCAGTATTGAAGGTCGAAGTCCTCTTGTAGGCTTGCCCTTACTTATTAGGCTAGTTGTTGCTTGGCCTTGGCTCAAAGCAATTCTTCACAACTTATATACTTTAGCTCTCCATCAGGGCATCAGGGTTTCGGTGTACTTCATACCTAGATTCTTAAGTCAACTATGTAAGATAGAATCCCATCCGGTAACACTTCGTTACTTCCTTTCAGAATTGAGTTGAAGCCACTGGTAGATCAGCAGAATCAGTGGAAAGGGAAGTTTACGAGGCAAGCAAAAGAAGAATGAGCTAGGTATTGAGATAGAAGCCGGTAACCACCCTGCCCTCACAAGTATGTCAACTATAGAAGCAGGAGCAGGTAATTAATAAACGCACTTTTCTTTCTTTATAATCAAAATAAATAAGATGAAACTCAGGATGAAACCTAGTAGTTGCTCGGCGGGATTACACTTGAACTCGAATCAGATTGCCCCAACTCACTCTGAAAATGGAACTTGCCCAAACTTATACTTACTTGTGAAATTCCTATTCCAATATACTTATAGTGTGAGTTGAAAGAGCAAGAGAGTAGCTATAGTAGTAGTAGTCCAGTAAGCCTACATCAGGTGTTCAAGCCTTTCATCCTAGTCTCCAGTTACAGAGCAAGAGGGTACAGATGCTTCTCTAGTTCTACTACTTAACTAGCACTATTAGGAGAGGTGGGCTTCAATACCCTGACTTTTCTACCAGAAGAATTCGAATTCCACCAGTATTGCGGTAAATAGACTAGGAGTGATATTCTCATGTCTGAGTTTCATGCTAGGTCCACTACTGGATGCACTCGAATTAGTATAGGGCCTTAGTCTACACCTTACTTGTTGAATTCTGTGATCCGAGTGGAATTCTTATTGTTAGCTAACATCCACTCTAATTGTTATACCTAATGCCCTAGCAATTATGTACTATGGCCCAACTCCCTTGCCAACCTCTAACAGCTGATTGGATTTCTTCCCTAGCCAACCCCAACTCTGGCTACAAAGCTCCTGACGCCATGCTTCAAAGCCTTGACTTCCAGCTTCTTATCTAGTAACTGAATTAGGCGAGGCTCCTATAACTCCATTTCTTTTATACCTGAATTAGGCTAATCTACTTACCTATGGCTAATATACCTCTGTCAACTAATTCCATTCAATTCTTAACTGAAGTACTATAAGGAAGGTAAAGCTCGGTTAGTTGGATAACCTCTGCTGCTAAGGGAGTTTAGAACAGTAACATTGGAAGCGCGGAGTGAAATAAGGACTTTCTTTCTTGCCTGGCCCTTGCCCGAGTTGCATCACTTATAGAAGATAGAAATCCTGTGTTGCTAATGTTGCTTTGGAAGCAGTCGAGAGGTAGTTCTTGTTTTGTACTGGATTGGCGAGTGAACTGAAAATAGTTATTTGTTTGGCTCTGATCTATACTAGGCCTCTACTTAATGAAGAAATAATATCATATGAAGAAAGAATCTCATAAAAGTCAAAAGCTTCTTCTGGAACTAAGATCATCAGCCGTGGGGTATTTCGGAAACAACTCTCCAGTAATTAAGGGCACGGGCACTGGACTTAGGTAAGAAAAAGAAGAATTTGCTATTTATATAATAGATCTTGGTAACCATCCATAGCAGCATAGTTTGAATCACGAATGGATTAACCCTTTCCGGTATAAGTATTGAATAGATTAACCCTTATTAGTTGAACTCATCTCTCCCCTATAGTAGTTGCCCCCTGCTCTTGATTCTTGGAGACAACTGTTTGCACTTTCTAATGATATATTAATAGAGTAGACCTAATCCAGAGTTGTGGTAAAGTAGATGTCTTCGGCGGTTAGCGAGTTGATAGTAGTGTTTCTCCCTCTGTTGCTTCTATTCCGTCTTCTGATCTTGGGTGTACGAGATGAAAAAGCCAATGACTCTACTTGTTTGGTAAATCTCAGGTGTTTGTAGCTGTTAAATCGCTTATTAATCCTCGTTGCTTTGCCCCTGTGTTTTGGTGAGTTGGTGAACTGAGGCCCCCGTGTTTTGGTGAGTTGGTGAACTGAGCGGTATCTTCTCTGTTCTGTACCTAGCTCATTCTGATGTTTCTCACCTTGGATCAATTCCTTCTGATGCTGACAGCTTTCCTGGCACAGCTAATTATTTATAGGATCTCTCTTTACCGCCTTTGCAATTCCATTCTTTAGTTCGATACCAGGTAGTTCATTTACTCTACTCGCCCTATAGCTCACCAACTTGCTTACTGGGGATTCCTGAGTAAAACACTTACTACGTTGCTTTGCCTGGATGGCACCTAGACTAGAGAGAACCAGGCCTGTCTGAAGAATTAATGGAATCTTTGTCTCCGGGTGGGTAGTAAGAGATCTTTGTTGTCGAAAGTTCAATTAGAAGTTGGAATTGTGGAATGGAATGATCCACTGCTTAGGTGTTGGGGTCAGCTGAACTTCCAGTCTTGTTTTCGGGAGTTTGATGGTCATCGGTTTCTCCCTTGACTCTCTCTTGCCCATCTAAGGTCTCGAAAGACTCAATTATGTCCTATAGGTTAAGTCGGGTAAGAAAGGCAAAGGCTATAGGTTTCAGTATCCAACAAAAGAAAGTAGATCTCGCCCAGTAGTGCTTAAAGATATATTCGCTTTACATAGTTTACCTGTTATCATTGGATATTCGCTTTACATAGTTTACCTGTTGTCATTGGCTGTAATGAAGAATCTCTAGTTGCCTCTCGCTCGGTATAGTTTACTTGTTCTCGTAGACAGTAGTGAATAAACTCTATCTGCTGAGGTGTTGTATCAAGTCATCGGGAAAGAGAAAGATAGGACTATCAGGTGTTAAAGCCAACACGTGGTCCAAGCATGAAAGTCAGTGAAAGTTCTTTACCGCTACGTTGAAACAAGTTATTTACCCCTTAGCTAAGTTGAACAGAGGAGGCATAGATGAAATCGAACTCTCCTAACGTGCAACGGGACCATTTGCTTGTTCGGTAACCAAACTGCTTACTTAAAGAAAAGAGAGAGAGAGATTAATAGAATACTGCATTGCTCCTCCCTATAGAACTCAGATAGAGGAACTTAGCCCGCTTACTTACTCGGCGCACCTTATCTTGTTTCCTTGTTTCTTATGAATTGAATGCACCTACTCTCTATTTTGTTCATGCGCACCTACTCTCTATTTTGTTCATGCACTTACTCCATATCCATATTTTGTAACCTAATCTCCCTGCTTATTGAAACCTCACTGCTTTGTACTTCCATCAAGTAATGACGAAAGAACTCTCATTAGCGTAACAGAAGAAGACGTAACGGCACAAACAACAAACTCGACTCAACAAGCTTAGGCCCAAGAAATAAGGCGTTATGTTCCACTAAGCAAGAAGGATTCCATGAATTCAAGGAGGAGTAGATTGATTCAATTAAAGACAGTCTGGAGCAGGTGAGGCAGAAAGATAAGGATCATCATCAGGAGTAGGATTTGTTGCGTTAGCGGGTCTTATTTCATATCTAGAGTTTCATCCGTTAGTCGACTCTCATTGCCAGTAAAGCTAGGTTCCGGTCAGATTCATAAGATAGATAGATTCTTTACAATCATACATAGGTTATATACTAGGCTAGGTGAGAGAAAGAAAGTCATATTCCAATTCCAGAGTGGCACTAGGCGTAAGGGAAGTTGGAGCAAAACGAACAAGTAACGGCTCAACAAGATGAAATGGTCTAATTCTTTTCTGGCCTCTGATTCTTAGGAAACGGATTCGAATCTCTAAGATGAAATAAGAACTGAACACCTATCATGCTTATGATCTCGTAAACAACACTTGCACTTTCCTTTCGAACTACTGATTCTGTTACTACGGATTCTATTGAAACTGAGTCTGATCGTTCTCTTGCTTTAACACCGGATTTACTTACACTGGAACCTATATCTCTCGCTGTCAGGTAAACTCCCTTTCCAGTTAGTGTGCAGATCAATCCTCTTCCTCAATAATGACTTACTTATACTTCAAAACTAGCACCTTCACTTCTATCCTCTCCACTTAGTCTTGTTGGGACTCACATTACTTAAGGCTGAAGAATTCATTGAATCTCTCTCGCCAACTACTTGAATTGACACACTCTTTCCAGCTTCATATCCAGATCTTGAAACTACTTATGCAGCTTACTTACCACTTGCAGCTTACTTTCACCTTCGCTTTCTGTCTTCTTTATATGATTAACTTCTTGTGATTACACTTCTTTACTTACGGCTTCAGAACAACTATCTTCTTCCTTGAACCCTGCTTTCTACTCTAACTTTCCTATTACCTTAACTCGAACTAGGCGAACAGAACTATACTCGTATTCCGGCAGGGCAGATGCACTTGAGCTTGAAGTTAATAATGGCATTTCAGAATCCAATCAGAGTCATAAGGGCAAAGGGTATATATAATGAAGTAAGAAATAACCCATAAGTAAGCGAGGCATTAAAGAATCCAATCCAGTAATCAATAAGAGCAAGGGGCGAGGCGAGAGAAGAATACTGTTGTCGGTTCTGAGAGGGGAGTTTAGGTCGGGGAAGAGTTGGAAGGTAAGTTGACGTTTAAGAATTCATTGTTTCAAGTTTTGTTAGAGTTTAGTTTCATCTTATCTTATTCTGATAAGGAAGTCGGTAACTATACACATATGAGATGTGCAAGCAAGAGAGATAGAATGATTCCTGGATGCTGGATAATCAATTAATGTTTTCCTCGCCTCAAGCAAGGTCAGAATTAGGGTAGCCGAAAACAGGCTCAATATGACTAAGTGCGGGTAAAGGAAGGGATTAGTATCAATTAATTAATTACAGTTTTCCTTGACAACTTCATATTTGCTGCGCTCGATAGATTAAGTTCAAGCAGTCTCAAGAGATAGTATAGGCTTTGACACCCTATAAGTCAAGAAGTCAAATATCTCTTTCTGTTCTATTGGGAAAGTATAAAGAATGGAATGTTGAATGCGAAGGTACAGGTTATAAAGCAGAAGCAAGGGAAGGCGCAAGTGCAGAAGCAAGCTGGATTAGTATCATAAGTTGCAGAATAAGCTTGAGCAGATCAACCATAAATTAGTTAAGAAAGTAGAGATCAAGTGGATGGAGTGAAAGGCTTTTCCCGAGTAGAGTTGTGGTCGGCCAGTTCCAGTTCTAGTTGTTGGCTTAGAAAGAGTCAGAGAAAAAGCAGTGCCAAAGTAAGCAGTAGTCGGTTCTTTAAGTTGTTCTGCAAGTGTAGTTCTCGGGTAAGAATAAAGTCAAGGATCAGAAGGAACAGAATCATTAGAGTTCCCCGCCTAGGTATTATAGATATAAGTAACAAACCCGGCTCCGCTCGCTAACGCCATAGAAGAAAGACTGGGCTAACGCACAACTACCAAATAAGGAATTGAGAATTTGATGCTAAACTAAACGATCAGAAGCAGACGAAAGGCCTGCTCTTAAAGCAAAGGCGGAAAGTTCCGTTTCGTGTTCAAGTCTTGTTCCAGAAGAAGGAAAGAGGTAAGCGAGGTTTGGTTTTACAGAAATATATACTGGGCTCGATAAGAGATATATTCAATATAATTATGAAGACAGGCCAGGCCTCATTGTTCTCGTTGAGTTGAGTTCGCCAATAATTCAAGTCTATTTGAGTATAGTATAGGTAATTAGAGATAGATTCCATTGCAAAGGGGGAGTCAGAGTTAGGCTAAATCAAAGAGTAAGGAGAGGTGGGTTGCAAGCGGAGATACCACAGTTTCATATAAAGTCAAGAAGAGAATTTAGTGAGGCCTAAATCTGCTGAGCATCAAACCTTAACTACTATATCTCAAGAACAGGGCCTTCAAGTAGTGGTCCAGTTGATTCAGTATTAGTTGCAAGAAGAGAAGAGATTGCCCTTGATATACAAGTCAGTCGTTTTCATTCTAAGTGTTCTACCTAATACACTAGATAGTACCAGCTTTAGATAGGGTAATGCACTAGATAGTACCAGCTTGGGTAATGCACTAGATAGTACCCGTTTCTGTCCTTTACTTGGAGTTCAATTCTTTTAGTGGTTGGACTTATATATATACTCATAACCGCCGGACTTAGATTTATGCCCTTCCAAGGGAATTCTCACTTTCCTACTCGTACTGTACGCGAAACAAGTAACTAACTACTACCAGCTCCTATACGTTTTACTCACTATTGATGGCTTTAAGAACTATTCTATTGATTGCTCCTCCACCTCTGGCTCTGTCCACTATTAACTGCATTCGCCTCTCTCTCCTCTGATCTTTCCTCTGCCCTTATCATTAATGGTAGACTCACTGCTTCCCTTTCTACCCTAACCTGAACTACCGGTCTGAAGACTAACACTCGAACAGGACTACCTGGACTTCCTGGCTGAAACAAGAACAAGAACTGGAACTCTATGACAAGGAGAAGAGAAGTAGCTACCGAAACAAGACTTGAAACCTTCCATACCGCTTCGATTGCTGCTGACTTAGCGCTTGCTGCTGACTCACTTGAAACAGATTATCTTACCCGAAACCAGTAATTGAACTTGAAGAACTGCTTGTAGCTGATGGTGATCTACCTAAACTAAATATAGAGGTTTTACTACTCCCCGGAAGGAAGGAGGCAAGAAAGATCCTCACTGGAAATCACATATCCTTAAAACATAGTCATTAGAAAGAGGCTGTTACAGATATAGAGGAGGCTTATAGGAAGAGTTAACTAAATATAGAGGTTTTACTACTCCCCGGACACCCACTCTGTATCTCAAGAGATAGGTGTTACTACTACTCCCTTAGCATAGGCTCTCTTATGTAGCATACGGAGCTAATCAACCCCCTATTCACTCTTCCTACTATATTACTTAGATGTATAATGAATTAATCTCTAGCCTGAGTTGCGGTAAAGTAGATGTATTCGGCGGTTAGCTTGGCCCGGAGTGAGCTAGAGCACCAACCATAGCAACGAACCTAGACAATTAAGTCAAACTTTCCTCGCACCGAAGCGCTAGTTTCACCTTATTCGGTCTCTTTCTGCTTAGGGCTTCCCTTTTGATTAGTATTGCATTCATGTCATTGTCGCTCATCATCCTTTTTCTAAAATAACTAACTGGGATCTCTCTCGCTATGGATAGTTTCAGTTT
>Ga0068627_1000222_pt1 | contig 11674 bp, 6 predicted proteins | sample InSIn1gowninarea_FD_77430 | JGI IMG/M metagenome (GOLD analysis project Ga0068627, IMG submission 77430) | Clean room microbial communities from NASA Spacecraft Assembly Facility at Jet Propulsion Laboratory, Pasadena, California, USA -... ... | reverse complement strand
TCAGATTATAAAGTAACAGGTAGTCTTTGGATTGAGTGCAATGGTGAGCGTTTTTTTGGTCCAGGGAGGGTTGAACTGTTGGAAAGAATTGAAGAAACAGGGTCAATTAACAAAGCGGCTAAACAAATGGGGATGTCGTACAAGAAAGCCTGGGAGATGATAAGTGCAATGAATTCGCAAGCATCAAAACCATTTGTTATTACACAAACAGGTGGTGAGAAAGGAGGTGGATCTGTTATTACAACACAAGCGAAGCAACTCATTGCTTATCACGCGCAATTACGGCAGCGCTTTTTAGATTTTTTAGAAAAAGAAACCCAAGAACTTCACTCCCTTTAATAATTAAATTCCCCCATTTACCCACAACAACGAACTATAATAACAAGCTCCTCGCAAAACTGCACGTAAAGCCTTCAATACCGCTAAGAATTGTTGCATTTGAATTCTCAGTACAAGTGTGCGACGCAACGATGGTGAATTGAAAAACAAAGGTCTGTACCACAAAAAAATAAGGTTTGATAACGTTTTAAAAGAACTGATTTTAGGTAAGCCGTTATATCTTTAAGAAAATAACGTTCCTAATGCAAAAACCTTATTGGTTTTTTATATTTCTGCTTACAAGTTTTAACCTGTTAGCAATTACTTGTGTAGGACAAGAAGAACCTTCTCGAACTGATAGCCTTACGGAACTACCAGGTGTTGTCGTTACTGCTACGCGACAAAAAGAAAAGATTTTACAATCACCTGTAAGCGTAGAAAAACTGGAAACCCAAACTATTCGCAACTCTGCGAAGCCTTCTTTTTTCGACGCAATTGAAAATGTAAAAGGCATACAAATGATTACTCCCAGCCTCGGCTTTAAGGTTATAAATTCACGGGGCTTTACTAATACAACCAATGTACGTTTCGTTCAAATGGTAGATGGAATGGATATACAAGCGCCTCATATAGGTGCCCCGATGGCAAATGCGCTTGGTCCCGGTGATCTTGATATTAATAGTGTTGAGGTTATTCCCGGCTCGTCTTCTGCTCTTTACGGCATGAATGCCATTAACGGAACAGCTAACTTTCTTACCAAAGACCCTTATAGATATCCGGGATTAAGCATTCAGCAACGTACCGGCATTAACCATATTAATGATGAAAATAGGAGTGCAGCCATTTTTAGCGAAACCGCTATTCGTTGGGCAAAAGCCTACCATAAATTTGCTTTTAAGGTCAATGCAGTCTATACGGCTGGAACCGATTGGTATGCAAATAATCGTACCGACCTAAATCCTGCTGCTAATAGCTCAACTAATTTAACCGGCGTTGATAACCCGGGAAAAGATGGGGTGAATGTTTATGCAGACGAAGCATCAAACCGGAGAACAATGGGTTTAAACGGAAAACAATATGTTGTAAGCAGAACGGGATATGCTGAAAAAGACATAAGTGATTATCGCTTAGCAAACTTTAAAGGTGATGTTACGTTGGCTTATCGTTTTAAAAAAACAGACCTATCTTATACATTTCGCTTTGCCCATACCAATACGATTTATCAGCGAACCAACCGTTTTAGATTGGATGATTATATTACAAGTCAGCATACCCTAACCCTTAAAACAAACAGCATTCAGGCAAGAGTTTATGTAAATACGGAAAATACAGGTAACTCATATAACATTCGTTCATTGGCTGAAAATATAGACCGTTCTTTTAAAAATGATGATGCGTGGTATAAAGACTTCAGCAATGGATTCAATACTTCAATAAGTAACGGAGCAACGATACCGGCAGCGATGGCTGATGCAAGAAGTTTTGCTGATATGGGGCGACCACAACCGCATACAGCGCAAATGGAACAACTTATTGGCAAGCTAGGAACAATTAATAATTGGGATGTGGGTGCAGCGTTGAAGGTAAAAGCCCAAATGTATCACGCAGAAATGCAACACGATCTTTCAAAGGATTTTTTAAAAGAGCTGAATAAGAAATACAGATTCTCGCTGATGTATGGAATGGATTACAGGCAATATGTTGTTATTCCTGATGGAAATTATTTTATCAACCCTGTAAAAAGCGGATCTAATCTCATCTATTACAAATGGGGTGGTTTTTTGCAGTCCACTAAATACTTGTTAGGTAAAAAGATAAAAGTGAATGCAGTTTTGCGAATAGATAAAAATCAATATTTCGCTCCTAAACTTAACCCAAGAATAGCTGTAGTTTACTCGCCGGTTAACCAACATAATTTTCGTGTAGCTCTTCAACAAGGGTTTCGTTTTCCCAGTCTGTTTGAAGCTTTTTCCAACATAAACAGTGGTGGTGTAAAACGTGTGGGTGGACTACCGGTTATGTCAAACGGAATTTTTGAAAACAGCTACCTAAGGGCTTCAATTGATGCTTTCCAGGCAGCAAATACAAATGATGTGAACAGGAACGGATTGACCGTTGCGCAGGCGATTGATAAAAACAAAACCTTACTCAAACGGAATAGTTATAGCTATTTGCAGCCAGAACAGGTGAAAGGTTTAGAGGCAGGTTACCGAGGTGTTTTCTTTAATGAAAAAATATCTCTTGATGTCGACTTCTATTACAACATCTACAAAAACTTGATGGCACAGGTAGAGGCTAATATTCCAAAACCGGGCAACGCCGACAGCGTTGCCTGGTATCTCAACGATAAACAAAAACAGGATAGGTACCGGCTTTGGACCAACTCGAAAACGGTTAGTTATAATTATGGCGGCACATTAGGAATATCATGGGAATTGCCTGCAAAGTTTAAGCTAAGCGGTAACGTTACTTTAGCTAAGCTGGATCGTACAGATCAGAAAGACGGCTTGGAAGAGGGGTTTAATACCCCGACCTGGATATATAATCTAACCATTGGAAATCCTTCTATATTCAATCACTTCGGGTTCCAGGTCAACTATCGCCGTCAAAGCAGTTATTTGTGGCAGTCTTCTTTAGCCACAGGTATAGTACCCGCTTATTCTACAGTAGATGCCCAGATTCAATACAACAATGAAAAAAATAAATTAAATATAAAATTAGGAGCAACCAATCTTTTCAACAGGTATTACTATTCATTTATAGGTGGCCCTTCTATAGGAGGTTTCTATTATTGTACAACTACCGTTAGTTTATTTTAGGCCAATCCAATTTTTTTGGAAAGCCACATACCCCATACCAGTGCGATTGTTATTTTTTGGCTACGGACAGTTGTTTTCCATAGCCTCATCGTTGCGTCTCATTACGTTCATCCGCATACCTTTAAGCATCTTTAGCCTTTATTGCAGAAGTTTTAAAAATGTAAGCAGCCCTTATAAGGTACGACTGCGTTTATTAGCTCCGGTATTAGACTTTGTAGCGAACGACCGAAAACAGTTGCCGGTGAAATGAAGCAAGAGGGTGTTGGAGTTGTGGCATGAGAATGCTATAGCGGAAACAGTGTGTTAGCTATGCGAATGGAAGCGGCTTGAATGCAATGAAGGAAGGAACGGAAAAGTGGAATAGCCGAATTACTGTTTTATATACCCTATGTCTATATTATAGTTTAGACGTTAAAGGGAGCATCGCGACGAAACCTAATATCTTTACGAGCCAGCAAAACAAGACCAGGGTCAGCTGCATCCTGCGCCTTGTCGAAAGCCTGTGACAGCGACATACCGACTGAAAGTGCTTGATAAAATACCTTAGCCCAACTTAAGGCATTGGAGGGTGCTATTGCCTGATGACCAGCAATTACGTTAGTGAATCGAGCTAATTGTTCGCCAAATCTAAGGGAGTCACAGGTGATTATTACAACTAAAGCAGCACCGCAATCCTTAGTCATGCCTTCGATCGCTTGAATTCGTAAAGACTCTACGTCGCCGTTAAGTTAGGGCGTGTCAAATAGCATGTGTTGATTTTCCTTGTCAACAAAAAAACCGAGATGGACTATGTCCCAGTGGCTTTTTGGACCAAAGTAATCTTGAAAATGGTCAACAGTTACTCCCTGCTCACTTGTCACCTCCTTTTCTGAAAAAAATGAGTGAATGTACTCAAGGTCTTTTTGGAACCGCGTTTGCGAGTACTGCGATGAAGCGAGGCATAGCGCTTGCCTCATCGGCACGACATGACCAGTTCGGTTTTTACGGAGTCCCAACAATCTAATTTGTTGATAAACCTTGCGTCCAGTCTCGCAAAGCGAGTCTAAAATGGATTTAGAATTGACCATCTCGGGTTCATCGTACGTGAAATGTATAATGCCTCCCAGTCACTTGGTGAATGAAGTGTCTTGAAGCCGTTAGGGCTCAACCAAAATGCCCTACCCTTTCCCATATGCCCCATGAATAAACCCAATTCAAAGAGGACATTGGCGCGAACCGTTTGATGTTCTTCATCGCCCATCATAGTGACGTCATCCTGACCAAACACCCAATAGAGCGAAGTCATACACTTCTCCTACTTTGATTAAGCAGTCGAGGATGGAGAGGCCGACTTGAAACTCCGGCGCTTCCTTCCAGACGGTCACATCAGCACATTCCTTTAGAATCTGCTTAAAACCGTATGCAATTGATAGCCGATTACTAGAAGAGAACGACATAGCGGAAACAGTGAGTTATCTATGCGAATGGAAGCGGCTTGACTGCCATAAAGAAAGGAACGGAAAAGCGGAATACTACAATCAAGCTTTAAAGGTGTATTATCTTGAAGAATGGGGGGATATTGCACAGATTGTTTTCAAGACAGAGTGTCTTAGTTGTCTTGTTTTTACATGTCTTGGTATTGGACTTTGAAGTGAATGACTGAATACAGTGCCTGATGAAATGAAGTAGTGCATTATTAGTTTTATCGGTCTTTCCCGTCTTCCAATGTAAGCGTTCCGTGTTCCTGGCATAATCGCGAAATGCCAAGCAGGTAAAGAATAATAACCTACTTACACATGATTGTACCTACATTAGGTATTCTGCTTACTTAGCGAATCTTTGGCGGCTCGTAAACTTTCCTGGGTCGTCCGAATGTTGGGGTGTTGCGGGGGGAAAAACCTGGTAATAATTTCGAGTGACCGCTTATAATACTCAATAGCTAGGGCGTAGTTTCCTTTGTAATGATAAGCCAAACCAAGATTATTGTAGATAGAACCAACTTGTGGATGGTTGTCTCCATAATAAGGCTTTGTGACAGATAACCCTTTATTAAAGTAATCGATTGCCTTGTCGCATTTGCGGTTATATGTGTAAACCAAGCCCAGGTTGCTATATTCCGCAGCAAGTGAAGGATGTTTTTCACCATAGTAGTCTTTATCGATTGTCAACGCTTTCTCGTAATAGCCGATAGCTGTATCATACGCCTTCTTTTTGTAGTAGGCTGAACCTAGGTTGTTGTATCGGATAGCAATTTTGGGGTGTTTTTCGTCAAAAAAGCGGCTATCCATTTCCAAAGCAGCGTAATAATGCTTAATTGCATTGTCTAATTCACCAACATTTTCAAGCGCTGCCCCTAGATTGTTCAACGTGGAGCCAATGGGGGGGCTCGGAGGCTCATGCAAGTCGTGTCGAATTGCTAACGACTTCCCGAAATAACTGATGGCTTGATTGTAGTAGCCCAGTGCATCATACGCCTGCCCAAGGTTATTGTATTTTGTTGCAACCAATGCGTGGATCTCACCATAGTACTCCACATCAAGTTTGAGTGCCTGCTCACAAAAGCGAATAGCATCACTGTATTTCCCCAAGAGGAAAGCCATACCACCTGCTTCGTTAAGGTATACGCTGCTCTTCGGGTGCAGTTCAGCCGCCAATACATAATACTCAAAGGCTTCGCGATATTGCAATTGCAAGGCTTTCAGTTTTGCCAACTCATAATTAACCGCTGCAGATTGGTATTTTGCTTCGGTTGCGCTCATTTGTAAATAAGTTGCTGCTTTCTCTAAATTGCCGATCTGGATTTGCTCACTGGCTTTCCTCTTTAACTCGTCATATTTCGTCTGTGGTTCCAATTGTTGCAAAAGCACTTCTTTTTCCACCTCCAATTTCTTTACGAATTCTTGTTTCTGCAGCAGTTGTTGCTCAATTTCTTCTTTTTCTTTTAAGAGTCGTTGTACAGCTTCAGCACCGGCACTGGAAGCTTTTAGCCGCTCAATTTCGTCCCGTTTTGATAATAGCTCTTGGCTGAACAAAACTGCCATTTCAGAGAACTGGTCTGGTGGGCTGGAAACCGGGTAAATTTCTGAAAGGTAAAGGTGTAAGTCACGTGTCAAACGATACTTAAATTCAAAATGACCTTCAAATGTTTGATGCAATACAGTTTGATGCAATTTTTTTTCGAATTGCAATAAGTCATTGTATTGTTGTCGCACTTTTTCATCTGCTCCAGGCGGAAGCACGTACTTTTTAAAATAAACAAACAATTTCTGATTTTTCTGATTCGCTAAGTCAAACTCTTCTTTTGTGTATTGGCCGATCTTGGAGAAAAAGAGAAAAACAACAACGTCGCTTTCTTCTAATTTGGGATTGATAGCGTGCTGTATCGTCTTTTGACCAGGCACATTTCCACGTACCGTATCAAGTTCCCATTGTACGGGTTCGAGGTGTAGATGTTTGTAGTTTTTATTCACCTCAGCTATCAACTCGATACACAGCCCTCTTTCTTCTGCAAGTTCAGCAGAAGAAGCAAAAAAGATTTTAAATGCCCGTCTATACAACATAGAAATTTTTTGGAAAACTGTAATGGTAAAATGCATTTTCTTTGATTTTCGCGAGGACATGTCCATGCTTGAACCAACTCTTTATCAAATACGCAACTAAGTTTCCGAAATTGCTCTAAGAAATGAAGCTTGCACTTAATATACGATAATATTTTAACTTGTCAAAAAGCTAGGATAAGATTATTCGGTTTTCTTTCCCCTCTGCTCCCATACATACAACAAGTTTCGTGAGTTCAACTTCATTCTATTGCCTGTGCTGAATTTGTTCTTGTATTGAACTTTGGTGCAAATGACTGAATGTAGTTGCCGTTAAAATGAAGCAAGAGTGATGTTGGAGTTATGGCATGAGAATGACATAGGGGAGACCGTGCAGTCGCAATGCGAATGGAAGCGGCTTGACTGCAATGAAGGAAGGAACGGGAAAGTGGAATACTACAATCAAGCTTTAAAGGTGTATTATCCTGAAGAATGAGGGATAGTGCACCGATTGTATTAAAACAGAGTGTTTATAGCCTCTTCTTTTACATGTTCTGGTATAGGACTTTGAAGTGAATGACTAGCAGAGTGTTTAAACTCTCTTGTTTTTACATGTCCTGGTATTGCACTTTAAAGTGAATGACTGACTGAAGTCGCCGGTAAAATAAAGCAAAGAGATGTTGGAGTTATGGCATGAGAATGCCATAGCGGAGACAGTGCGGTAGAAATGCAAATGGAAGCTGCTCGGCTGCGATAAAGGAAGGAGTGAAAGTGGAATAGGCGAATACGTAGACTAAGGTGCTGGAAAGATTCGCTTTCATAAGATTTTTCTTTAATGACGGTTGAAGACACTGAAGGGAGTTGTCAGTGAAATGAAGAGAGGGGTTCGAGTTATGGTGACCGAGAAGCTGGAGGCGTTGTTTGTGCAAGGAAAAATCAAGCAACCTTAACCCAAAAATGATGGAGAGTAACATCAATATTATTTCTCCTTTTATGGACCGATTTAAGGGAAATTACCGTTGAAATTAATACTTGTTCAAGTTTTTCTCTTTCATCCCAATTTGCTTCAATAATCCAATTGTTAACTTTCTCTAACCAAAAATCAAAGTTGTTTTCCGTTATATAACCAATCATAGCATTTTCGTTTAATGAATTATCAGTATTATCATATCCATGTTTTTCACTTTTAAAGCGTTCTATCCCAGCTCCTTGTCCGTATACATATTCATGATCAGTACGCGGTTTCTTTTTTGTCCCCGTGGGCGTAGGTAAAAGCTTTGCTTCTATTGTAAAGATGAGATTTGAGCCAAAATAAACTCCTATATCTATTACACTACTTCCTTTTTGTGCATTTTCTCTCTGGAAGCAAAATTTAGACAAACACTTGTTGGTCATGAAAACACAGAAAGCAGTTGAATGCTGATTTTCGTTTTTCTTTTTTACAAGAATATCTGTGAACTCAGAAGAAGACGTGAAGTTTGAAAGCTCTTTATAAATGTAAGCAACTAAGTCTTCAATAAGGTTGTTAGGGGTAAGCTCCGTAAAATCCTTCAGTTCAATCATGGAATAATAGATTTAAAAACCTGCATTTTTTAGGGTCATAAACGTGTCATCTGCATCCCGTAGAGCAATTGAGTTTAACCAGTAGCGAAGTGTGTTTGGCTTAATTAAAAACAGACAGTCATAGCCATTAATATGCTTATAAATTCTTACTACACGATTGTAAATTGCTGCACAGTTAGATAATTTATCTTTAACTAAAATCTCAACATCATCGTGTCCAAGATCCTTACCAAGGCTAAAACGTAATCCGTCATTTTTCCCATAGCCAAACTGATAAATAGTAAACATAGTAGTTCGATAAACGTTACCGGCCTGCCAAGACTTGCCATTTTTGGCGTATATAAAATTCAGTGTTTCACAAAAATTTTTTCCAAATAATTCTATCTGTTTTGCGTCTGCCTCCTTATGCAATTTATATCCTCCTCCTCTTTTACTTATAGCTTTACCAAGGTGTATATAGTAATTTAAAACGTCATCTTGCAATAATTTTTCCTCATTACTTATTGACAACTCCCCATCTTCTGCGGGAAAAGGAAGGCTCAAAAGATCATTTTGTCTAATAGCGGTTTCATGTAAGATTAAACAATTACTACTTATGCAAACCGCATACATTTGATAACTTAGTCGATCAATTTCATTTGCTGCTTTGGAAAGATTATAAATTCTTCTCAGAATTTTCTCACCGGATTTTGGTGACACAATTCCAACATAGTTGCGACTATAATATAAAAAAGGGTTTTTGGTAAACAAATCTACACTAGAAACGAAACATGTTTTAAGAGATCGGATACCTAACGTCTGCTCGAAGATTATAAATGGTGAAGAGTAAATATCTTTGTCTTTTAGATTATTAGTTGTAATTGTTGCGTTTATAATTGTGGGTTTGCCATCATCTGAGATACCAACTATTTGATCTTGATCTTTAATAACTATTTTATTTCCTCCTTCAAATCCCCTTTGGCTTTTCCAATTTTCTTGTTTATTTATAAAGCTTTTTAAAGTTGGCAATAAACTAAAACGGTAAATTAAATGAAAAAGCCTTCCTCCGCCCAATAGATTTGTCTTCCAAACAAATTCCTTTCTCGGATCAACAGCCCAGTTCCAAGGAACAAAATGTCTATCATAATAATCAATCTCAAAGCGTATTTTTTTCTCAAAAGAAATTGTTCGTTTAATGACAGTATGTTCAATTTTTAATTTTTCGGACATTTTGTTTTCTGCAATAATCGCTACTACCGGCGTGTCCGCAGTTTTATGAAATAGATCTCGCCTTAAATGGGTGAAATCAAACAGCTTATTTACTGAATAGTTCGTAAAAATTTTGTTCCTATAATCCTGCGAGCTTTTGCTGTATAATAAAACGTTGGAAGGAATTATTAAGCATATCTTCCTTGTTAAAAGCATTGAGCTTTCAAAGAAATGAAGCGCAAAATTATTATTAGGTATCTTCTTATGCTTCAAGTTAAGTCGTGCAAGCACCGCTGAATTTAATATTTCACTTTTCGACTTGCCTGTTCTATATTAAACGGAGGGTTTCCGATTATTAAATCAAAAGACTGACCCATTTCTTTCGCATTAAGTGCCCAATGAAAAAAATTATTACTCTGTATATTCTTTACACTAAGATCTTCAAACTTAAGATTATTCCAAATTTCCTGTGGAGAAAGCTTATCTAATAAAGCAGTAGTTAGACTGAAGATGGTAACGAATGTTGCAGTCTCTTTTACATCAACACCAAATATATTGTCTTCTAAAATCTTTTGGGCCTGTTTGCTTTTCGGATACTTTATTTTGCCATCCTTACTGTTATTAATAGCCCACCATTGTAATAAACGCTTAAACGCACCAACCAAAAACACTCCGGAACCACAGGCAGGGTCAAGTACCTTGAAGTTTTCCTCTTTAAATAAATAAGCGTTTTCTAAAGGCATCGCTTCATCAATAAGGAAATTAACCAAGTAGGTTGGAGTATATACAACTCCTTTTTCCGTTTGTCCGTTTTCTCTTTTTGCTTCAGCTTGAATAAAATTTTCATAGATAGCGCTGATTACTTCAACCGGCAAGTATTTAAAATCATATTGCTTCCATAAAAAATACTGATAAATTTGTAGTTCAATATTGCCATGTAAAAAGTTGCTAATAATGCTCAAATCAGAACTTTCAATGGATATCTTCTCACTTTCCGAAAACTTATCAAAGATTTTACCATTGAATTCATTAGTTAATTCACTTAATAAAGTAATCAATTTTCCTTTTGCAATAGCTTCAGCTAAGTCCTTAGTATTAAGTTTTATATATATATCTTTTAGGGTATGTTTTCCATGATCATCTCTTATTTCTTCCAGAAATTTTATAAGAATACAAACCACTAAAAGCTTATCAATAGTAGCGGGTAGCAATTCCACCTGTTCATTTTTCTGAAGGCTCCTTCTAACATTCATCAGATATCTCAATAAATAAATATAGGGACTGGAGTCGTCTTGTAGTTTATTTTCAAAATCTGATTGTTCCCAAAAAGTTCCACTTTCAAATAAATGAGCAGAAAACCGTTTGTCGTTGTAGATTCTTAATGCATCGGAACTTGCTAACAGTAAATTATCAATCGTTAACTCTTTATTTATGTTCGCTTCTGCCGGCTTTCTTGCATTAATAATATCTATCCTTGTTGTTCCATTTAAGATATAGATTTCATTTTTCGTGGAACTCCAGAGTTTAGCATGAAGATCGATGTGTTCATTAGAATTGAAAAAATTATCTTCAACTTGAAAAATGCAGACAGAGGGTTCAGACTGATAGGGCATTCCTTCTCCGTTCTTATAAAAACGTCTAAAAAAAACTGCTGTTGCATTTAATTTTTTAGCCTCGTGGATATAAAGAAGCTCTGCATTATTTTTTGCATCATTAATATTTTGACAAAAAACTAATCCGTTTTCAAATGTAAAATCAAAATATTTATGTTCCATTTTTACTCATTGTACTCTTAACTAATTCAAATTCTATTGTTTATGGGCTTTCAAAAGATATATTTGTTCCAGATAGTATAATATGGGTTCAGTAGTAATTAAAGAGCTATCAAAAATAAATTTCAAAGTGCTGTTATTTTATTAATTATCGTCAACTGTGGATAAAATTACAATACTGCCTTCGATCTCGCCTGCTTTTGGTTCCGATATTTAAGCATAAGTTAATCCATTTATACAATTGCTAGGACACAAAAGTTAATGACAAAAGTCACCGCCCCCTACACTAGCCCTGCTCCACCTCCTTACCCTTCCCCAACAACTCATTTCCCCTCTGCCCCCCTGTCTTTAATCCCAACCTTCTTACAATAACTAACTTCAACGGTAAACTCCCCATCTTCTGCGGGAAAAGGAAGGCTCAAAAGATCATTTTGTCTAATAGCGGTTTCATGTAAGATTAAACAATTACTACTTATGCAAACCGCATACATTTGATAAC
>Ga0068627_1000221_pt1 | contig 11679 bp, 13 predicted proteins | sample InSIn1gowninarea_FD_77430 | JGI IMG/M metagenome (GOLD analysis project Ga0068627, IMG submission 77430) | Clean room microbial communities from NASA Spacecraft Assembly Facility at Jet Propulsion Laboratory, Pasadena, California, USA -... ... | reverse complement strand
GTCCGTCCTCTGCATTTTTGTGGAAATTGACCTGAAGCCTCGGCCAACTCGGCCCCGGACAACAGGGTCCGGTCGACTTGTTCGGCCCCGCAGGCAGTTTGGTAGTGGGGACACGGACTGCTGTCTAATATTATGTGAGCAAGACAATCGAACCATTATTGTCCCAACTCTTTCCTTCTGCCCCTTTCAGAGACTCTTCTTGTTCTTCTACACATTGTTCAGCTTCCTTCCATTCGAAACCTGACCAAAAAAACACCGAAACATACGAAACAAAGCTTCTCATCTCAGCTTCCCTCATCGACTCAACATTTTGTTGCGCTGTCGTGTGCCCCTCCTCGAACGCGCCTTCCTTAGAAGATGACAGACCGACAACCGCCGCTCAAGCGCCGGCGAGTTTCGAGCTCGGCCGAAGACATGCAACACAGTATCGTCGACCCGGGTACCATCAAAATCAACGTCAGCGGAGCCTACATAATCGACAATGGCGAAGCCCAATCACCATCCAGCGAAAGCGGAACCGAAGACCAAGGCTACGAGCACGATCGTCGCGACATCCGCCTGCCAAATCACACCTCCGTCGTAAGCCATGTAGCTGCGGACATTGGCGGCTCACTTGCCAAAGTCGTTTACTTCTCGCGCGAGCCCGGAGCGAAAGAGCCTGGAGGCCGTCTACACTTTTTGCGCTTCGAGACGGAGAAGATCGACACGTGTATTGAGTTCATGCGCGAATTGACGAAGAAGCAAAAGAGAGCCAATGGCGGGAAACAATCGGAGCTATGCGTCATGGCCACAGGTGGTGGTGCTTTCAAGTACTACGATCGCATAAAGGAGAGATTGGGTGTTGATGTCATGAGAGAGGATGAGATGGAGTGTTTGATTCAAGGATTGGACTTCTTCATCACCGAGATTCCGAATGAGGTCTTTACCTATCATGACGAGGATCAGGAGAACCTTATACACTACACCGACGCTCGCGCTGATGTATACCCATACCTGCTTGTCAACATTGGCAGCGGTGTGAGCATGATCAAAGTCGAAGGACCCTCGAAATTCCAGCGCATCGGCGGAACATCACTAGGCGGTGGTACTCTCTGGGGTCTACTTTCCCTGCTCACCGGAGCACGCACATTCGACGACATGCTAGCAATGGCCGACGCCGGCGACAACTCAACCGTAGACTTGCTAGTCGGCGACATCTACGGCCAAGGAATGGGCTACGACAAAATCGGTCTCAGCGAACGTACAATCGCCAGTTCCTTCGGCAAAGTCTTCAAGCGCAAAAGAGAAGCAGAGCAAAATGCAGAGGACGGACAACCACAACACGAGGACCGTCCAGAAAGATACGACACAGCGACACCAGAAGGTGCAGCAAAACAACAATCAGACCGCGAGTTCGACATCGGCGAGGGCCGTATGTTTGCACCCCAAGACATATCCCGAAGTCTACTCTACGCAGTCAGGTAAGCAGATTTCCTCCCAAACCCCTTTGAAGATCCATCCCACTGACTCTCAACCTCACAGCAACAACATCGGTCAAATCGCCTACCTCCAATCCGAAAAACACAATCTCAAACACATCTACTTCGGCGGCAGCTTCATCCGCGGCCACCGCCAAACCATTCACACCCTCTCCTTCGCCATCAAATTTTGGAGTAAAGGAAACAAACAAGCTTATTTCTTGCGCCATGAAGGTTATCTAGGCGCTGTGGGAGCGTTCTTGAAGCGACAGCCTAGGAACTTTGGCAGGAGGGCTAGTGTGCATGATGAAGTGCTTAATGAGGAGTGAGAGATTACCTTCGCCTCCGCCTGCTTCGGTTGGGCATCTTTCGTATAGAGATTCATTTTTTGATAGAAGCGGAAACGCATTGATTGCGTGATAGATCTATGGCTTTCTTCGATAGAATAGAGGAAGAAGACCATTACGTCAATTCTTTTTTTCTCTTGTACAAATAAATAATTATTTTCTCCATGTTTCAAGATTCTGGCATGCTGGTCAATGGCATCTCAGAGACAGCGTATCTGCACTGACTACAAATACAACACGGCGAAATCCAATTGCGAGCAAAAGCAGAGAAGCGGACATGAGCAAATATGCAAAAAGAATGCCCATTGGCGAGCGATTGGCCCGTCAAGACAAAACATATGTCGCAGCCGTGAATCGAACACGGGGCTCGTGCATGGCAAGCACGAATTTTACCACTAAACCACTGCGACTGTGATCATTGAATGATGAATATTTAGTCTCCAGCAGCGACTATATTACCGCGCCAACCCCTCTTCCAATCCTATGAACTGGAAAAGTTGTTGCTACAGCACTGTCTTTACTTTTCCACCTCAATCATCAACCCATCACTCCTAACTCTTCCCCTTCCATCCACACCTCCCCACACTAACACCATACCCCCATCAATCTCCTTGACTTTTGTCGCTGCGAATCCTGTTCTATCACCTACTCCTCTGCCCGCTTGACCTTCTTGAATCATGACGTTTTCGGCATTGAAGTATCGCACCTCTGCCCACTCACCCTCTGCCGTCTTTTTCGAAATCGCTTTTCTGGCGCGGTCTTTGAGGCTCGCTGCTGTGGTTTTTGAAGAGGTGAGTTGGAGGGTGCTGAGGATTGAGGAGGTTAGATGGAGTAGGTAGTTGCGCCCTTGGCCTGTTGTTATGGGAATGAGAGCTGTGGATGAAGAGGAGGAAGCTGGGAGTTTTGCTGTTTTCGAGGTGGTGGTGGGATGGAGGGAGGACCAGGGGCTCAATGTTGTGGGACCTTGAGTTGGTTTGTCCGTGTAAGCTGTGCTATTGAAGGACAGATCGAGGTAGTGAGTTTCGCTTCCGGAGACAGCGTAAAGGCGGTTAGAGTGGAAGGTTATGGAGGGCGTAGATCTTGAGTCGCTAGGTGCTGGAGGCGAGGGCAGTTGAGACCAGGTCCTTGAAGTAACATCGAAAGTCCAGAGTTCCGAGTTTGGACTGCTGATGTGTCAGTCGAGCAATATCGAGACCTTTCACGCTTCGAGAGAAGCGAAAGCGGATAAGCAGCTGGAAACATACCTTTGGCCTTTCTCAGTGACCCCTCCATACACGACAAAGGTGCCATAAGTGCTCGGCCTCAATGGCTCCGGAACCATCTTCGCCGGGTCTGGAGGTAGTTGAGGTGCCACATTCTCGTCTGTTCTGCGATGCTCAGGTTGGGGCTGTGCACCTGCAGTAGCAGCTGCCCACACCCTAGCCTTTGGTACTTCTCCAACAGCAGCATCAATACTCGACCATGAATTGGTGTCCGTATCGAAGACCCAAACTCTGCCTTTCTCCTCTAGAGGTCCATTTGCATCAGAACCTCCGAAGACGTAGATCTGGTCATCGATGATTGCAGAGCTGTGACCATATCTTGCCGGTGGTGAAGAAGCAGTCGGTTCCAAACGTCGGTAATCTGTGCTTTCAATACCAGAGGATGGAAGAATGATGATGTGCATGGCATTATCAGCCAACTATTTGGTCATCAGTTGCTCGTCCTTCACTACTCGATAAAGGCACTCACTTCATCACCATCGGTCTTGCCACCGAACACATATGCTCTGCCTTTGACCTCGGAGACGCTATGATGTACCCGTGGTAAATCTATATCTATGATTGGTGTGATTGTTGCTTTGAGAGGTAGCGTAGGGTCGTAGATGCCTTTTGCTAGCGCTATGCCACCTTCGACCAGATGCTCGGCCGCATACAAGACGCCTGCTGCTTCGGCCATGTTGCAGTATCTTGGTTGGAATTATTGGTAATAAAGAAGTGAGGTCTACTCTAGATTCAGAAGGTGATGTCTCCTCCTTGGAAGCTCAGGAACGCGACACTCGTCACTTGTCGTTGCACCAACCACCTGCATGGGCATGATGTAATGGTTAGGAAGCTCGAGCCCGTGTGCTCCAAGCTCGCGCAGGCTTCACTTCAGCGAGCTCACAATGGAAAGCTCAAAATTCAGTTGCATGTGAAGATTGATTACAAAACTACAAAACCACAGTCACAGTGAAGCTAAAGCAGAGATGTTATAAGCCTTTCTAGTGTAAATTGGAGGCAAAAAGACGAAAAAGATATGCCCATTCACGGAATCGAACCATGGATCTTGTCATATCACCTCTGTGAAGGCTTACGAGTGACACGCCGTACCACTTGGCCAAACGGGCTGAATTTACATGTTTATTGGTTCTGAAGTGAGTAAGATTTGACTGGAAAATCCCAGTTCCATTTACAAAGGCTTCGAATGGCCGATTTGATGTGGGACGCCTTCCTCCACGACAACGATGTATACAGAAGGACAGAATCTCTGCGATGGTCAAAGCACACAAGTAGCCTTTTGCCTGTCGGTAAGGCGCTGTGATCCGAGTCGAGAGATGTTTTCGGCTTGTGAAGAAGAAGTGACATGAAGAAAGAAGCCTTGCGGGAAAAAAAAGTGAAAGACACAAACGCGCTGCCGATGCGGATATGCCCGAGACCTTCTTCTCGACTAATCATACCAGCACACCGAGTGCTTCACTAAGAGCAATTTCGCAGCTTTACAGTGAAGTCCACAAGATGAGACGCTTGGCCTGTTTTGCTCGCGCCGTGATGGACACTGGTCAGGTGAACGATTCACAGCCGTGTTGATCAACCAGCAGGAACCCGCGGAGTAGATATCGCCCGGACAGAGGATCATCACTCCAATCCTCTGTGCTCTACATGTTCTCAACAGTAGGTCTATATGCAGCTTCTCTTCTTCTCTCCCCATCTCCATCACACCAGAAAATCAATATCTCAGCCGTCCCAAGATCAAGAAGCAATCATGCCACAACCAGCACAGCCTGTTCATTCGAGTTCAGATCTTCTGCAAGCCCTTCTATCAGCCCTTCGGACCAGCACAGTTGTCGCCATCTCGATTCTAGCAACTCTAGCCTTCATGAACATCATCTGGTTTCTTAGCGTCAAGATAGACCGATCCTTTTGGCGTCTGGGTTATGCAATACTGCATCCAACCTCTCGAGAAACCTGTCACCAACCCTACACCACGATATCTCCAGATGACACGGAAGGTAGAGAAGATCATCTCTGGGTTGGTTGGGGTGGTCTTGATGATCATATGTATGTTTTACGAACATAGAGTTGCAGGCATAGGGGAGGGGTCTAGCGGGTTTTGTGAGTTTGTTGTGAAGGGGTGTATAGAGGGCTTGATTGTGCTGGGGATGTTGAGGTTTGTGGTGGTGGTGTATAGAAAAGCGATATCGAGATGACAAGGCCAAGGATGGGTATGTATACCAAGACTAGATTCTCCTGGGGCTTGGAGGATCGTCCACTGACCAACCAACAAGAGCGATGCAGACAGACCGCGAGCCACCACTGCATGAATAACGAACACAAGACCATCGGACTTCTCTTTGCCACGCAACCAAACTCAAGCTTTATCATCAACACAAAAACATTCGTACCGAGATCCCTGCACCAACGGCAAATCTCACGCTCGTCCATCACCAAACCACCAAACGTCTCGAAATGTGGTCCACAGCCTTGGAAATCTTACAAGCTGTCCTCCTCGCCAGTCTATCCGTCTACGCTGTGGTCTTCTTCTTCCGGGCCTGCTGGATGACAGGCGTTTACCTCGGCGCACTCTTTGGGGTTCTCCTATACGTCGATATCGTCGCACCTCTCCTTTCAATTAGGAAGCACCCATCACAGTGGTATATTGATATAGAACACGAATTGCCGAAATTGATTGGAGGGCTGGTGGCAGTGGGGTTGATGGTGGATGGTGTCAAGTATGAAAGAGGGATAGCTAGATAGGGAGAGGAAAGTGAATCGGAAGATGTGAAGGGTTATTGGGTGGTAGGGAAGAGATGTATGGGAGGATGCCTTATGCTTGGAGTGATGAGAATGATGTTAATGGCCTATCGAAGAATCACGTCGAGACAGACAAGTATGATGTGTCAGCCTTCAGTGCACTGAAAATGGGACTTTTTTAGATGCACTACACCTTAATGCCTTCTCTTGCGAACTCAAGAGGATCAGCGGTATGCACATGCTAGTATTTTGTAGGACAACACCGTACATAACCTCACCTTTGATACCAACATCAGAGACGCCGCTATACGCGAAGGATTCACGGCCGTACCACGATCGTCCGCGGAGGTTCAACAACGTCAATATTATAACCACAACACCTCAAAAACTCTCATCAATCAATCGACTAATCAATCACTTCTAGAATCCAGTAACCAAACCCTCTAGAACTAGATATATTCTGTTCCATCGGACGTCCCACAGCTCCCTTCAAACCCAACAACAACACCTCAACACTTCCAACTCACCACAATTACACAAAGATGAACAACATCCTTACCTCAACCCTCCAGGCCAGCATCCTGATCGCCACTTCCATCATAGCCATAACAGCCTTCCTATCTTCCGTCTACCTCATCGGCATCAAAATCGCCCTCCCATTCGGTATCCTCCTCTCAACCAAGTTTTTCAAAATCTACAACACGCAACCACGACAGGAGCATATTCAACACTTGAGTAAAATACTCGCTGGTATTCTGTTACTGCTCATATGCTTCATTTGCTTGATATATGAGCAGACGTCGCTGCTGGGGGGAGCTATGCGACCACTGGGATTATGGGAGTTTGCAGGGTTGGCGGGTAAGGGATGTGTAGAAGCTTTGATTGTATTGGGGATACTTAGGGTGGGGCTTGCGGTGGTTCAGAGACTGGTTTTGTAAATGGGGTAATGGGTGGGAAGGACCAGAGGTCTTTCGCTGATGGGTCAAATTGATCGCAAGATGAGAATCACTAGTGTCAAGAAAGTACTCGAGAGAAGTTTGCAGTAATGCCATTATGAACCCTATTTTCCGAAACCGTTCTTAGAAGTAAGTGCCTGGATGACCTTCGCTGCCTGAAGAAGCGCCTGTGCTGTACCGCCATCATCGCACCCATCAATTTTTCGTAAACAAGGAAAGTCAAGAAAGAGTGACAAAAGAAAGATTTCAAATCATGAAACTCCGTAAAATGCAAACCCCGTGTGTCTTTCAATCAAGAAGCTTCAACGGAACTGCAATCTCCTGACCGGAGAAGTCTCTCTGTCTCCGCCAGCATATTGGCTAGGTGCCGGCTCCAGTCCCAACTGTTGACCTTGCTGGTAAGGATTGTTGTTGTTACCCCAATCCAACGCAGCGTTATACGAGTGTTGAGGTTGAGGAGTAGGAGGTACACCAGCGTAATAGTGATGATGCTGGGCACTGGCACGCTCGGCAGCCTTGTCGCGGAAGATGCTAAAAGCCAGATTGGAAAAGGCGATGGTGCCGAAGATCAACAAGACGGTGAACAGCTATGACAAGTCAGTATTTAGACAATATGGAGAGAGCAGGACAAGACTTACCATAGCTTTGTACGAAATGGGCTCGATGAAGCTGTTGAAGATCTCGGCAAAGGCGTGGGCGCTGATTCTGGCACGACCGATAGCGTGAGGGTTCTGGTTCATGCACAACTCCCAATTGTTGCAAGCGTTCTCGAGGACAGGTGCGCGGGTAGCAGGATCGCAGCGGTTTGCATTGTAATCTCTCGCGCAGGCAGCCATTTGGGAAAGCACCTCTGCCACGGCGATGCTGGTCTTTTTGTCCACGTCGCCACGGATGGTGGCCCAAAAACTGTACAAGATATACATGATGCTGCCGATGAGGAAGAGGTTGAGGAATAATTGGGCGTAGAAGGAGAGGACGTGAGGTAGTGTAGGGTGTGCGGTGATGAACTCGAAGAAGGTCAAGGTCCAGTGTTTCTTGTTCGTGTCCTGCGACATGGGTGGTGGTGGTGGTGGTGGTACTTGCAGCGGTTCTGCGGGTTGAGCCAGGCTCTTATCCTGATGTCCCCTGACACAGAACCTGAACATCGTGGCTCAGAAGATCTGCCAAAGGGTCTTGGTCTGTCCGGAACCGAAACTGGTTTCTCCTTCCTTAAGCGCAACAGCGATTCAACTACGAACTCGATTCCTTCTCAGGATCCTTCCTCGTCCACTGCAACCTCGGTCGCCTCGCAATCCATCGGAACTGCCATCTCCACTCCGGCAACCCTTCCAAAGACATCACCAAACCCTACAGGTCCTGGACTCGAGCGCTCTATGACCAAACGTCGTCTATACGAGCAAGGCCTCAACCAACACATTCAAGACCAACAGGCCTCGACCATGTCACGTCTTAATTCTATCAACCAGCGACAACGTGCTCCGACGCTACCATCTGCTCTCAACCACTCTAGAAGTATTGGAAACCTACAGGATCGTCGTGCATACAAGCCATATGCTCTGCATAACACTACGAGCCCGCCGCTCAGACATGGTGTGCCCCCTCTTAACACACTGGTGAGCAGAGTGGCCTCCAGCACATCCAGTCCGACTGTTTCTAGTTACCCGCAATCTCCTATCAGTCCTGTCATTCCCGAGACGGAGGAGTACCAAGTCTTACACTCGGCCCTTGAGCAAGCCGATCACGGAAAGGCAACTGCCTTGGGCATGTTCAACAAGCCAGCTCAGAAGTTTGATGAAAATCAGTATCTCAAGCGACAGATGCAAATGGGTCAGCCCAAAGACGAGTCTCCCAAAGATACGCCCGTCAAATTGTCACCCGTCAGCCAACACGAGACGCCTAGACAAGTCTCACCGGAACAGCCTCCTGGCAGCAAGTTTGTGTCGAGGGAGGGTGCTACCTCGAGACAAGCATCTGCGGAGCACACTCCTCAAGACGCAAGGTTGGCCCGCTTCGACTCCGCCAGACAGGAGAGTGTATCTGGTGCGTCCCAGAGATCGCGCTCTCGCTCTGTGTCTAGAGCACAGCCTGCTGTTGAGCAACCGCCAATCAACCCTGCACTCGCGGTTTTCCAGAGAGCTGCTATGCAAAACCGTGTGGCCCATGGAGACTCACCAGAGCAGGCCGCAGTTGCCACATTCGACAACAACAACCGAACCTTCTTCGGTGATAGTGACGATGAGGACGAGATCGAGGAACAGACCAGTCACCCAGCCTCGGCTCCGTTCGCTGGTCGCTTTGGATCTAACAACCAACCGCCCGCTTCTCAACATCCAGCTCTGCGTGACGATTATATCCCCGAAGTAGACGAGGAGGAAGAGGAAGAGCGTACTGGCTTCCCCTTCCCTGAGCCATCTATTCACATTGCACATACCGAGGCTGGTGCTGAGGAGCGCGCAGATATTGATTCTCCAACGATTGGTCCTATGCATGAAGGCATTGGCGGAATGATCAGCCAGCATTTACGAAACACAAGTGATGTTTCTTCCATTTACCCACCTAATCCATCTTACGCCGATGGTGCATCAACGATCAGCCGAAACACATATCTCTCAGATCGTCGCCTCTCAGGCAATTCTAGCGCCTGGAATCTTGACGAGCTTGACAACTACTATGGAGATATCCCCTCCCGAATTTCGACAAACTCAGCAAGCGCTGCTCCTCAGGGACTCACCCCTCTTCCTCTGAAGACCAATGGCACATCATCGCGACCTTCGACTTCGGATGAGAATGTTGACAATGCTCCATGGCAGAACGATTACAAGCCACAGCATACCCGTGACGCTAGTACTGCTACTCAAGCAGAGCGGGAGGCTTTTGCTAATGAGCTTGCGGCCCGTCAAAAGGCCATTCAGGAAAAGATGAGGAGCATTGTTGAGAGCGACAGCCGTGGACCTAGCCCAGGTCCCAGCGCAAGTGGTGCACTCAAGGCATTCGGTATGCTCAAGGCTAGACCCAGTCAGGAGACTATGAACCTCAAGCAAGGTAACGGCTCAACAAGAATGCTCGGTCTTGGTCTTTCAGGCGCTCATCCCATTGAACGTAACCCAAGCTATGAAGACAAGCTGCCCCAGCCTGCAAACGTCGGTGCGCAATGGCCTCTCGGTCCTGGACCTGTCGTTCCCAGCCCCAGACCTCAGGCAGACAGCGAAATCGGCCGCACACCTCCACAGCAGGCTAGGGAGAGGTCGCGCAACCGATCAGGCTCAGATGCTTCCCGTGCGCGATCACGCAGTCGCGGTCGTGGCGAGATTGGCATGGCAGTCAGCGCTGCTAGCGACACGCCTCCTGCAATGCCTGTGCAGAGACCTTCTCCTGAAATCAACCAGTATCGGTCAACATCAAGTGAAGGTAGGGGCCGCTTGAGAAGCAACAGCAGAGCCGCGGGATTGCACCCTAGCGCAAGACCACCTATGGGTCCATCGCCATCTCAGTCACCAGCAAGTTTCAACTCGGTCATGTCTCCACCTCTAGGCACAGCCTCAGCAGCATCAAGGACACCGTTCCAGAAGTCAAGTCCTGCACCGATGCCGTCTGTACCACTCGGCAAACCTAGAGGAGAAATGCTACGCAAGAAGACCATCAACAAGTTTGACATTTCTGAGCCGACGCTTGTGTCATCGACATCCAATATCGATACTGTCGACTTGCCTGCCGGGGCATCTCTCAAGAATGGCATGGATGAAATCTACGCGATCGAGCAAGCAGCAGTGGTTTCACGCCGACGCAAGCTGTTTGGCTTCGGTAGAGATGGATCATCCGAGACCTTGAGAGAGAAGGCCAACGATGGTGTCACATCGCCACCATTGAACGGTTTCACTTCACCACCCATGCGCTCCATTGTGCCATCATTTGGGACGCAGGAGCACATGGGTTCGCGCAAGCCTTCTGCCGAGGCTGCTAGCACTCACCACCAACCACTTCGCACAAAGCAAAGCTTCGAAACTAGCCACACTACCCACACGACTCATACTACACAAACAGCGGCAGGTAGCGCTCGCTTTGACGCTGTTGGCTCACCGGTCCTCAACGAGGCAGGCATGTTCTAAGCTCACACCACTCGACACTTCCAGGAGTGATTCCAACTCCGTCCACTCATTCTCGCAATTTCTCATTAATCTTTGTTTTCCGAGAAAGGAGGTTCAATTCTGTTCATAAGTTAGGGTTCAAAAAACAATGATACCATTTTCCGGGAGTTTTGGGCGCAAAAGAGAAGGGGCAAAATTGGTGGAGCAAGACATGTTTCCATGTCGATTTCAGTTTTCTTTTGTTGTTTTCACTCATGCACGATACCTCTTTACGCAGTTACAAGTAGTTCTCAATTCACCGATCTTCAAATTCATGTTCATGTTTCAGCTGTGGTGATTGTTTCGTTTTGAGTAGCTTCGACGTTGTGTGAAAGTGTAATCCTGTCTCGATGTCAACAGGTAACATCTGGAACCGTAAAGAAGAGCGATTCGAGTTGCAGAAATCTAGAGAGTGTCATGGTTTCAGGAGTTGGAGCAGGGTGACAGCGAATTGTAGGGGAGATCGGACCCTTTCGGAATTAAGCTTTACCTGCTCTCTTGCATCTGCCCGTCACTGTCAACAACAAGACTTTGTTTACTGACAACAAGTTTGCAGTCTCTTTTTCCAACATGGACAGACAAGGCTTCTCGAATATGGACTTCGAGTACACGAACGGTGTAGGGCCAGTAGATGAACGGTCACCGTTTGCGCAGATTGGCAGAAGCTCGCAGCGCAATAATAGCAACAACAACGACAAGAAGCGTACGTCCCCATGAGTCGCGTGTGGTTCAGTCCAAGGATCGCCCTTCACAAGATAACTAATGGTATTAACAGGTAGCTTTGCATTGTGCGAAGTGGTTGG
>Ga0068627_1000218_pt1 | contig 11734 bp, 9 predicted proteins | sample InSIn1gowninarea_FD_77430 | JGI IMG/M metagenome (GOLD analysis project Ga0068627, IMG submission 77430) | Clean room microbial communities from NASA Spacecraft Assembly Facility at Jet Propulsion Laboratory, Pasadena, California, USA -... ... | reverse complement strand
AGCCAAGTGGAATAGGTGGGCGGCCACCAATATCCAACTGTATTAGTCATTCCCCCTTAGGAAGAAATGGTCCCCATTGTGTTGAGTGCCTCCATGAGATTGGGAAACTTTTGCTGAGCTTGGTCCCTAGTGAGCCATTTTCCTTTATATAGGATTTGGCCTGCTTTAACAACCTGATACATTTGGACCCTCTATTAGTGATTTTTATTAATATATGCGTCCATGATCTGATCAGTCTTGGCATGTTCAATGCAATTGGGTTGAGTTTTCTCAGTGCCAATTGTTCTAAAATTTACGATGTGTCCAACAATGCTGGAAAGTAAGGTTGAAGGTGGTCCACATTAAACATTGGGTACAATCCAAGGAATGGCGGGGTACTTATCTCAAAATAATTTTTGGCCACCACCTTGGTTATGGTATATGTCCATAGCAAATTGGTTTATGTTTTTGATGGGCCCTTGTAAGTCATTCCTTCTACAAATGATACCAAACCTTCTCTCCCACTTAAAATGTGTGTGCCACCTAGTGTTGATCATGAAATTATTTGTATTTAGATTTATATTTTTGAAATATATAATGGACCTACTGGCGGATGTGCTAAATTAGTTTAATAAAATTGGTATATTTTTTTACTTTAAATTGAACATGTGTATATTCTTCTTGTGTAGTTGCAAGTGACAGTGTCAGATCAATGGGACACAATGGTTGAAATCCTAGGCTCACCTGAAAGGGGATGTGGTTGGTTGAGCTATGGAGATATTTGTTGTAGTTGTGTTGGAAAAAGGGGATATTCTCATCCCATGTTTATGGATTCTTGTATTCGTACATCTAAAATATGTGCACGATCATCCTATTAATGACTTTTGTATGGCCATAAGTCTAGGGGTGCAAGGAAGTCGACTTGGTGAGCCTGGTGTCCAACAATGAAAATGGGCTCAAACAGAATGCACTTAGGAATATGATATCTTGATCTTATATGATGATTTTGGATCCCAAAATGTACCCACACTATTTCAAATAAGAGATTTGCAATGGCTTCTATTATGATAATCTTCTTGCAGGAATCTAGAATGACCATCTTAGAAAATCTATCAATGACCATAAATACACAGTCATTACAATCCTTGGTAGAAGGAAGGAAAGACATATAGTCCATTGAGATGTATTCCCAAGGTAACTTATGAGTAGTAACAGGGGTGTATAAACCTTTATTCTTAATGTTTATTTTGTTGATGGCACAAGAAATTCAAAATCTGATATACTTGACAACATCCTATTAGAGTTTTGGCTAATAAACATACCTGTATAGTAATGCCACTATCTTCTCCGCACCAAAGTTCCCTGTGACCCGACTGTAATGCACCTCCCAAATAAGCTTTTCATGCACACTTGAAGGAATACAAAGGTGTCCCAAGTAGCACACCATTCCATCCTGAAGGTGGAATTCTAGAAATGGCTTGCCAGTCATCAACATCTTGTAGGTGGCAACAAATTCCAAGTCATTTTTGTATAACTGCAGCCATCCAGAGGTATAATTCTTAGAAGAGTTGAGAACTATGTTCAGTGCCACAATTAGGTGCTGACTGAGGTAGTTAATGTCATGATTGGTGCTACCCTTCTTGTATCGAATGTTCAAATTGAACAATTGCATATATGTGGATATTGTTTATGGTGATCATTCTGAAACTTACCATGTATCTGCATAAATTGGAGAGTTCGATGATCCATGTGGATGATCATATCCTTCCCTAAAATATAATGTTTTCATTTCCAATGTGCCTATACGATGCATTTCCTTATCATAGGTGGGGTATCTTCAGACAATATCGAAGTGTCTCACTATGATAGGCCATTGGATTCCCTTCTTGAGTAAGGAATGCACCAATAACATAGTTAGAGGCATCTATCTCCAACTCAAATGGTTGTTGTAGGTATTGCAAGGTGAGGACTAGTGTAGAGAAAAGGAAGTGTTTCAGTTCAATGAATTCCTTTTGTTGTGACTCACATGAAAAAAACTTTGCTTTTTCTTCACCCTTGGAAACTTGACTCAAGAACCAAGTGATATGAGAGAACCCCAACATGAATGTTCAACAGAAATTAGAAAGGCCCAAGAAGATGAGAATATTTTTTAGAGTCGTTCGGCTCATGAAATCTAGAATGAATTAGATCTTTACAGCATCCACATGCACACTTGTCTCGTCAATTATGTAACCCTGATATTAGACTTGGTCCATACGAAAGAAGCATTTCTTCAAGTTAGCACATAGATTGTGCTACTACATAGTGTGAAGGACTTGTCAAATATGTTGTAAGTCCTCTTCCAAAATCATGTTGAAGATGAGGATAACATCTAGTTATACAACCATAAACAAGTTGGTGAAATGTTGCAAGATGTCATCCATCAACCTCATAAAATTCTCGAGGGAATTCATTAAACCGAAGGGAATGACCAACCACACTTAGAGACATTCTTTGGACTTGAAGATAGTCTTACATACTTAAAATCAATCTTGGTGAAATACTTGGCCCCCTTGAGCTGATTAATAAGGTTATCAATCCATGGAATTAGGTATTTGTTCCCAATGTTGATTTTGTTCAAAGCCTGATAATCAATGTAGAGTCTCCAGGTCCCATCCTTCTTTTGTACAAGTAAAATTGGCTCCCACAGGGTGAGAATCTTGGTTGGATGTTCCCTTTTGTAGAAACTCTTGGATCTACCACTTGATTTCCTCATTTTTCGAAATAGAGTGGTCATGGATTGACTCATTAGGTAGAGGTACATTGGGGGTCATATCGATCAAATGCTTGACTTGAAAGTGCAAAGGTACTCTCATAGGTGAGGATAATATGTCCTTGTACTCTTTCACAACCTTATCCACTTGTTTCTTCTTCACAAAGTATCCCTTTCTTGAGGCTATGGATGTGGCCACAATCTTCCCCTTAATTTTAGAACGAATTAGTAAGAGAAAAGGTTACCCAATCTGGGAGATGATTTTACTGAATTTCTTAGAAAATATCAAATAAATGGAAGTAGGTAGGTATACGTCTAGTATCTTGTATAGTTTTATTTTGAAAGTAATAATAAAAGTATGAGTTTTGGACTCATACACATCATGAAGCTTCCACAAATATGGTTGGCATAATAAAAGATGAAAAACTTCAAGGGGAGAAACATCACACAATACCACCTCTATGAGAGGCTTGATGTTGTAGGGTAGGTGGCATTTTTGACTGATGCAGAGATATCACCCTTGGTGGAACCACCCAATGGTGCATGGTTGTAGGTGTGGTGTTGTTGACAGGTTTAACAACGTAACGATATAAGTTGAGATGAATTTCTTTTGACTCCCACTATCTACAATGAAACACAGTGGTGCACCCTTCACCCAATGTATCTATGAGTGGAAGAGACACTCACCTTCCTCCAAATATTTGAGCTAACTTTTCTTGATCTTGGTGGTGGAAACGATGGCACTAGGTTCTGCATGAATGATTTTTTTCTCCTTGTATGGTTTTGGCTCAGATTCAGAACTTGAATCTTACTCTAAGGATTTTAGCTCAAGCACCAGTGACTACTTTATGCAACATTCATTTGTGTTATGAGTGGGGCTCTTGGAACTCACACAACTTTCTTGTGTCTTTTTTTGTCTTCCAATTACTATTCTTTGCCTATGGCTTCAATGGGTTATCTTGGGCTATTCCCCTCTGTCTCTGTACTTTATAGTGGTTTTGGGTGCCCTTTCCCTACTTCTGATTCATAAATCCAAATTATCGCTTATTTTGTTTACAATTTTGCTTTATTTTGACAACATATTGGTATGCTACACCAAACGGGGATGTCCAAGAAATCCATTTCCTCTTGGATGTATTTGTGTAAACGTCCATGGTACTTAAGAACAATACGTCACTTAGAGTCCTTGATGCATATCTTCATGCATAAGGCATGAAAGATATTCATGAACTTTAACACTTCTTGGTCCCTTTTCTATTGTAGTGTGGTCCATTTTATGTACTTCTCTTCATAGCTTCCAACAAGGTAAAATTGTTCCTTACTAGCATCCCGAACAAAGTTCCAAGAGGCTGTGATTGAAAATAGCAGGGATTACTTATGAAAAGGAAAATTGCACTAAGGAAATATCCCTTTCATTTCCAAAATATCGATCATGGAACTATGGGTTATGGGCCCACATTTCTATCAGAAGTGTTAATTGGTGCTTTTGCCTTAAAAACTAGGACAATGACAGTCAGTGCAAATAACAGAAACATGTGGAAACTCGACCATGAATGCCAAAGGCCAGATCTCAAATAGAATAAACCTGCATCCATAAACTTCTCGAGTCTACTCTTTCCCAACCCTTTCCATTGTTCTTTAATCTCTGTTGTTGATCAACTTCATGATCCAATGATCGACACTTCATTGCATTCTTGGCTCATCGCATGTCATAGTTTTTGCAATCTGCCAACACTTGATTCCTACGAAATGCGAGAGTTAACCTCTACCATTCGATCAATCCTTTGATCTGGTAGTCCATAGTCCATCACAACATCACAAATCTCAGCTCATCACAATATCACAAATTTGGGTTTATCGCAGATGAAAACTCTTTTACCAAATTTGATTTGTGATTAAATCCCTGCTGTCGATCTGGTTCTTGATCTGACGATTGTCGCAACATCGCATAAGAAACTTGCATGATGTTTAGCCACCCTTTCAGAGCCAATAGGACTTTAGACTATGATTTATAATTTTTTGGGTCTAGATCTAGATTAACTTCCACACCTATTCCAACCCAATATCTGTCCGATCATCAAACCAACAAATAGTTCGATCATCCCTACATCTCAACTAGATTATATTCCAGTTCAAACATCTGTCCATCTTTTGAAAAACCATTTACAGCCCTTAGGCCTCCTGATGAACCACTTTCCTATTGCAAAACAGCTTTCAATGATCCGACGGCTCTTCTTTTGCACTTCTTCGCATATGATGGAATCTGCATCAACACTTAATTAACTCTACCATTTCTACTTGACAATTCACACAACAATTGACTTGTTTAAGTTTGAATCACCATTGATCCTCACAGTGATCGATGGTCGATCAATAAACTCGTAACATGGAAATTAACTCAATAACACATATATACATAACATAACTTGAAAAGGCATAAGTACACAGATACATGGAATTCACACACACACGTAGATTTATATTATATAGAACTTGATTACATTCTAAGGCATTTCATCCTTAGTCACACATTCCCCTCTTGACTACATTGAATTGACACTCTGTTTACACAAATCTCTATCTTTCACTCTATATCTCCCCTGCTTACACAGACTCTCTTATATAAGAAGTTACAAAAGGGAGGGATCGTTTATGATCCATGATTTTCTCCTACAATTGCTCAAAAAACCTCTAAATCTCTCTATACGCATACATGGTAGATTAAATTACATTAAATAAGTCTTCTAGAGACTTTATCCATTTCATCATTTTAGCCCTATTTTAACAGAATTTGCCTCCTAGTTTTCACGTTTGTCCACGTCTCCTCCTTCTTAGCTTTGACTTTTACTTTTGATTAAGCGTGATCGAATGCTCCTACATCAATTACTTCATAGCCCTTCACTTTTAGTAAGTTTCCCACCTATTCTTGACATGGGGGGTGACCTTAAGGAGTGCAAAAATAATATTTTCTCTATTGAAAAAATTATGAACTGTAAAATAATATTGTTCCAACAAATTTAACCATTTATCTAGAGAATATGCATCTATCTAACCTTCAAATGTAGGAAAATCAAAATTACCTCATACCTTAAAGGAGGCGGTGTCTTCAAAGTGGTTGTTGGATGAAGATGCACCAACTATTGGTATCCACTGAAGGATCTAGGAAAAAATATTTATCATCTCGTTCCTTTATCACTTGAGGGCTTCTTTGAGTAACACATTTATAGGATCTCCTAGTCCCTCATCCTTCTTTTCCTCTACCATGGGAGTTTGTCAGGGTCAGTGATGCCAATCTTGCAAGGGATCAAGTGGTTCGAGTCCCAATTCCTTATGCCCCAACCTCATTGGGGACATGCACATAAAAAAAAAGAACATATCACTTTGATACCACTGATCCAAATTTAATAAGGGAAAAAAATGAAATACAAATTTAAAATCAAACATAGGGGTACAATGAAACTAAAATTAATAGAAATGTTGAAATTGTTTACATGAAAAATGAAAGAAAACTAGCTCAAACATTGGTGGCTTATATCTAAGAAGAGATGTGATGGCTATGCACCTTCCTGGACTGTGTTTAAAATGAGGCTTAGAGGCATTTTTATCATGGAGAAATCATGAGAAACCATAAACATCCAAAAGCCTAACTCTAGGAGAAGAAATGACAAAGGATTATGGGCCCCAATGGGGTAATTTGGAACGTGAGCTTCCCAAGGTCATAAATTTCACATACAATCTACATTTGGCATGTGCAATAACCCATTAAAGAGGTTTATCCGAGAAAAAATTTCGACTACAAACAAGAGTAAGACTCATGTTTTCCCATTTCCTTAAGAAACATTGTTTAGAGCCTCAAATGAACTCCATAAGTTTAGGACCTGAAAACTACAAAAAATAGAAAATTGTGCTAAAAAATAGAAGACCAATAGGAAACTGTGTTATGGGTCATGTGGAATAGGTTGGTGGCCACTAGTATCCACTTGGATCACAAGTGATTACCCTTGGAATAATGGTGGTTAAAAAAATATTTCCATACTTCATCATAAATGTCACCATTTATGGAAGTTTATGGATATCATCCTTTATCCATAACATCACCCTTGAAAGGTATTGTAAAGGCTCAAGTAATGGGGGACCACATATGGAACCAATAAGAGGTTTTGAAACAATTAAAGGAAAAATTGGTTATAACTCAAAATAGGATGACACAACAATCATATCAACATTGTAGTGAATTAGAAATTGAAGTGGGGAATTGGATATTTGTGAGACTACAACAATATAAACAGATTTCCCTTGACAAGAAAAAAAAGAAGGAAAGTAAATTAGCACCAAGATATTATGGCCCCTATAAGGTGTCTCAAAATAATTAGAAGTATGGCTTAAAAATTGGAGTTGCCTCAATCTTCACATATACATTTAGTTTTCATACTTTTTGGGTAAAGAAGGTAATCGATGACAAGTTCTTGGTTCAAACTATTTTACCAAAGATCAATGAAGAAGGGAAATGTTACTAAGTTGATAAATTGAGAAATTATTAGGCACCTCATCCAATGGAAGAACCTATGAGTGGAAGAGGTGACATGGGAAGATGATTTATTCATACATAAACATCCATAGTTAGTCAAGTGTCGAGGACAACACTTGTTTTAAGGGGAGTTGCATGTTAAACCGTATATAATGTTGGGTATGTGTTATATGCACCACGAAAAATGGGGGCTTGTTCAACCCCCCCTTAGTTGGGGGGTTTATAGGTGGGTGGGGGATCCTCTACATGGGATTTGGGCCAATGGCCCAAGAATTGTTTTGGGGGGAAATTTTTATAGTCTCTTTTTAGCAGTTTTTGCACTCACAGTTTTCCTAAAAGTGGTTTTGTGGCACATGGTAGTTGTGACCATGGTTTTTTAGTTTTGGTTATGGAACTATGATTTGATTGGTGGTTCATATGTGATGAGATGTATATTGTACTATAATACTATACATAAAATATATTGAAAAAAAACTTGTTGCTTTTCTTAGGTTTGCATTTCCAATATAAAATCTTTATGTAAATTTTTGTGCTTTCTATTGTATATTTTTTTGTTTATTAAGAATATATTTAAAACAATTAATTTTATAACATCAAACCTACATTTGGTATCATAGAATTTTTGGCTTCAAGGGGACATCTTTGTGGCTAAGGGGTTTGGCTTGGACCTATGAAATACCTTGTTACAATGGGATATTTTCTGGAGTGATTCTTGTGGTGAAAAAAACGGTGAGCAGTTCAAAAATAGAGATAGATAAATTTAATGGGAAATTTTTTGAGTTGTGGAACCTCAAAATGGAAAATTGTTGGTGGACATAGATCAATGGATTATTGATCTAAGTATTGCACCAATGAGGATGTCAATAAGATATTGGATGAAGTTGGATTAGAAGGGAAAGAACATTATATGATTGTGTCCCTTAGATTAAGTATTGTTGAATGTATCAGGGGAAGAAAAATCAATGGATTTATGGGACAAGTTAGGGGCTTTGTATTAGTTAAGTCCCTAGTGAACAAATTATTCCCGTGGAAAAGGATGTATAACCTAAGGATGAGAGATAGAGACTTGGTGATAAAGAATATGAATGCCTTCAATGTTGTGGTGAGTCAACTCTTATATTTTGATATTAATATTTCAAACGAGGATAAATACATTTGTCTATTATGTTCTCTACTAGATCCATGGGATAGCTTGGTTTTTTTCATACGTAGTAATGAAACTACCTTAAAGTTTGATGAAATAATATCATCCTTTTTGTCATAGAAAATGACACAAAAAAACATAGAGAGCCTAAAAATAGATACCTTGTTTATAAGAGCATGCTCCCAAAACAAAAATAGAAATAAATCTATTGTAGTGTTTTCTTCTCACTGATGTACGAAAAGAACCCACTTAAGGTTATGGATGAAAAACAATATCAGCAATATAAATGGCTGCTAAACATCGTAGATCTGCAACAATTTATAGAAACAAAATCTGCCAAAGTCTGTATCTACACAACAATCATAGTTAAAAAATAAAAAGAAAGAGTAGTAACTCTAATCATCCAATGGAAACCAGATGTGTAAAGAATAATTTTATTATAACACTTGTGAAGAGTACAGATAAATGTTACCAGTCCCCGTGGGTTCTTGGCTATCCTCAAATGTCTTCAGCTTGTGTAGAGTCCCTCTCCTATATAATGCATAAACCCAAAAAAAATATGGTGTGCAACAATGAAAATAATCAGAGTTACAACAATCAGTGCAACAATGAAAATAATCAAAAGTGAATAATGAATGGAAAACCCTTCTATTTATAACAAAATATTGAGTTATCCTCGAATAATGAGCAATAATAAAATATTATTAATCCCATTCTTTGAATAACAACCTGGAATATTTTATTATATTTGTTTAGAAGGGAATAAGTATTTAAACTTTTATTTAGAAATAATAAATAAATAAATGATTTATTTATCATCTCAAGGAATTAGTTAAGAAGTAGTAAACACATAAGGATTTATTTAATTATTCCTAAGATATTTAGTCAAATTTAACAAAGATTAATAATTAATTAGTCATTACTTAATTATTCTAAAAAAAATAAGAAAAATATTGATTTATCTATTTATTTTTCATGATTGGGTCAAATTTGAGAGGGAATAATAATAATAAAATGGCTAGAAATTAATTATTCCTAGAAGAAAATAAAATAAATAGTGATTTACTTAATTATTCTTCATAGGTTTAACTATAAATTACTTAACAAAGGTGCTTTATTAAGTAATTTCTCACAGTGAAAGAAATTCTACTATGGTAAAATCAGCTTTACATGGTGTACTTCGACCCATCTAGTAAATTAGGCTACATGATCATTTTTTTGATGATAACAGATTTTCCCCCAACATACAAGTGTTAGGAGAAAAACGTATGACCGGAGCACATTATAAATACACAATCACTTAAACAACACAGGGGAGTCATAGAGAGAGAGAGAGACCAATGAAGATGAATTGAAAGAGGATAGGGACAGAGGGGGAGAGACTAATGGAAGTCTCCTTTTATGTTGTGGTATGGATCTCAATGAGGTGGGGGAGGTATACCCATATCTGGGTGTTATGTTCCTATACCAATAGGTGTCATAATTTATGATTGACTTAGTTTATCTCTGTAATACGCACATACCTTTGCTTTCTGCAAATGTTTTCCATATTCAAAAATTCAAAAAAAAGAAAAGAAAATGTAAAGAGGGTCTGTCCTAAAAGAAATATCAAAGGACAAAAAGAATAAATAAAAGGTCAAAAAAGAAATGAAAGAAAATGAACCCTAAGAAAAGAGAAAAATACCATGAAAGTGTGCAAGTATAAATGCCACTACCTTTTAATTTGATGAAAAATAAAAGGTTGTGTGTAGCTTGTCACTTATGCCACAATCCATGAATGGTCAAATAGTATAAACTTGGCTATTTCATGTTTTCAAATTCTATGTCTATAGATAGAGAATAAAATCTGACCAAACTGTTTAATCTTGGCAGATAAGTAGATAGGTAGAGTGAATAAAAGGAGCTCAATAGTTTAATCTGAGCCCTTGGATGTAATAAGGATAGACATAGATAGACTTTTTATTGTAAAAGAAAAGATAACTTTGATAAGGGTTTGCCAGTTTAAGTGCACCCCATAAAGAGTAGAAAAAATGGTAGAATGTGTAGGTGGGAAGTAGATTAATCATTGCATGATTATGTATGATGAATGATTAGTCAAAACTTATATCATTTACTGTCATCATCATATTGTTTTAAAAGTATGGATAACAAGGAAACATTTACAAAATAAAGTGTTTAATTTCCTCATTCATTTTACCCCTTATTTCACTAATTTCCCACAAATAACAATCAAAGTACCTGCCTTAAGTTAAAGGGGCTTAGAGCATTTCTTTGACTTTTGGAAGGACCGAACCTATTGAGTTCCAAAACTGCCTCTCTCTTAAGCAACTTTCTCATCCTTCTTCCTTTGCTTTTCCATGAACAATGCATCCTTAATCGTCAAAATCCATTGCACATTGCCTCAAGGAGTATATTTCAGTGATTTTACAAGTTATATTGTTATGTTTGTTATTTGAATAGTATTTTGTCTTTCAGCTACAAAACACAGCCACATTCCACAACTAATCGGCTGTTCCGAAACCATCTCCACGCTTTTGTAGGTTACAAGTGTCAAGAGAGGAAATAGACCACATGGGTACCTTGGAAAACATCAGAGCATGGATTGTATCCTATCCATTTGGTCTAGATTAATGAGGAGGACTCCAGTCAAAGGGACGTCAACTGTAGGATACCAATGGCAAGTAGGACTCTGTTTTCACATGATTCTCAGTGATGGATCCGAGGCAGTCCCCTAAAGCCAAGGACTTCATATGCCACCTACAAAAACAGAATCCAATAGCCACTATTAGAAGATTTATTTTTCAAGGCAACCGAAGACAAGAATTCCGCATACACTACCTGTCTACGTGTTTTGCTACAGTTGATTTCTCTCCTAAAAGTAGTTGTATAGTTTTCCTATAAATACCAGCGTGTAGAATGTAGAACAAGTTCAAGTTTTTTCTCATGTAATAGTGCAAGCTTCCACTGTGTAGTGTGAAGAACTCATTTATCTGTTTTAATATAAAAACTCTGTTTTCAATGGATTCCTGAAGCGCTTGTGAAGTGTTGATTCTGTGTTGATAATCCGATACCTTGTAGAGGGCCCCTGCATGGTCAAGGGTACATTTTAATTATGTTTTGTATTTGATAGTTTAGTTGTACATTCATTGTGTTTTTCATTATGTTCATAATCATTTTCTAACTCTGTGTATCATGCAGCTTATGTCATTTTTCACTAACTCAGAGTAGTTGTATTCCAGCATAGAATAGCCCTTTCGTTTTCATTGCTTTTTAGTTCTTAACTGTAGTTTTAAGTTGATGCCAGTAGCATAAATAAATTTATTTCATCTGT
>Ga0068627_1000215_pt1 | contig 11748 bp, 10 predicted proteins | sample InSIn1gowninarea_FD_77430 | JGI IMG/M metagenome (GOLD analysis project Ga0068627, IMG submission 77430) | Clean room microbial communities from NASA Spacecraft Assembly Facility at Jet Propulsion Laboratory, Pasadena, California, USA -... ... | reverse complement strand
TGAAATGTTCTTCTCGAATTGAGTCATTTGAATAACTATGGAACCATTTTGATCCTTGCATAAAAAAGGAAAAAGTAAAGGCAAATGGATGAGAGAGATTAAAAGAAAGCATGATGTATCCCATGCAACAGCAAAGACAAATTATTGCAAGAAGGATACAAAAAGCGAGAGAATGAAATGTCATAAATTTTAGCTTTCTTAAAATGGTCTCGCTTATGATTCAACATTCAATAACTTAAAAATGTTCTCTTGGCCAGAATAGAAAGTTGATCAACATATGTGTTAAAACGACTTTAATTGGAAGTTTCAACAGAAAAAGGAAAGATAAAATCGTTTTTCAGTTTTCCAATTTTGTTTTGAGTTTCTTAAAAATGTCGGATCTGGAGCTGTGGTCAACACTTTTCTTCGAGATGTGTATCAATTAACTCAAGCTCCATATTTGTAAAAGAATGTATGAATTACTTGCGAAAGAAATAAAATAATTTTGTTCTTAAATTGGAATATGTCATCTTTCTCACAGGAGGTCGTTCCTGGTTCATTGGAAAAATGATTATGAAAATGAAAGATATAAGATAAAATTTATCTATTGTCCTGTCCAATCTACAGACCCCAAGTATTTTGAAGCTTTTGTTAGCACATTCACCGTGCAATTCATTTTCATTCCTTTGGAACAACACTTTCCATCTTTCACTCAACTGTTAGAAATTAAGCTAATTCTTATAACTCGACGATAGATCTGATACCGTTTGTTATGAATATTAAAGACGAGATAATAGACAACATGAAAATAATAATTACAAGAACTCGAGATTTACGTGAAAATCTAAGACGGAAAAACCATGAGCAGGGGTGAAGAATTCACTATATCAAAAGTAAGAAGTTATAATATGTTATGATAAATCTTACAAGACTTTATCATGATCTCTCTATCTAAAGTATCTCTCTATTAACCTGGATCCCCTAGATCACTCTCTGAGTTGATCAAATAAATTTGTGTAATACATTATATATTTATAATACAAAAATCTCTAACATGCTAGGAAAATTAATACAAACAAGAGTCTAACACAATGTAAAGTCCTATTACAATAAATAAAACAATAATATAGTATTTGAGTCGAAATATGAGAGAAATTTTGCCAAAATTGAGAAACACTCTCCTAGTCTTCTTTTACTTCTTCAAGACTTATCAAATACAAACAACTAATTTCAAATATATCTCCAAAATAGAATTCAGATCACACTAAAATTCTAACAAATCTCCAAATCGATATGAATTCCACTGCATTGAATAAGATTTAAAAAATTCTCCACCTAAAGGCAAATTTCACTACAAATGATAAAATTAACTCTTCAACAATAATCTTCAAACAAAACACTCCAAACAAATTATTCCATCTCTTCCACAAAATCCAACCAGGGCAAACTCACCAACGTCGATTGAATCCAAGCACTGCATATCTACAGGATTACTTTAGGCACCAAATTTGCTCGAATTATCACCACGAGCAAAAAGATCATCAAGATCACACCTAACTCCACCTAAGCTAGTAGCAGGTTCTTCAATATCACATTTGTTCAAATGATCACCACGAGCAACTCGATCACAACCAACTCCATCTGAGATGACCCTTATCAAACCATAAGCGACCAAATTAGTCTCACCGAACCTCTCTTGAAGTCTAATGTCTCTTTTTCTTTTTCCATTTAGTGACAACTGCATCAAACGTGATCGTCAACCCTTCCAAAACATATAATTGAGACCTTCTCCGCCCCTTTATCACAACTCAATTCTTACGTTACTTCTCTTCTAGCGTCCAAACAAAAATTTGTCATAACGAAAAATTTGGTATTACGATCCAAAAACGAAATATCAAACTTCATACTTGTTATCCAAAAACAATCAAATCTCGTTCTGAGTTGATCAAACATCGCTCTAATAGAAAACCAAATTGGCTCTTCCAAGAACTGTCGAACATTAGCTCTGATAGCACTTGTTATAACCCCGCGATAGATATAATATCACTTATTATGAATATTAAAGAAGAGATAATGGACAAGATGAAAATAACAATCACAATAATACAATATTTACGTGAAAATTCAAGACGAGAAAAATCACACGCAAATGCTGAGAATTTATTATATCAAAAGTAAGGAGTTACAATATGCCATATTGGATCTCACAAGTCTCTATCCTAATTTCTCTATCTGCAAGTCTCTCTATATTAACTTGGATCCCATGGATCACTCTTTGAATCGATCAAAAAAATAAATAAATAAATAAATAAATAAAATATATATATATATATACACATACATACATACATACATACATATATACACACTACATATTTATAATACAAAAATCCTTAACATATTAGGAGAATTAATACAAACAGAAATCTAACACAAGATGAAGTCCTATTACAATATGTAAAATAAATAACGGAGTTTATAATTTCGTGTAAACTTACATTTTTATTCTACTTCTATCTAGACGGAACACTTCTCTAAAGGCTGTTTTTAACTTTTTACATTTTTCTTACATAGACTAGCCGCAGTTTAGAAAGGCTTAAATGGGTACTGAGGTGTTTTAGATCTATGAGGTGAGACGCAAACCTGACCAAAAAATAATTCAAAAAAAAAATACAAAAATATGCTCATAATATATGTAACCCATCTTTAGAAAATCCGTAATTTATCAAATTAATAAAATTAAAAGTTTAAATGCAAACAAACATAAACTATATTAATAAAGTAAATCAAAATACAAAATTGTAATATACTAAAACATTAGAAAGGTTAGAATCTTTAAGAGAATCATCAACATAATGTTCCTTTTAATGTTCCTCATCGATGATAGTTTTTTCTTATTCTTTGTCATCATCCTCCACTGGCCATCATGTATTCTCCTTCCCATTTCCTTTTCATGTAAAGGTAGAGAAAAGAAATAAATAAAACCCAATTATAAAGAAGAGTCTAAAAAGGAAAAGCCAAGGCCAGTGATAAAATATTAAAATCTACATAAAATGCAAGACAATTAGGCGAACGCCTTAATCCCCCTGAAGATGCGCTTAAGGAGTAAGCTTTGAGGTGCATTATGTAAGACTCATGTGATGCAGGATTCTAGCAGTAAATACAAATAGCTTTTGTAAACAATGAAAATCTTAGCTACGGTAGATGAAATCATATTGACTATCGACATCAGATAAGTTAATTTTACGAAGTAGATAGGATTACTGGAATGGTGCTAGGCTGTAGCTTGTTTTGAAGCACTGCAAGTATTACAGGATTGGTAGATGTTTCCAACTTGGAGCATTGTGATGATTTTGGTTGTTTCATTGACTTACAGATCCCTCTCCATTGCATACAACTACAATAGTGGAAAAGTGCACTCCTAAACTGGTCGACGAGTATAAGCAAATGCTATGCCAAGCCACAGAACCCCTATCAACCTTCTTAGAATATATCATGTATGTGAATTTCTCTCTTTCTGCTAGCACGTGTGTAATTGTATACGTATTTGTTTATCTTTGTTTTATTTGTATATATTACTGTATTTTTGTGTGTTTCTCTTTGTACTTGTAAATAAGATCATATATATTAATGCCATCTAAGTGCTCTTGAACTATTGTACATATAGAGTGTAGATATGTATCTCTGAGATATAATGACATATGAAGTTAAATGCCCAAATAGCTAATCTCAATGAAGAAATTTAAAGCATTCTCCCATGATGCTTGCTAGAAGTGCATAGTGTTGGTTACTCATGTAAACTTGTAGAAAGTATGTCCACTTGACAAATAAGGTTGTGATAGGTATAAGCAATTGTGTCTATCAAGTTTATTCTGCAACTTGCTTCTTGTGGAGATAAGGTGGAATCTTGTTGCAGACTTTGATCACATGCGTTAAATTAAACTAGAAATTTCATTCTTGACACAGTATTTCTGCATATTGTTCAGATATGGTCACATGATTGACGATGTCGTGTTAATTGTCACTGGAACATTGCATGAGAGATGTTCAGGAGTTGTTGGAGAAATGTCACCCCTTGGGAATGTTTGGCAGGTAATATGTCTTTATTCAACATTTTGCACTCTCTATACGGCTATCAAAAAAAATATGTAATGAAAAAATTTCAATTCATTCTACAGCATTGCTACCCTGGCAGTTGCTCAGAATATGAGGGAGCTTTACAGACTGGTGCTTGTTGATATACCCCTTGCTCCATATTTCTTTGAGTGCATAACTTTAGAGGTACCAGGTCCAGTTTAATGTTGTTGAAGTAATAGAGATGAAGCAATCAGATTTTACTGAAAATAGTACGAGTAGATTTCACTTGTCAAAGGAAACAAGAAAATAATACAAGTAGAATGGAATATATTTTCCAACATTTATTAAGTTACTGTCACGTGTTCTTGTTAGTGAACACTAAGCAAAAACAAGGTTTGGAATGTTAATGGGGTTTTCTTAGTGTTGTTTGTTTTCTGCATCCACCTCCCCCTTATATGGATGTTTTCTAGGACTTGGATGACATGCACATTGAAATTATGAGGAATACCCTCTACAAAGCATACCTTGAGGATTTCTACAGATTTTGCCAAGTAAGCATTTCATTCCTGAATTATAAAAAAAATGTTTTCCTTCTCTTTATCTTCTGTATGTTTCAGCATTTCACATTTTCCTTTTAATTACTCTAGTCTAACATGAAAATTTTCAAATAGAAACTTGGCGGTGCCACTTCAGAGATTATGTCTGACATCCTAGCTTTTGAGGCTGATTGAAGGGCTGTTAATATCACCATAAATAGGTAGTGTCACTGTTTTGGAATAATTGGCATGCAGCTTTTGGGTGTTCTCATAATGGGTTTCATTTTGACCCTTCCATATGGCTTTGAATCTGCAGTATTGGCACTAAGCTTACATGAGATTATCGTAGAAAATTGTACTCTAATTTTGGCTTACTGTAAGAGCTTCTGCATCTGTTTTTGTTTATTTTTAACTACTCTAAAAATATGCCTTCTTAGAGCTCCATTTTGTGGAAACTGATATTGGTACAATTATTAATTAGTTATCCCTACGGTCTCGAGGAACTCGCAATCTCTGAGGATATAGATCAGGTACGTTAAGTCAATATATCTGAAAAAAAGTTTGAATTATGTTGAATTTTTTCTGTCTTATATCTTTGCTCCTACTAAATCCCTGACTCTTTTTCTTGCCTAAGAAATTGCTCACCATGGCCATAAAAGCCATCTCTCTCAGAATGAAGATTGGAGGAGGTGTTAATTGTTTGAAATGCCCCCTTTTGAAAGTTTCTCTTCTTAATCAATGTCGGATGATGGAATGATGCCTATTTATGTGATTTTTTTTTTTTTGTGCTTTTGTTTGTTATTGGTAAAAGAACTTATATTGCCAAAAGAACCAAGTGGGGTATGTCTTAGTACATGGCCTGTATGGTATATTATATAAATGAAACCATAAGGAGTTAATTTTTTTCTTTTTTTGCAGGTGAGTTGTGGAGGCTATAAAACCTACAGAAGTAAAAGGTTGTGATAAGATACCACTGGGAAGAACTGACCGGATATTGAATAAGTTCACTGTTATTGAAAATAAGAACGATTACAGTAATGAAATTGATAGCAAAACCTATAGAAGGCTGTAAATAGAACTAAACTACTCAAGACTCACTCCCAAAATATTCCCCCCTCATTACTACTTTAGTGCTAATACTTATAGGTTCTCTTAACAGAAAGTTGTTACCCTTTATTCCCTCCAACAGAATTTAGCTTCTCTCCCTCACTGTGCGAGATCCCCTTCTTACCCCTTCTAGAATATGTGAATAGGACCGATGGCCTATCATTACCCCCGCCATCCAAAGACACCTTGTCCTCAAGGTGGAAATCGAGGAAGTGTTGCAAAATCGATTCAACTGATTCCCAGGAAGCTTCAGATGAGGGCAGCCCCTTCCACTGCACAAGAACTTTTGGGGATGTTCCAAAGTTTTTGGGACGGATTTCCTGGACCTTTTCAGGCTCTACGACCCACACCAAGTTAGCGTCAAGATGAGGAGGAAACCTTTGACTTGCATCTTGTGCCCCTAGAGCCTTCTTCAGTTGCGATATGTGGAACATAGGGTGGATAGTCGAGGTTGGAGGTAAATTCAATCGATATGCCACATGCCCTATACGTTCTTCTACCTCAAAAGGGCCAAAGTACTTAGGTCCCAGCTTCTCGTTGGGTTTTTTAGCAAGAGAGCGGAGACGATAGGGACGGAGTCTGACATACGCCAAAATCCCCTACCTCCAAGTGAATGTCTCGCCTCCGACGATCTGCAGTCTCCTTCATTCTCTCCTAGGCGTGGAGCAGGTGAGATTTTAGTTCGTCCAGAATGTGGTCTCTGGTCTGCAGCTGCTGCTCCACTGATTGCAATACTGTGGTTCGGCTGCCATAACGGATTAGCGGGGGTGGGTCTCGTCCATACAATGCTCTGAATGGGGTAGTATTTGTGGAGGAGTGGAATGTGGTGTTATACCAGTATTTTGCCCACGGAATCCAACTGCTCTAGCTCTTTGGTTTATCCCCCACAAAACATCGAAGATAAGCTTCGACACACTTGTTAACCACTTCAGTCTGCCCATCCGTCTGTGGGTGGTAGGCCGTGCTCCGATGTAGGTAAGTGCCATGTAGGCGAAATAGCTCTGACTAGAATCGGCTCACAAATACTTTGTCACGGTCCGAGACAATAGAGTTTGGGATGCCATGTAGCCTAACGATTTCCTTGACAAAAAGTGTGGCTACTGACTCTGCTGTGAAGGGATGTTTTATTGGTAAGAAATGAGCATACTTTCTAAGGCGATCAACCACCACCAATAAGGAGTTGTAACCTCCGGATTTTGGTAGACCTTCTATAAAATCCATTGAAATGTCTTCCCAGACAAGGTGGGGAATAGGCAGAGGTTGTAAGAGACCGGCTGGGGAAAGTGCAAGGTTCTTACTTTGTTGGCATATTGGACACTCCTCTACGAACTTCTTGATGTCCCTCTTCATTCCCACCCAATATAGTTCGCTGGTCAAGCGTTTGTAAGTGCGGAGAAATCCCGAATGCCCCCCTGTTGGGCTACTGTGAGACTCGCTCAGAATAGCTGCAATCAGTGGTAAGGACTGCGGTAGAGCTAGACGTCCCTTGTACAATAACCTCCCATGTTCGACTGAAAACTGTGGGTGCACTTCTGAGTCTTCTTGCAGCCTTTTTTTTATTTTAGAGAGGAATGGGTCATCTTCCACCTGAGTATTTACGACCTGGCTATCCACGAAGCCTTGGCTGGAGATTGTTGTCAACTCGACAGGAGAATGGAGGCGTGATAATGCGTCCGCCGCCTTGTTCTCCAACCCAGGCCGATACTGGATCTCTATGTTAAACCCCATAGCTTTGTTACCCATCGCTAGAATTCCTCTGGGATTACTCGTTGTTCTAAAAGGGACTTCAAACTCAGCTGATCAGTACGCACAACAAATCTCCTCCCCAATACATAGTGCCTCCACTTCTGGACTGCCAAAACAATTGCCATCAGTTCCCTCTCATAAACGGACTTATGTTGAGATCTCCCTGATAGAAAAAGAGCCGTAGTAGGTGATGGGGCGTTGCTCCTTCATAAGTACTACACCCAATCCGTAGCCTGAAGCATCTGTCTCAATAACAAACGATTTAGAGAAATCTGGCAGAGACAATACCGGGACAGTTGCCATGGCTAACTTCAGTTTCTGAAAAGCAGCCTCTGCTTCCTCATTCTACTTGAACGCATCCTTCTTTAACTGTTGTGTAAGAGGCCAAGAAGTTGCTCCGTAGCCAGCCACAAACCTCCTGTAGGATCCCGTTAATCCCAGGAATCCTCGGAGCTTACGAATGTTCCGGGGAGACGGCCATTGTACCATTGCAGTAATCTTGCCAGGATCGGCTACTACTCCTTCGGCGGAGACTAAGTGCCCCAGATACTCTATTCGGTACTTCCCAAAATGACATTTCTTTGTATTGGCGTAAAGTTGATTTGTTGATAAGACCGTCAGACCTCATTCAAATGTTCCTTGTGTGCCGCTAAGTCTTTGCTATAGACTAGGATGTCATCAAAGAAAACCAACACGAACTTTCTCAACTGTTTTCGAAAGATCTGATTCATGAGACATTGGAACGTGGCTGGTGCGTTAGAGAGGCTGAGAGGCATAACCAGAAACTCGTAGTGCCCTTCATGAGTTCGGAACGCAGTCTTATGCAGATCCCCCTATTTCACCCTAATCTGGTGGTAACCTGACCTCAAATCCAGTTTTGAGAAAATGGTAGTGCTGTGTAATTCGTCCAACAATTCATCGATGATCGGGATGGGAAACTTGTCTGGTATGTTTGCCTTGTTCAAGGCCTTATAATCCACACAAAAATGCCAACTTTCGTCCTTCTTCTTTACCAGTAACACAGGACTAGAAAACGGACTGACACTTGGTCGTATAATCCCAGTCGTCAACATCTTCTGAACCAACCGTTCGATCTCATTTTTCTGGATGTGGGGGTACCTGAAAGGCCTCATATTTACTGGGTCGGTTCCCTCCCGTAATGGAATGGCGTGATCAGTTTCGCAACCGGGAGGTAGTCCCGATGGCTCGCTAAACACTTGTTGGTGTTGTTGCAGGACCTCCTGTATTTCTGCGATTGGTAACGCCCCCTTCTTACTAGTGTTTTCCTCCACCCCCAACTCCTTCCACTCCACCCAAACTCCCTGGCCCTCTTGTTGTAAGGTTTTCATCATTACCTTCAAGGATACCCCAGTTTTGTGCAGTCCGGGATCTCTTGTTAATGTTCTCACCGAGTCACCCATTTTGAACCTCATCGACAAGCGTTTCCAATTGACTTCCATATTGCCCAAAGTCCCTAGCCACTACATCCCAAACACTACATCTATACTGCCCAACTCTAAAGGTAGGAAATCTTCTACCACAGTCAGCCCTTGCATCTCTAAAACCACCCCTTTGCATTTCCCCTTCCCTTGTATAGCTTTTCCTGATCCCATCACCACTCCGTAGTTAGTAGTGGCTGTTGTCGGTAAGTCCAAATCTTGTACCAGCTTCAAAGAGATAAAATTGTGGATTGCTCCACAGTCTATCAGCACAGCAACCTCGCTCCCTGCCACTATCCCCTTTAGCTTCATCGTCCCTGGCGTAGTCAACCCCACCACTGAGTTAAGGGACAGTTCGATTGGATCCCCCACCTCAATGGGATGCTCTTCACTCTCCCAGATAACTTCTTCATCCTCTCCCTCGCTATCCCCTCCCACTAGCAGGACCCTAAGCTCCCGATTTCGACATTGGTGTCCTACAACGAACTTCTCATCGCACGTGAAGCACAGCCCTTTGGCACTCCGAAGCTGCCACTCAGCGTCGGACAATCTCTTCACAGGGAAATCGCGCCGAGGCACCTGATTTCTCGCCGACGGTGACGGTTCTAGTGGAAAACCCCTTGAACCTCTTCACATCTGGCCGATTGGAAGCAGAAACGGGTCTGATTGTTTTATGACTCATAGACCCTTGGATATTTCTCAAAATCATATTCCTGTCTTCTATTTTCTGGGCCACCTCCATGATTGGGCCTAGCCCTTTTGGGCCCAATAACCTCACCTCAACCCGTATTTCCGGTCTCAGTCTGTAAACAAAAGTGCTCTCTGAAACCACATTTGAAATTTCTCTCAAAGGCGCAGCTAGCATCTCAAACTCACGCTTGAATTCTGCCACTGTCTCCCTCTGCTTCATTGCCAGGAATTTTTTGCAGAGGTTACCCTCTTGTGTGGAGCGAAACCGTAACAGCAGCTGCTCCTGAAACTGCTGCCATGACTGAATGGATGTTTTGGCTTCTGTCCACTGAAGCCAGGATAACACGTCGCCATCCAAGCTGACCGCAATCGCCCCCAACTTCTCCCGTTCTATCAGTCCATTAACCTCGAAGTATCTCTCCGCCCGATACAACCATCCATCTGGGTTTTCTCCACTGAAAATGGGCATCTCCAGTTTTCGCACCCTTCTCCAATTTTCGTCCTCCTTGCCCTGTATGGTGTTGGTTATGGTTTTTCCATAACTGGCTTATCCCATACCCTCTTTCCATTTCTCTGACTCGACCCCACAGTGGGTCTTCATGAATTCCGGCTGTGTTAGTCCTCCAGTAACACTAGTTTTCCCTTCTCCCGAATCTTGGGCAAGGCCCCCCACGAGAGTGGAGAGAGCTGCAACAGTTTTCTTTGTTTCCTCCATCGACTGCACTACTATTGCCATGTTTTGAGTTAGTTGCTCTACTGATGTCTTCATCTCGTCCATATCCCTTTCCATGGTGTCGATCCTGCTATCTACTTTCTTTTGTGCCATAAGAAAGAACGTCTCTGATACCAATTGATAAGATACCACTGGGAAGAACTGACTGGATATTGAATAAGTTCACTGTTATTGAAAATAAGAACGATTACAGTAATGAAATTGATAGCAAAACCTATAGAAGGCTGTAAATAGAACTAAACTACTCAAGACTCACTCCCAAAATATTCACCCCTCATTACTACTTTAGTGCTAATACTTATAGGTTCTCTTAACAGAAACTTGTTACCCTTTATTCCCTCCAACAGAATTTAGCTTCTCTCCCTCACTGTGCGAGATCCCCTTCTTACCCCTTCTAGAATATGTGAACTGGACCGATGGCCTATCAGGGTGCTGTTGTTATTGGACAATATAAGGAGTCTACTTGTTGTTGATGATACAGTGCCAATTCTGAAAGGCTTTTGAATGATCCTTTTTTTCCAAATGAGTTAACTGGAAGAGAGAGAGTGTGTGAAGCCAGTCCTAAGGGGTGTACCAAATATGAAAATGAGATTTTTATAAATGGGGGAGGAAGGAGCTATAAATTTTAACGAGTCTGCTTAGGTCAGTGATCGAGTTGTTAACTCTTTGTGCTATGCATGCAGCTCATAACTGTATGGCCTTATTTTATTTCGAGCCATGTCCTTCTATTTTAGCATCACAGGACAGATATTTAGTTTTTTCTGCCTCGAGCTTTTCATTTTCTATAGTAACCTACAATTGGCTCGTAATACCTGGTTGTGGCAGTTAATAATTAATTATTTATTCAACAATTATAGGTCCGTGGAGTCATGGAGAAGTATTCTCCTTATTAGTCCATATTTTCAAAGTTATCCTATGGAGAAAGCCAGATACTTGACAAGGCATTTTACGAAGAGGAGGTGAAACGGCTTTGCTTAGCATTTGAGCAGCAGGTTTGTTTCTAAGAGCTAGCAATTAAAAAGTCGAGAATTCTATACCTAGGAATAACAACAAGGTTTTTCTGAAGCATCTGAACAACACGACTGATTAGCATGGAGAATTTTATTTATTGTTTTCTGGAAACAACATTTCACACGTCTACTTGGTGCTCTTTATTTATTTATTTTTCAAATTAATTTGTTCAATTGATTATCTGTATTCATATGTTATTGCAGTTCCATTATGGTGAGTTTTTTGCCTACATGAGGTTGAGGGAGCAGGAGATCAGGAACTTGATGTGGATATCTGAATGTGTTGCTCAAAATCAGAAGTCCAGAGTGCACGATAGCGTAGTTTTTATATTCTAATATTTTCAAAACTATTTTAGACCTTTACACTTTTGTTGTGTGTAAATTTTGTTGCATTTTGAAAGGAGTATTTTTTTTTTTTTTTTTTTTATTTT
>Ga0068627_1000213_pt1 | contig 11753 bp, 6 predicted proteins | sample InSIn1gowninarea_FD_77430 | JGI IMG/M metagenome (GOLD analysis project Ga0068627, IMG submission 77430) | Clean room microbial communities from NASA Spacecraft Assembly Facility at Jet Propulsion Laboratory, Pasadena, California, USA -... ... | reverse complement strand
TTCAAAACTTACAACCTACAACTTAAAACTTACAACTTCTTCCCTACACCTTACACCTTCCACCTTCCACCTACCTCCAAACTTCTCTAACACCCCCTATTCAAAACTTACAACCTACAACTTAAAACTTACAACTTCTTCCCTACACCTTACACCTTCCACCTACCTCCAAACTTCTCTCTAAGTTGTAGGTTGTAAGTTTTGAATTGGGGGGTGTTAGAGAAGTTTGGAGGTAGGTGGAAGGTGGAAGGTGTAGGGCGTAAGGAAGAAGTTGTAAGTTCTAAGTTGTAGGTTGTAAGTTTTGAATTGGGGGTGTTAGAGAAGTTTGGAGGTAGGTGGAAGGTGTAAGGTATAAGGTATAAGGTATAAGGTGTAAGGTGTAGGTTGTAAGGAAGAAAGTTGTAGGTTTTGAGTTTTAAATGTAAAGTGTAGGGAGGGCAGTTCTTTTTCTGAAAATTAAAAAAAACACCGACGATTGTGTTAGCCGTTGAAAATATTACCAAAAAGTTTCCGGGAGTTACCGCACTTGACAACGTGAGCATGGAATTGCACGCGGGGAAGGTGAATGCAATCATTGGTGAAAATGGTGCCGGCAAGTCTACCCTGATGAAAATTCTTTCTGGCGTTTACGCAGACTTTGAAGGGCGGATCGTACTGAAAAATGAAGCAGTCAGCTTTTCAAATCCAAAGGAAGCGCAGGAAAAAGGAATCACGATTATACACCAGGAATTGAACCTGGTACCCCACTTAAGCATAACAGAAAATATTTTTCTGGGAAGGGAGATCATCGATAAATGGGGGTTACTCGACCGAAAAGCGATGCGCCGCAAAGCCAGGTCCCTGCTCGACAGGCTGAAGGTGACGGTAAGCGCTGACAGCAGGGTATCGGGCCTGAAAGTCGGCCAGCAGCAGCTGGTTGAAATAGCCAAGGCCCTGCTGGTAGAGTCTGATGTGATCATTATGGACGAACCAACTTCAGCCATTACTGATAGCGAAGTAAAAGTATTATTTGAAATTATTGAAGACCTGAGAAAAGAGAACAAAGCAATCGTATACATCTCGCATAAGTTGGATGAACTGTTTAAAATGGCCGACCGGTATATTGTGTTGCGGGATGGCAAAATGATCGAATGCGGTGATATGCAGGGAATGACTCATGACTTGCTGATTAGTAAAATGGTCGGCAGGCAAATAAGCATGATGCGTAAAAGCGCGGTGCAAGCTCAGCCACCTGCAGTGTTGGAGATAAAGGACCTTTGTTTAAAACACCCGGTTAGAAAAAAAGAGGACTTTCTCAAAAACATCACCTTTACCGTGGGTAATGGTGAAGTCTTAGGCATTTTTGGCTTGATGGGTGCAGGCAGAACAGAACTACTCGAAACGATTTTTGGCTTACATCCTTCCTTGTCTACGGGTACGATAAAAGTAGACGGGGAATTTGTCAGGTGTAAGACGCCCGCTTCCGCCATATGTGCCGGTTTGGCACTGGTACCTGAGGACAGAAAAAAAGACGGCCTGGTATTAGGGCTCGACGTAAAAACAAACATCTGCATTACAACGCTGAGGGACCTTGAGAACGGGATTATTTTGAATGAAAGAAAGGAAACTGCGCTCGGTAACAAATACATAGGCGAACTGCAAATCAAAACAGCTTCGTGCAGGCAGGCTGCAAAAAACTTAAGCGGCGGAAATCAGCAAAAGATCGTCCTGGCAAAATGGCTGGCGACAAAACCAAAAGTGTTGATGCTGGATGAACCTACGCGAGGGATAGACATACACGCAAAAAACGTGATCTACAAACTGATCCTGGCCCTGGCAGCGGAGGGAATGGGCATTATTGTAGTCTCTTCCGAAATGCCCGAGATACTGGCCATTGCTGACAGGATCATTGTGATGGCGGAAGGTTGTGTAACCGCTGAAATGGCTGTAAGTGACGCATCGGAAGACCGAATTCTAAAAGCTGCGATTCCCAAAACAAATTGATACAGGTCCAAACCAGAGAGAAGAACGAGCAGTAAAAAAAATTTTTAAACCAAAGCATAGCAGCTACCATACATGCAGGCGATATCATTGAATCAATATAGGGGCCGATTGGCAAAATTCCAGTCATTAATAGCACTGTTTGTTTTGTGCGTGGTGATAGGTTTGCTGTCCGATAAATTTTTTACACTTACTAATGGCTGGAACGTCATGCGACAGATTTCCGTTAATATCTGCATTTCAACCGGTATGACCCTGGTTGTATTGACCGCAGGCATCGATCTTTCGGTGGGTTCTGTATTGGCGTTGAGCGGGGCAATAGCAGCTGGGTTACTTAAATCGGGGTTAGAGATACCGTCCGCAAATGTGTTTATCGGCTTTACCATGCTTGGTGGAGTGCTGGCCGGGATATTAACAGGTGCATTGTTAGGGCTTTTTAATGGGTGGACCATCACCAAATTTAATGTGCCTCCTTTTGTCGCCACCCTTGCCGTACTTACGATAGCGAGGGGGCTTACTATGTTGTGGACCAAAGGGTTTCCTATTTCAGCTTTGGGCGGCAGTTTTGCCCATATTGGAACCGGTTGGTTTCTCGGCATTCCATTGCCTGTCTGGATCTCCGGATTCATCGTCTTACTGGCGGTTGTTGTCACTACCAAAACAAGGTTGGGAAGGTACATTTATGCGATTGGCGGAAATGAGAGCGCAGCCAGGCTTTCAGGAATTAATATCAACAGAATTAAAATAACGGTATACGCGATTGCCGGCGCCCTCGCGGCTATCGGTGGGGTCATTGTTACTTCAAGGCTCGACTCTGCCCAGCCCAATGCAGGCATTACCTACGAACTCGATGCAATAGCAGCCGTCGTGATAGGGGGCACCTCCCTTTCCGGTGGAAGGGGTAGTGTTTTAGGAACAGTGCTGGGAGCAATCATCATTGGGGTACTAAACAATGGCCTCGTGTTACTAAACGTATCTCCATTCTGGCAACAGGTAGTAAAGGGGCTTGTTATCCTGGTAGCCGTGATCATCGATAAAGCGAACACGAAAGGAACAGATTAGCCTTTACCACGACTTGTACCTCCGTTTACTAGTAACCACATTTCAAAACATGCTAAATAAAAAGAGTCTTTTATGAATAAGTCATACATCCTTTCAATCGACCAGGGAACGAGCAGTACAAAGGCCATCATTTTTGACTCCCAGGGGCAGGCAGTTGCAAAAGGTACGGAACCTTTAAAAAGCTTTTATTTCGAAGGGGGGCTGGTCGAACAGGACCCGGAAGAAATTTACCAGAATGTGCTGGCTGCCGTTGAAAGATGTGTTATTGATTTTAAGGCAAAGGGAGGAGATCTAAAAAAGGTTGAAACCTGTGGTATTTCAAATCAAAGAGAGACTTTTGTGATCTGGGATAAGCATGGCCAGCCAATTCACAATGCGGTTGTCTGGCAGTGTAAGCGGTCGGTAAAAGTCTGTGAGCGGTTGCAAAACCTTGGGTTGGAAGACAGGATAAAGTCGAAGACAGGATTGATCATAGATCCCTATTTTTCTGCAACAAAATTGATGTGGTTGTACGAAAATGTAGACAAGGTCTATCGTGCGCTAAACGACGAAAGCGCTTATTTTGGCACAATAGATACCTGGTTGCTTTATAAACTCACCAATGGCAGAAGTTACCTGACTGATTATACAAATGCCTCAAGAACGCTTTTTTTTGATTTGCATAAATTGAGTTGGGACGAAGAACTGCTGTCGATTTTCGGATTGTCAAACCTACACCTGCCTGAACTAAAGCCTTCTGCTTCTTATTTTGGTGACACCGATTTCGGAGGCATCTTCAGTAGTCGTATGAGTATTACCAGCATGATCGGAGATTCGCATGCAGCTGCTTTTGGGGAAGGTTGTCATACACCGGGTACTGCAAAAGCAACCTTGGGCACTGGCTCATCCATTTTGATGAACATCGGCAGTGAAGTAAAAGACTCGGCAAATGGCATGATCACCACTATCTGCTGGAGTATGGAAGGTAGGGTCGACTATGCTTTCGAAGGAGTTATTGTTAGCTGTGGTTCTACCATCGAATGGTTAAAAAACGAACTTGGATTATTTTCTGACGGCAAACAGACCGAAGTGCTCGCCAGGGCTGTACCAGACAACAATGGGGTATACCTGGTACCTGCTTTCAGCGGCCTTGGGGCTCCCTATTGGGATATGAACCGGAAGGGCTCAATTGTCGGACTCACTTTTGACTGCAACAAGAACCACATCGTGAGGGCCGCCCTAGAGTCGATACCATTCCAGGTAAAAGATGTCATTGCAGCTATGGAGCAGGACGCAGATCTCGGATTGCAAGAATTGATGGTGGATGGTGGCATTAGTTCCAACAAATTTGTATTGCAGTTATTGAGTGATCTGCTCGAAAGAAGAATAATCAGTATTGGAATGACCGATGTGTCGGCCCTCGGCGCTGCTTACCTGGCTGGTCTTAAGTCAGGAATATTTGAAAGCATCGATCAGTTAAACACGCTACATAATAACAAAAAAATCATCGAACCAAAAACAAATAATGCCGATGTGAAAAGATGGCATGCAGGCTGGAGGTCCGTGATCAAAAGTACATCGAGGACAGAAGTGTTGCAGAAAAGTGGAGTCAAGGCCCGATAGACTATGCTACCGTGTGTACACATCTTCTAAACATTAGAAAGGAACTATTATTCATTTGTAGCAGCCCGCTTTCTTTGTCATATTGTTACTTTCTTTTCCTTCATAAAAGGAAAGTAACAATATGAGTCTGAAAAGAGGCTTTCAATCAGGAGAGTTTTAGGGAGTAGCTTAACTAACTGACATTAATTAGTAGGTTGGCATTTAATACATACTATTCATCCACCAGCAGAAATTATTTTTTCAGCAGGACGACTTTACGAAACTGCAATAGGTAAAAAAAAATGGTAAATTGATTTATTGACAGACACTGGGATTGTATTTTTTATTCATTGTGATTATTTTGATATAAATAAAACTTCAATCCGATGTTTGTTACTAAGTCAAAAAATGGATTCTCCGTAAAAGCCTACAGGGGAGATGCAAAGACCCTTCTGGCTTTCAATTTGCCAGAGAACGAAATTAAACATCTTGCCGGCTTTACTATCTGTTGTACACCGCAGGGTCAACCATCCTATTACCTGTTCAATGCCCTGCAATTTTCAGATCCCGGGCAACACTTCCAGGATACTAAAGAGCCTGTTTTTTCATCAGTAAATGCGCCCTTCCAAAAATTTCAGTGGTTGCATGCGCCCGGGCAATTCCACCAGGGTGATCAAGTGTTTTATGGTCCCTATGATTATACTGTTACACCTCGGTATTTTAAAAACGGGAAGATGCAGCCAATCGATAACGGGCAGGCTGTAAGTGTCATAGTTGATGTGTCACCATTTTCGAAAAACGGGATTGATGTCGGATTTACCAGGGGCTTTGTTCAAAGCCAGGCATTTGTACATCACTTTGGATCAAATGCCTTGATATCGCCCAAAGGGGTTAAGAACGCTTTTTTTAATACTACTGATGCCGCGGGCATTAGCGGTGGTAAATCGTTCAGCTTTCGGGATGAATATGTGTGGAGCGGATTTACTGCACGTGAAAAAATATTCGGGATTATAGATGGAGTGATTAAAGATCAAGGGTTAAGCCTCGATATTTTTGCTTATGATTTGTTTGAACCTGACTTCAGTGCCGGAGTTTTGCAACTGGCAAAAGAAGGAAGGGTCCGTATTATATTAGACAATGCAACGCTCCATCACAACAATACCGGGGAACTGGCTGAAGACCAGTTTGAGGCACAATTCAAAAAAGTGGCACATACCGGTGCCAGTATAAAACGAGGTAAGTTCAATCGCTTTGCCCATGATAAAGTACTGGTGGTAAAGAAAGGGAAAAATGCCCTGAGCGTGTTAACGGGTTCCACTAATTTCTCAGTGACAGGCATGTATGTAAACAGTAACCATGTAGTCGTATTCAATGACCAGAAAATAGCGCAGACCTATTCAGACGTCTTCGACGAAAGCTGGAAGGATAACGTATCCGGCGCTTTTGCCAAAAGCCCTTTTGCCAATAAAACATTTTCTTTCAGCAACCCCGGCTTGCCTAAATTAGAAGTCAACTTTTCACCACACCCTGCCCCATTTGCCACGGCGGAATTGCAGAAAATGGCTGACAGGTTGCTTGCTGAGAAAAAAAGTGTATTGTTTGCAGTAATGGATGTGGCAGATGGCTCTGGGCCATTACTTCCTGCACTTCAAAAATTGCATGCGAGTGGCACCGTATTTAGTTTTGGCATATCCGATAGTCCAAAAAACGATCTTACATTGTACAAGCCGGGAACTAAGAAGGGAATCTTGGTAAGCGGAAAAATTTCAGGTACTTTACCACCGCCATTTGATAAAGAAAAAAGCATTGGCCTTGGGCACCAGGTGCATCATAAGTTTATCGTGTGCGATTTTAATGGAGCGGATGCGGTGGTTTATTGCGGTAGTAGCAACCTTGCGGAGGGCGGTGAGGAACAAAACGGGGATAACCTGGTGGCCATATATGATACGGACATTGCTACAGTTTTTGCAATAGAAGCGATCGGACTGGTAGATCACTTCAATTTTAGAAATACTTTCGGAACGAACAACCACCCGGTAAATAATAAGTCGGTTGATAGTGGTGGGAAGGTTGGAAAAGCAGGCAATAAAAATTCCATCAACCCTCCCCGCGGCCAATCAAATAATGCGACCAGGGCAAATGCTACCCCGGTCGCCGTAGCCATTAAAAAAGTAAGGGTAGTTCATAGCAAAAGTGTAGCACAACCTAAAGAAGAAAAAACTACAAAGACAAATAAACTGGCGAGTAAAAAACAGGGTCCGGATATCAAGATCATTGATGGCCTAAACACCCCTGCAAAACCTGCGCGGACAACTACAGCTCCCAAGGCAATGACCTTGACGGCTGACAGTAGCTGGACAAATTCATACTATAGCGAGATGGATACGCACTGCCAGGAGAGATCGCTGCTCGCCTGATTACCTCAGCTTGTGATTACCATGAATGTCCCCGATTGTGCAACAGTTGTTTTTGATCAGTTAACAACAAATTTTTCTGCCTGGGCGGACAGGTGGAATTTAAGTTGGCCGGTAATGGAAAATTGAATGGGGCGAAAAGAGTTTACCCCAGCGGGATGCGTTCGCCATATTCCTCCAGCCACGTTTCAAATGTTTTCATTTCTGAGTTTACTGATTTTGAAAATGTCAAATCCCTTTTCCCGTTGAAATCATCGGCGAAGTCGTGGTTAAACTGGAACATGTTTCCCAGGTCATCAGCCCCTGGGAAGCCAAAGCTGCGGTAGACTGCAGGAGGAATTTTATTATAGCCCACTTCCTGGCCTATTGCATTGCCCAGGGCATTCGCCATTTCATTGCCGCTATAGTGTCCCCCGGCAATACCCACTGTTTTACCTGCCATTTCTTCGCCTCTTTTAAATATTCCGTAAGCACATTTACCAATATCTTCGGCAGCTATCATGGCAAGTTTTCTGTCGCCTAAAGGAAGCGTCAGGGCTAGTTTTCCATCTTCGCCTTTCTTAGGTCCCATTCCAAAATAAATAAAATTATCATAGTAAAAGGAGGTCAGCAGAAAGGTTGTTGGTACCCCGGCTTCGGTAAAAAATTTATTTGATTCACCCTTGCCATCAAAGTGTGGCACTTTGTATTTCCCCATCAGCGTTGGCATTCGGTCATCGCTAAGCGGTATATACTCGCGGGTATCCTCCAGGGTGGACCAAATAACATGCTTTAGCCCGGCTTCTTTGGCAGCGTCTGCCATTGCTTTAGCCTCAGCCATTTCTCGTTCAGCAGAAAAATGGGACCAGAAAAAAGTTACAAAATAAGCCCCATAGGCACCCTCTAATGATTTCCTTAGTCCCACCGGATCATCTATATCCACGACAATAACTTCCGCGCCTTTTTCAGCAAGCGCTTTCGCTTTTTCTGAACTTGCATCTCTTGTAACTGCCCGAACTGCAAATTCACTTTCCGGATCTTTTAAAATTGCATGTGCTAAGCCCCCGCCTTGTGCGCCCGTTGCGCCAAATACCGTAATGATTTTTTTGTTTGCCATACCTGTTTGTATTGCGTTAAATGATAAAAAGTTAATAGCGGCTTTAAGATAAATAGAATCATGAAGATTCAAAAGCTTCCTATAAAATGTATGAATCAGTGCCTTGCATGGAAAGAAGCAATTTACTGATTGGAATGAACCTCTTCAATATTATAAGTAAATTTAGCAGGGTGGCAAGCACCTTAAATTGTCAGAAGCAGACAGGCTCAACCTCCCTGAAATGACGACTCTTCTGGCTGACAAACCACCATTCATTCATAATCCCGTATTCACAATTCCTAATTCATTCAACCTCTACAATTTAACATAAACCAATACCGACTCTTCTTGGCAACCGACCATATTCATTCATAATTCACAACTCATAATTCATAATTCATAATTCCTCATCACCCAACCTTTACAATTTAACATAAACCAATGCCAACACTTCTTGGCAACGAACCGCATTCATTCCTAATTCTTCACTCATAATTCATAATTCCTCATCACTCAACCTTTACAATTCAACATTCAACATAAACCAATTCAGACTCTTCTGGCCAACGGACCGAATCATTCATAATTCTTCATTCATCATTCATAATTCCTCATCACTCAACCTTTACAATTCAACATTCAACATAAACCTATGCCGACTCTTCTGGGCAACGGACCGCATTCATTCATAATTCTTCATTCATAATTCATAATTCCTCATCACTCAACCTTTACAATTCAACATTCAACATAAACCTATGCCGACTCTTCTGGGCAACGGACCATATTCATTCATAATTCATCATTCATAATTCCTCATCACCCAACCTTTACAATTTAACATTCAACATAAACCAATGCAGACTCTTCTGGGCAACGGGCCGCACTCATTCATAATTCTTCATCCATAATTCATCATTCATTCAAACTCCCGCGGTACTTTAGCAGTGCCGAAACAGAGGGTATTTCAAACTATTTTTATATCTAACAGCGACGAAACACTATGCAAAGAAGACACTTTATCAGGATTTCTGCATCCGCAGCCACTGCAGCACTCTTGAGCAGGATTACCTATGCAACCCCCACTGGTACTACCTCGCTCAACAACCCTGAAGAGGTATGGGCCCAGTCTGGTGACGAGTGGTTCCAACTGGCGGGAACAAACGGGTCAAAGTTTAGTTATAAGGAAATAGAAGTTACCATTAAAACGAACGGTAATGCGAAAGGAATATATGTCACTTCACCAGTGCAGCAGCTGAACGCGGTTCGCCTAAAGTGGCAGTATAATCTACCAACTGCAAAGTTCCTCGGGGATCATTGGGAACGTTCTTATGGTGACCTGCAATGGAAAACAAAAACAGAGGGCGTCAAAAATCCGTGGTATGTGGTGATCTACGATGGTAAGCAAACAGCCTGCTTTGGCGTGAAAACGGGGGCCAACAGTATTTGCTGGTGGGGGTTGAACCCTGGTAGTCTCGAGCTTACGCTCGATACCCTTTCGGGCGGGAATGGGGTCCTGCTCGGCAATCGGGTGTTGCATGCTGCCGACCTAATCAGTACAGAGGGAAAGGCGGGTGAGAGCCCCTTCTCAACAGATCGGCGTTTCTGCGGGATGATGTGCGACAAGCCCCGTTTGCCGCGGCAACCGGTTTATGGTATCAACGACTGGTACTTTGCCTACGGGAAAAATAATTTTGATCTCATTAAGAAAACCACGGCAATGATGAGCGAACTGGTTACGGATACCGGTAACAAGCCGTTCTCCGTAATTGATGCCGGGTGGGCAACGTATTCACCCCTGTTGCCGGGCGACGGTGGCTGGAATGATGACTTTTCTACACCCAACGACAAGTTCAAGGACATGCAGCTGCTGGGCGACGAGATCAAAAAGTTGGGCATGCGTCCGGGGTTGTGGATGCGGCCGCTCTGTGCCCGCCACGATGATAAGGCTAGTTTGCTGGCTCCAAAGATCCCCGGTCGCAACAATCCTAAAAACCCGGTACTCGATCCTACCATTCCCGAAAATTTAAGTCGTATCCGGCATAACTTCGATGTTTACCGGCAGTGGGGGTACGAAATGGTAAAACACGATTTTACGACCTATGACATTACCGGCAGATGGGGTTTCGACATGAAACAAAGTATTACTTCACCGGGCTGGAACTTTAATGACAGGAGTAAGACCACGGCCGAGATCATCCTCGACTTGTATCGTTCCATACGCACCGCGGCGGGTGACAGCATCTATGTAATCGGTTGCAACACGATGAGCCACCTGACCGCAGGCGTGTTCGAGTTATGCAGGATTGGCGATGATACCAGTGGTAAAGATTGGAGCCGGACACGTAAAATGGGCGTCAATACCCTCGCTTTCAGACTGCCCCAGCATAACAAATTTTATGCGGCCGACGGTGATTGTGTAGGCATCACTACGGATATTGACTGGAATAAAAACAAACAATGGCTGCAATTACTTGCCGAAAGTGGAGCACCACTTTTTATATCAGCCCAGCCCGAAGCGCTTGGCGAAGCCCAAAAACTAGCGGTAAAGCAAGCCTTTGCCGCGGCAGCAAAAGTGCAGCCGGTAGGAGAACCGCTCGACTGGTTAGAAACGGCCTTGCCTCAAAAATGGAAGCTGAATGGGAGGGAAGTAGATTTTAACTGGGCGTAGAAAGCGGACCTTATTTTTGGAAATTTTTCAGATCCTTTTGTTACAGGCTGCAATGCTTTTATTGAGCGTTGTTGTGTCACTCCCTTGTACCTTAGGTTCCTGTTGCAGCAACTGACGGCTGCCTTTTTTCTATCGTTGCCGCTGGAAGTGTTAACACCTGCAGACTTACCAGGTCGATGCTGGAGCACTTCTAAAAGCACATGCAACGTGCAAATCAGCGGCGTGAGAAAATCCAGCGCAAGCAACAACAACAGTACAAGGGTGCGACGCAACGATGTCTTATAGTTGCACTATGCCAGGTCCATAAAGAACCTACACCCTCACCACCTATCATTTGCCACTCATTTTTCGGTGCAAAAATTCGAGTGCGGCCTGGTCAGGCAATTGTTTTGCCTGCAGCACTGTATCCAATATCATGATTTGCTTTTCGGCAAGGGTATAGGCTGGCCAATGTGTTAGTCCCGGTCCGTTTGGATCTCCGGTTGCAGCAAAGTTTGCCCAGTAAGCAGAAATATTTGTTGCGAGCTGATGGTCTGAAGGTTCCCACGGGCGATTGACAAATTTTAGATTATCATACGCATAGGGTACCTCGCCGGTATGAAATGCACCGTATTTCAGGTACTGGCCCGTTGCAGGCACCTTGCGGGTGAAGCGATACAGATACACCTTTTTTCCCTGGCTTCCTTGCATATTAGCCCAGGTGAAATTCTGGACGCCAAAATTCATATCCCTGCCAAGTTTTAGCTGCGAATTAGCAGCATCTTCATCCGTAGATGCAGGATAAAATTGCAGGAATGTCGTTGCATCTGCACCGTATTGGTCTTGTGCCTGTTTGCGAAACCCTGCTGCAGTCTTTACAGGACCAGCTGACAAACCTTCGTCTTCATTCCATCCTGTAAGCAACTTCACATCGTTTTGTTTGCGGGCTGCAAAGATGTCTGCAATTTGACCTGGAATAACGTAACCATCT
>Ga0068627_1000210_pt1 | contig 11782 bp, 13 predicted proteins | sample InSIn1gowninarea_FD_77430 | JGI IMG/M metagenome (GOLD analysis project Ga0068627, IMG submission 77430) | Clean room microbial communities from NASA Spacecraft Assembly Facility at Jet Propulsion Laboratory, Pasadena, California, USA -... ... | reverse complement strand
TGCACAAAGATCTCCGCACCAACAAAGTGACTTGAGGGTGAGTCACGATGTTTGTGTTGAGGGCCTATTGGGCGTGGAATCCCCTCAAGGTAATTTTCGTACGGGGTTAAAACCTACACTCTTGCCCTTTAATATTGGAGTCTCTAGGGTTGTTGGACAGGAAATGTTTTCTTCAACTTATTACAAAGTCATTTCCTCCCATACTTCCTAATTTGCATATTTTTCAATTTCTTTTTTTGATATATGAGTATATGGAGATTACTTATGTTCAATTCTCATGGATGAAATTACTCCTAGAGGGTCATAAGGTCAGCTGAAACTGAGTTTGAATTTCATCTGTCTCAATAAATTCTTGACTTCCTTGTTTTCAACTCTAGTATTAACTATGAATGGACCAACTTGTGCTTTCAACATGAATTGGGCCTTTTTATTTCTAGACACAAAATGAATTTCATCTATGTTCATCCTTTGACTTATAAAATCTAGAGAAAAAATCCTCATGAGCACAAAAAATGGCAATTTATATGGGGGAAATTCACAACCATAAACTCTGATTTCTGTAAAACTCTGATAAAGATACCAATCTCCCACTTTTGATTGTTCACTGAGATGTAAGATTCTTTTGATTTATACATATGTTATTGGAACTTTATCACTGCTAAGGAGACACAATGAAATATATAAAGACTAATTTATAAAATCACTAAAATAATACTCTTTTGAATTTTTCCTAACCAAAGAAGTCCAATGGATGACAGACTGTGGTCTTCCCTATGAATCAAGTTTTTGTAGTGGTATTTTGAATATTTTTAACTGATGGTACAAAAACAAATCTACCAATATTGATTGATGCTTGAAATATCGGTCAACACTAAATTTTAGAAACTGTTCATTAATGACATCTAAAATAAACTAGCTAAAATTGGAAAGGATTGAGGGTTTTTTGCTAGATGAAAATAATGACATAAATCCTAGGGTTACTTCATCAATCCACTGATCATGTTGGTAACCTAAGAGAAAATAAATGATAGAAATAACCTTTCTAGAAATTTATAGAAAGATCGCTGAAGAATATGGTGCATTGGTTTGAGGCAATTCTGAATTTTTAGGTAAAAATGACTTAAAGATATGAGCTCGATGCTGATTTTTTGATTAATTTCCATTAGGGAATCAACTGAAAATGGATGAAGAGAACTCTAAGGTTTTATCTATAAATCTCGAGAAATTTATTCAAGGGTTATGGAAAACATAATTTCATTATTTCGGGAAACAATGTCTCTTTGACTTGGTAGTTAATGACTTTCACTCTAGGTAATGAATTCAGGGAAACGATGAGTTTGGAGGAAAATAAATTGGGGTAATATTGATTCCTAGAAACTAAATTCATCCTCGACATATTCAAACTTATGAAAATCCTAATTACTTAGCTCATTCAGGTTAAATTCAAACTGGGTCTCTAAAATTTTAAGTTGAGTATCGACATGAGGGAATTCATCTAAATTAGGCACGGAAGGTAGGATTGGGATTTCGATAGAAAACTTAGATTTACCATTTTGAATAGCTATTTTAAGAATAAAGAGAATAAATAATCTTTTAAATAGAGTACCTAGTGAAATGGCAATTGATAACACTGGTTGTTTGTTGCAATCCAAAGATTTGGTGTCATTGAGTACTCTAGCAAACATTGGTGAAATGAAGAATAATGCACTTGACAGAAGGAAATTTGGATTTATAACTAGGTTTGAATAGATGTGGTTTGAATAGGCATTATTTGTTTTAACGCTTGGTGTGTCAATAAATGGTAATTGGGACATTGGCAGTGGGACAAAATGGTAGAGTGATAGGAAAGGGAATAATTTCTTTTTGGGGGGGTAGCGGTGGTAAGTGGTATATGAGAGGGGGTCTTGAAATCCTTGAAATGTGTTATAGCGGCTACAACGCCCTCCAAAATTTTCCCTTCACTCTTTTTTGGAACCTCCCTCCTCAAAATCATAGGAGTTATCCTACACTAATCAGGTACCTGTGTTTATTTGATTTCACCTGTCGCTTAACAACTTTCGTTCACTCACTTGTCCCATCGGTTAACCAGAAGCTGACCCAGGACTTTGTTCACATCCGTTCAACGTTCTATGAGGAGAAACTATGCCATCTTGAAGGGTAGTTTGTCTTTCCCTCAGAAATTGCACAGAGCATCCCAACAACTTCCTTGCACTCAGAAATTGCACAGAGTAGGCCATCCAACCTTGCTCTGGAAATTGCGCAGAGTAGGCCAACTTGCATTTCTCTCCAGAAATGTGCAGATCCATCTAGCTGCCCCTACTCTCCAAAACTATGCAAAGCAAGGTAGGACAACTATACCTCCCTCCAGAAATGTGCAAAAAAGGACCAGCTACACTTCTATCTAGAAATGCATAGAGCAGCCCAGGCCAGCTGCATTATTCTCTGGAATTGTGCAGAAGTAGCGAGCTGCACTGCTCTTTGGAAATGTGCAGAGCAGCCTAGTATCAGTACTCTTGAAAATTGCCCAGATCTATCCAGCTAGCCAAGGCCACTCAGTCCAGAAACAATGCAAAAGTTCTCCCTCATTGGTTGTCCATTGCATGTGAAGGTAGGTTTCCGGGTTCCCTCTAGAATTGTGCAATCCTTCTTTGCATGTTAGGAAAATTTTCCTGAAAAATAAAAAAGAAAAAAAAAAGTGAAAAAGCATCCCTAGAGTTTAGGGATCTATTTTTTTGCAGCGGTAGTTACATGCAAAACTCTTTTTAGAAACTCCCTACCAAGTGTCACTTTTTCCTAGATTTGGGGCACGTGCCTCATAAACGCTAATTTCACCAAATTTTCTTAACTGACACCTCAGATCTCATTCTTGAAATTAAATCTTAGAGCTTTCGCATTACCGAGGCATCTAGGAACCTTTGACACAATCGATGCAGTTTTTCTGGGTAAGTTTTTCCTTTCATGCCTTTTGCCACTTTTTCTGTCACTCTTTAGTTTTTGGCTTGTATGAGTGTTGTTTCCTTGGTTTTATTCAATGGCCGTTAGCTTTTAAATGTGTTTTAGCTTGTAGAAGTGTTTTTTCAAAATTTTCATTACCTTTCCTTAGTGTTGCATGCATAACACTATTTTTCACTCAAATTCATTGTTTGAGTGACTTGCTTCATGAGATCCTTGGTTTTTTTGTTTAACTCATTTCTGCACTTTCTTGAACTGCATTCATGTCTATTTCACTCAAATTTTCACCATCTTCATGCACACACTCAACCCTTCATGCTTTTAGGTTACCATTGGGCAGATTCGGGTTGTCTTGGCCGAGATCTTATCTCTCCCAGAATGCTCTGCACATTCCTGGTAGTCAAGGCACTGCCTTGCCTCTAGGAATTGCATAGATGCTACCCACATTGTCTCCCAGTTGTTCTATGCTTAATCCTGGGAGGTAGTGCCCAGTCCTACCCACTAGAACTACATAATGCACAATTTCAACCAACAACCCAGCCTGAATGTTCTATGCATTGTGCAGTTTTAGTTACTAGTCAACTTCATTGGATTGTGCATTATAGAGTCTTTACAATGGACTTAGTCAAAACTTGGGCTTTAAGCCCCAAAAATTTCCTTGAGGGGATTCCACGCCCAATAGGCCCTCAACACAAACATCGTGACTCACCCTCAAGTCACTTTGTTGGTGCGGAGATCTTTGTGCAGAGACCTCCCAACTCTTCTCGGACGACTGCAAGGTCAGTAGTGCACTAAGAAACTTCTTGTTGAATCTCTTGTATGCGTTGTTCTGAGACTTCGGTGTCAGAAATGCTCCCCTGCATATGTCCTATGTGCCCTCCATATGTTTATAGTCCCGTGCCTTCTTGCAGCTACCTAGAGCACGAAGACTGTGCATCTGTGGGTTAGTCAGATAGTCAAGCCACTCATATATGGCTTCAATTTGCTACCATTCACTTTTCTTGGGAAATGTTCTCCATTTAGCTTTACTCGCTGCACTGCATCGTCATCTAGGACCTCCTTAATAACATACAGTCCCAGCCAATGCATTCTGAACTTTCCTAGGAATTTATCAAACTTACTATCATATAGTAACACTAGATCATTTAACTTGAAGGTGCGCAACCTAATATGTCAATCGTGCTAGGCCTTTTCGTGATGCTTTTGTACCTGTTAATGGAATCCAACCAAAAATGATTCCTCTTCAAGTTCTTCCAACTGCGTGAGCCTTTCTTCCAGGGCTCCATTGTCCGTCGTACCTATGAGCACTGCTATGCACAAACTAGGCACAATATACTCCATTGGCATTATGACTTCCACTCCATAGACCAACTGGAAAGGTGACTATCCCGTCAGTTTCTTATAGGTTTACCTCTAAGCCCATAATACTCTAGGTACGCACAATTCCCAATCACTTCATTACACGTTTCATACTTTAGTCAGCACAGTCTCTAGTATTTTGTTAAATGCTTTTATTGTCTCATTGGCTTGTGGGTGATACGGTGTGCTTTTCTGATGATACACCTGAAACTCTTCTGTTAGCGCGCTAATTTTTTCATTCAGGAAATGTGTACTGTGATCACTCATCAATATCTTCCGACGTCCAAAGCATGTAAATACATGTTCAAACAGAAACTTCATAGCCGTGGCGGCCGTGCAATCTTTTACCAGGTCTTCTTCTGCCTAACGAGTCAGGTACTCTATCAAAGTGATAATGTATCTCACACCCGTCTTTCCCTAAGGTTTGATATGTCCTACAAAGTTAATCGCCCACTTTCAAAGGGTTGCAGTGTCATTTGCGGATTCAAAGGCATCTTGTCCCTCCCCGATGGTTTACTTGTTCTTTGGAATTCTTACATAGATATAAGTGATCTTTGTACCTATTTTAGTGGCTACAACCACCCTCCAAATATTTTCCTATGCTTCGATATTGGAGCCTTCATTTTAAACCACAAAATCTTATCTTACATTGATTGTGGTATCCATGCTTTGACTTAGACTTAACGTTTTCATTTTGGCTTGTGTGCAACTAGCCTTTTTGTTGAGAATTATGTAGTCTTGACTGCCAGTGAGCCTTGAGCTTTGGAAAATCATATTTATGGAGGGACAGCCCAACATTGAGCCCAAAAATTGCACAAACTTCACTATGCTCAGAAATTGCGCAATGCATGAGCTGAAGATATCGCCTTGTCCTTCTCAAAACTGCACAATATTTCCAAACTTCATGGTAGTTTTCCAAAAAAAGGAAAAAAAGAAAAGAATAAAAGAAACATCCCTAAAAAACAAATATCTATTTCTAGAAACTTGAATGAGGCTATTGCGTTATTTTTAGAAAACGCCGCCAATTGTCGCTTTTTCCTTGATTTTAGGCATGCTCATCATAAACTCTAACTTGGTCAAATCTATTTAATTGACACTGCTAGAGCTCATTTTCACACTCGATCTTGTAACTCTAGCATTCTCAAGGAGATCAAGGAGCCTTCGGTGCGATCATCGTCACTTTTTTGGGCGAGTTTTTCTTTTCTCATCTTTTACCACTTTTTCTGTCGCTTTTTCTTGTTTATCTTATGTGAGTGTTGTTTCAATTATTTATTTGAATGAATACTGACATTTTAAATTGTAGAAGTTTTGTATCAAGTCATATATTTCCTTTCCTAAGTTTCACATGAGTTTTCCCCTTTTTGTACCAATAGTCGTCATTGCAGCGACTCTCCTCACATGCTTCATTTTCCTTTAGTTTAATCAATTGTTGCACTTGTTGCACATGCATGCATCAACACTTAGTTAGATATGCACTCATCATCACACTATATTTTAGATATAATTTTTTTTCACACTCCCCTTTAGTAGATCTAGGTCCCCTTGCCAAGATCTCATTGTGCGTAGTAGCTATGTGAAATCTAGAGACTTAAGCTGTTGGCTTGGCTTCTAGAATTTGTGTAGAGCCTAGCCTAGGCTGGCTTCAATTGCACACTATGTAGTTCTAGGAGCCAGTCTCGCTACTGAAATTATGCAACTTTGGGTCAAGGTTAGAGTCTTAAATTACTAATGCTACCAAACCAAGAGTCTCAACCATAAACTACTTTGCACAACGGAAAATTTATAAATCAGTAAATCATACATGCACTATATACAGAGTTTTGAAACAAAATTGTACAATAATGTACAATCACCAATATTTGTTATATTAATCTAAACTGATAAAAACAATAGTTTATGGTTACAAGATACAATGACAAAATTGCTCCACTGCTTCTATGTCATATATTTTCCTGTCGATCCATCACACCCGTTCTACTCACTAGTAGTGCATTAGTCCATCAAGGTCATTACAAATTGAGACTTTAGGAGGGATTCTCTCTAACATTACTTCACATCCTTCTACACAGTGTACTTGGACTGATCCAATATGCTCCTCTGGACTGACCAATACTCGAGCTCCAATCTGCTAGGCTAGAAACAACTTTGATCCATCAAAGTGCTCCACTTTGGCACCGTCCTTCACCAAACCTTTAGCTACTCTTTGTCCTCCAAAATATCTTTTCAAGGGCTCCTTTGGGTGGCCAACTCACACTTCCCTCCACCAGCTCTATGACTCCCAATCTACCACTATTGGATCTTCACCTAAGAGGATAATTGCACCCCACAATATGTCTTATACTTGGCTCCAATAGTCACCAAAAAATTTGATCCAATTCTGTCCCAAAAACACAGATGCAATATACTTCACAAATGATACAATTGCACCTGGTTGTATTGCTTCACATTACACCTTTGGTTAGGGCACACTTTCCAGCCCTACACCCTTCAAACAGTCAGCAACCAAGCACCTTTTGGACTGCAGTTCTCCTTGGATGGGCTCTTCCACTCATATGTTTCCCCTTTAGCTTTTTGTTCACCTAAACACAAGTAGGGAACAAACTTTGTTGTTGCCTATGGTCTGTGGCATAGCAAAAAAACAAGCTATGACTTTGGAACTCCTCAAAAAACATTCCCAATGGTCAACAAAACAACCCAACATGTGCACCTACTCCTTGATCTCTACTACCTAGAAATACGCAACAAAGTCAGCCTAAAAGAAGCCCAAACAACCCATCAAAATGCCATTTTTTCACATATATCACTGTCGCTTAGTCACAACTGTACCTCAACCTCCAAAATAGGAACTCCACATTGTCCTTATGATCCCTTTTCTATGTCTAGACCTTCCTCTTCCTCCACCAAAATTTTAGAGCTTATCTTAGAGTGTATTACACCACAATGGATGCCTTAAATTATTCCATTCGACATCTATTTATAATAAATGAGGCCTCCCTGAAGCCAATCATGAATTGACATGTATTTATGGAATTTCTCATGTCAGCCTGCCTGGAACTCATGTCAGCCTCCTTAAAAAAATCCATAATAATTATGTCGACTTCAAAATTCAATATCTCCCAAAGGAAAACTTGGATTGAAACTATTTTTGATGCATTGGAATCATATTTAAGAGCACTATCATCCCCATCCATCACATGGCATGAAACCATCATGGTTCTACCCCAAAAACATGATTGGTTCAAAAAACACTTTCTTGGGTTCCAAGCCCACAAGCTGCTCTTGTGGTGATTTTTCCTCCAACCCTTGAACCCTTGGGGCTTGGAGTACCTCAAAAGATACAAAATTCAACACTCCATGTTGGTGAGGGAGGTAACTCCATGCCTTCGAAATACTTCATATTAATCATCTCTGCTCACAACACTTTCCAAACTCTTATTACTCATAATAGTAGCAATCCCAAAAGCATGAACTATGCCTCCCTCGGAAGTGTCACTGTCGCTCGAAGCCTCTTGTTTCTTTTTCTTTTCTTGCAACACTTTCTATTCCTTCCAGGGTTCCTTCATGCCAGATGTGGAAGTTCCCTTCCTCCTCACTAACCATGCACTCTTCTTGGGTTGTCATTTCTCCCTCTATGTCTGCAAACTCCCTCTCAAACTCGACTCCCTCTAAGCCTCTGGATCCTGGACTTTCTTGGAAAAGTGTACCTTCTTCTCAAAAACCTGCACCTGCTCCTTTGAAGCCTGAAACTACAACTACACCTGCTCCTGCTCCTTTGGAACCTGTACTTGCCCCTACTTCTTTATATTATCCTTAGGTTTTCCCTTCAACCTATAGAGACCATTCTCCCTAACTCCAAGCACAATCCCATTGGAATTAGAACCTCTAGTCTTGAGTCATTCCTTCCTATCTTGGAATAAGACCTCAAAACCCTTCCTCTCTATCATCGAGATGAAGAGAACATTATACTTGAGTCCTGGTACAAATAGTACATCCTAGACCCACAACATACATCATGTCTCCAACCTGAATGGCACCACACCTAATCCTCAGATCTCCAATTGATTCTTGTCACCCAACACCATGTGCAACTTTGAGTTCCATTTAAATGGAGTCTCAAAAACATCTTGTGACCTTGTCATATGCTTCATCGTACCACTATCCATGTACCATCCATCCTCTTTGATAGTACTTCCTGAGAAATGAGAAATTAGTGAAAGGGCATCCTTTTGTTCTTCCATCTTTGCTTGATGGGAAATAAGGGAGGCCTTCTTCCCTTTTTCTTCTCATCATCTCCTTTCTTCTTTAGACATTTTGACACATAATGACCCATCTCACCTTAGTTAAAACACTTGATTTTACTCAATTCCTTCCTCTTACCCTTCATTCTTACTATAAGTGCCACGTCCTCATCTACCTTCTTGGAAGGATGAAGATCCTCGTCTCGCAACTCTTCCTAAATGAATTCATCCCATAGTCTATTCCAGTCTCACAACTTCTCCCTAGCAATGATTCCTTAGATGAAGGGTTTCCATTCCTTTCTAAACCCTTTCAAGGCAAACCTTACCATCTTTGCATATGAAGCTTTGACCCTGATGGAAGAAAGCTCATCTCAAACATGATATATCCTTGTTAGATATGAATTTGTTCCTTCACCCTTTATCATCTTGGTGGATTTCAACTTATCCTCCAATACCAGCACCTGATTCTTATTCATTTTCTAAAAAAAATTCTTAAGAGCCATCCACATCTCATGTGCATTATGTTTCCCGGACACATGAAGTATCAAGGGATCCTTCACACCATCAAGGATGATCAACCTCACTTTCATATCCAAGTCTTCCCATATTTCCAGCTCCTTACAGTTAGATGGCTTTTTGATCTCTTTCTTGGAAAAATCCTAGATCTTGTTGACTTGCAAGACTAAATTGATCCTTTCTGTCCATGTAGTGTAGTTGGACAACCCTTCCAACCTGTCTTCATACCGGGGACCAACCTGCAACTTTGACATTGTAGTGACTCCTTCACTCACAATGTGACCAACTCCCTCTCACGCTATACTTCGTTGTGAAAACTATGATTTACTATTTCAAAGTAGCTCAGATAGGCTCTGATACCATGTTGAAATTTTGTGACTTTCAGTCTAGGTTAGAGTCTTAAATCACTAACACTACCAAACCAAGAGTCTCAACCATAAACAACTTTTCCCAATGGAAATTTCTCAAGCAGTAAATGATACATGCATAATATACACAATTTTCAAATAAAATCGTACAATAATGTACAATAATCAATCTTTGTTATATTAATCTAAACTGATAAATATAACAATATATGGTTACAAGATAAAATGACAAACTTGCTTCACTTCTTTTATGTCGTATCTTGTCATGTTGGTCTATCACGCCCATTCTTCTCACTAGTAGTGCCTTAGTCCATCAAGACCACTACACATCAGGAATTCAGGAGGGATTCCCTCTAACATTGTTGCACGCCCTTCTACATGGTGTACTTGGGCTCATCTAATCTGCTCCTCTAGTCTTACCAATACATGAGCCCCAACTTTCCAGGCTAGCAGCAATTTTCATCCATCGAAGTGTTGCACTTTAGCAACGTCCTTCACCCAACCTTCAACTGCTCTTTGTCCTTCAAGTTAGCTTGTCAAGGGCTTCTTTGGGTGTTCAATTCATGCCGCCCTCCACTATCTCTATGACTCCCAATCTACCACTATTGGATCTACACCTAAGAGGATAATTTCACCCCACAATATGTCTTCTACTTGGCTCCAATAGTCACCAACAAATCTAATCCAATTCTGGCCCAACAAAACAAACCCCATACACTTCATAAATGATGTTGTTGCACCTTGTTGTACTGTTTCACACTACACCTCTAGTTAGGGCACACTTTCCATCCCTGTACCCTTCAAACAATCAACAACCATGCACCTTTTGGACTACGGTTCTCCTTGGATGGGATCTTCCACTCATACATTTCCCCTTCATCTTCCTATTCACCTAAACGTAGGCAGGGAACAAAATTCGATGATGGATATGGCCTATGGCCTAGCTCAATAGTAATTTGTGGCTTCGGCCCTCCTAAAAAAACACTCCTGATAGTCAACAAAACAACCCATGATGTTCCCCTACTCCTCGGTCTCCACTATCCAACAATATGCAATAAATTCAGCCCTGAAACAAGCCCAAATAACCCTTCAAAATTCCAATATGTCACCTAAAGTACTATGTCTTAGTCACAATTGAACCTTAGCCTCCAAAAGGGGAACTCCACATTGTCCTTCTACTCCCTTGACTGTGGCTAAGCCTTCCTCTTCCCCCACTGAAATTTTAGAGCTTATCTTGGAGTGTATTGCATCAAAATTTATGCCTTAAATGAATCCATTCGACCCCTATTTATAATAAATGAGGCCTCACCAAAGTCAATCATGAATTGACATGTCTTTATGAAATTTATTGCGTCGGCCTACCTGGAACTCATGTCGGCCTTCTTAAAAAGAGTCCATAATTATTATGTTGACTTCAAAATTAAATATCTCCCAAACCACAACTTGGATTCAAACAATTTGCGATGCATTGAAATCATCTTTCCAAGCACTATCATCCTCATCCATCAGGTTCCATGAAACCATCATGGTTATTCCCAAAAAACACAATTGGTGCCAAAACCCCTTTCTTGGGTTCCAAGCCCACAAACTACCCTTGTGGCACTTTTTCCTCTAACTCCTAAATCCCTAGGGCTTGGAGTACCTCCCAAGCTAAAAAATTCAACACTCCTAGCTTGGCCAATGAGATTGTGAAATGCACAATCTCCCCCAGGCCTTGGCCTAGATTGAGTTGTGCATTGCATAGTTCCAGTCATCAAGCCTCCACATTGGCTGATGGGACTGAGTATTGCGCGATTCCCATAGTCATTTAGTCACCTCTGTTAGTGAAAACTGCACAATACTTCCCATTAAGAGCCATGCTTGCTGCTTGATCTTGTCTTGAAGTTGTTTTTCCTTTAGTTTACATTTTCTTGCCATGATTTTCCTCTCTGTCCCATAGGTACAATAGTTGTTGACCATCTCTCTAGCAGTTACAATTAACATGGCATCCAATAGAGCTGTGTTAAAGGAAACTATCGAGAGAAGTATTAGGGAAGAAGTTGAGAAGATATCAGTTGATCTACTAGTATATGAAGATACTCAGATGTTCATTGAGAAGGGAACAACACTAACATGGCAGTAGATCAAAGACACTTTTGTAGAGGAATTTAAGGTAAAATTAGAAGACCAACATGTTTCTCTTAGCATCCAACAGCCAGGATTATACAAGGTTGCATGAAAAAACCCCTCCTTCCCATGTGCGGACATCATTAGCTAGATTATCTCACATATGGATGAACAAACTATGACATTGAGCAAGCCTACAAGAGAGAGCTTTCCACCTTTAGGGCATATAACTTTTAGTATATG